>LUMP01000353.1_pt1 | contig 14996 bp, 11 predicted proteins | sample 729641 | NCBI WGS metagenome assembly LUMP01 (sample SAMN03860260, study PRJNA289734) | marine metagenome | biome: seawater column; feature: ocean; material: water; isolation source: Red Sea water column Station 12 - depth 47m | place: Saudi Arabia: Red Sea | collected 2011-10-15 | depth 47 m | reverse complement strand
GGGTTTAGGTGCAGGTGCAAAATTAGATATAGGACAAGCGGCAGCTGATGAATCTTTAAATGAAATTGTAAACACACTTCAAGGTGCAAATATGGTTTTTATGGCAGCTGGTATGGGAGGTGGAACGGGCACTGGTGCTGCTCATGTCATCGCTAGAGCTGCTAAAGAATTAAATATATTAACTGTAGGTGTTGTGACTCTTCCATTTTTATATGAAGGCCCCTCTAGAATGAGAAGAGCACAACAAGGATTGGAAGAATTAAGAAAACATGTGGATACTATAATTGTAATTCCAAACCAAAACTTATTTAAAATTGCAAATGAACAAACAACTTTTGAAGAGTCATTTAATCTATCAAATAACGTATTGATGCATGGAGTTCAAAGTATTACAGATTTAATGGTAAGACCTGGATTAATTAATCTAGATTTTGCTGATGTTGAAACTGTAATGGCTTCAATGGGTAAAGCAATGATGGGAACTGGAGAAGCTGAAGGTGAAGGTAGAGCACTTAAAGCTGCAGAGATGGCTATTAGTAATCCATTAATTGACGACTATACTTTAAAGGGTGCTAAAGGGTTACTAGTAAATATTACTGGTGGTAAAGACTTGAAACTTTTTGAAGTTGATGAAGCAGTTAACAAAGTAAGAGCAGAGGTTGATCCAGAAGCTGAGTTAATTATAGGAGCAATAACAGATGCTGACTTAGATGGAAAAATGAGAGTTTCAATTGTTGCAACTTCATTAGATGGACAACAACCTGAATCTAAATCAGTGGTAAATATGGTGCATAGAATACAAAATCGTAATCCAGGTTACTCTGATTTTTCAAATATGGGGTCTCCAGCATTTAATTTTTCAAACACATCAAGCCCAATTACTCATGGTGCTAATGCTCTTAAGGTTGACAATGAAATGGTTCAAGAACAAGAGCAAATAAGTGTTGAAAATAACATGATGAATGAAAACTTTGCCACAGAAAATAGTACTGAAACAGCAAACATTGTTGAAGACAGCACTGTAAATGAAATGGAAAAATCGTTTACTCAAGAAGCAGTAGAAACATTTGAAGAAAAAAATCATGATGAAAATGTTCAAGAAGAACCATCAAATGATCTTAAGGAATTTGGCGTAGATTCAGATTCACCAGATTTATTTAGCTCAGAAAGTGAAAACTCTTCACCTTCAGATTTATTAAATTCTGAGGATCAAGAAGATGAAGACGATCTTGAAATTCCTGCTTTCCTAAGAAGACAAAAAAATTAATGGTCTTCAAAGAAATAAATGGAAGCCACCATAGTACCGGATGTACAAAAACATTATCCTGTACTGCTAAAAGAAATTATTAGCGTTATCACCCCTCAACATGGTGGCACATTTATAGACTGTACATTTGGTCAAGGTGGATATTCAAAAAAAATATTAGAGTTTGAAAATACAAAGGTAATAGGACTTGATAGGGATATTGAAAGTCAAAAAATTGCAAATTCAATTTTAAATGATTTTGAAGATAGATTTGTTTTCAAAAATTTAAAATTCAGTCAATTAACTAATTTAAAAATTAAAAACGAAAATATCAAAGGTGTTATTTTTGATCTTGGATATTCATTAACACAAATGAAAGATCCAAAAAAAGGATTATCTTTCAACTCAATGACAGATTTAAATATGCAATTGGGTTTAAATAACTATTCAGCTGCTGATGCTATAAATAAACTTAATGCAAAAGAGTTGGAGAAAATTTTTAAATACTTTGGAGATGAAAAAGATGCAAAATATATTTCTAAAAATATTGTAAAAGAAAGATTAAATAAGAAAATTGATACACAGGGTTTAATTAAAATTGTTGATAAATCAAAAATAAGAAAAAATTTTAAAGTTCATAATTCAACTAAAGTTTTTCAAGCTCTTAGAATTTTTGTAAATAAAGAAATAAGTGAATTAATTTATGGACTGATAAATGCCACAAAAGTACTAAAAAAGGGAGGTGTTTTAGCCGTTGTTACGTTTCACTCTTTAGAAGATAAAATTGTAAAATATTTTTTAAAAAGTCTTTCTCAAAATAAAAGTATTTCAAGATACACACCTCAAACAGAACAAAAAGAAACTCTTTTTAATTTAAGTCAAAAAAAACCAATTGTTCCATCTGATCTTGAGATAAAAGAAAATCCTCCTTCGAGATCTGCAAAACTAAGATATGCAATTAAGAAAAGTGATTTCTTTAATTTTGACACAGATATAGAGGAAAAATTTAAAAATTTTTTAGAAATTGAAAAGTTTGGAGATAAACTTTGAAAAAATTATTACTAGCATTGACGATTATAATTTTAGTTTTAACTACAGCAATTATCAAAAATACCACAAAAAAAATTGAAGATAAAATATTTGCTTATAAAGAAAGTGTAAGACTTTTAAAATCAGATTTAGAAAATATTCAGTTGGAATATGATTACCTAAGTTCTGCTGAAAAATTATTGGAATATCAATCTTTATATTTTGAAGATCAATTAGTTCAAAAAAAAATAGAAGATATTAAAATTTATAATATTTCAGAAAATGTAAATAAATTAGAGGATTATAAAATAACTAAGGAAAAATGAGCAATTTTAAAGAAAGATTAACAATTGAAGATCACAAAAATGATTTTGTTTATAAAAAAAGCAATACTGGATTAAATATTCAATTTAATCGAGTTGCTTTTATTTTTTTTGTCTTTTTTGTTATTTTTTCAATATACACAATACATTTAATTCATTTAGGATCTCGAGAGGCAAAAATTGAAAATACAAGCAACACACTTCCTTTCAGTAGTGATCTTTATAGAGCAGATATTTTAGATATTAATGGAAATTATTTAGCAAAAACAGTTAAGTCTATTGATGTTGGTCTTAAAACTTCAGACATAATTAGTAAAGAAAAATTACTGTTAAGTCTAAAAATTATTTTCCCAGACAAAGATTTTAATGAAATTGAAAAAAAAATAGAAAACAAAAAGTTTTTTTATTTAGAGAAAAAAATTTCAGAGGAAAAATATGAGCAAATTATGAAGTTAGGAGATAAATCTCTTATCCCTGAAGAAAAAGTGCTTAGAATGTATCCACAGAAAAATCTTTTTAGTCATATTTTAGGACAAATAGATAATGACAATAATGGTATTTCTGGATTAGAAAAATCGTTAAATGAAAATCTTAGATCATCTAGAGACCCAATTAAATTAACTGTTGATAAAGACATTCAATTTTTAATTAGAAAAGAATTATTAAAATATCAGGAAATTTTTAAAAGCAAAGGAAGTGCAGCAATTTTAATGGATGTTAATAATGGCAATATACTCTCTTTAGTTTCATTACCTGATTTTAATCCAAATGAGAGAAAAAATATATCGGATGTAAATTATATTAATAGAGTAACAAAAGGAACATATGAACTTGGTTCAGTTTTTAAAGTTTTTACTTTTGCAAGCGCTTTAAATGAAAAATTAATTGAGCCAGATACTGAATTTTTAGATTTACCAAAATCAATTAAGTGTGACCGATACAGAATTGGAGAATATGATAATGAAATACCTTCAGATTTAACTGCTGAGCAAATTTTAGTTAGATCTGGAAACATAGGATCTGTACGAATTGCACAAAAAGTTGGTCCAGAAAAATTTAAATCTTTTTTAGAGGATATTGGAGTATTGACTCAGATTAATTTTGACATTGAAGAAGTGGCACCTCAAATTGATTATGATTTTGGAAAATGTAGATTAGCAACAGCTTCTTTTGGTCATGGAGTAGCAACAACCATTCTTCAACTAGCAAAAGGATATGCTATTTTGGCTAATGGTGGCTATGATGTAAAACCAACATTGGTTTTTAAGGAAGATAACAAAAAAAATAACAACAAAAGAATAATTAATAAAGGAATTTCAGAACAAGTTGTTAATGCTTTAAGAAAAATTGTTAATACAGAGGAGGGTACTGCTAGATTTGCAGATGTTCAAAATTATGAAATTGGAGGCAAAACAGGCACAGCCGACCAACCAGAAGGAGGAAAATATTCAGAGGCAAAAATAAATACTTTTAGTTCGGTATTTCCAACATCAAATCCTCAATTTGTATTTGTTGTGATGTTAGATACACCTAAAAAATCAAAAGATTATTATTATAAGTATAGGCATAGAAAAGGTGGATGGAAGGGAACACTTTATAATACAGCTGGGTGGACATCAGTAGAGGTAGCAGGAAAAGTAATTGATAAAATTGGGCCTATTTTAGCCACAAAATATATACAGGTTTACTAATAATGTTACTTGGAAATTATTTTGATGGTATCCACAAAAATTATAAAAAATTATTTTTTTCAGGCATATCTTTTAATACTAGATCGCTAAAAAAAAATAATATTTTCTTTGCAATTAAGGGAAATAGTATAGATGGAAATAAATTCATTTCTAAAGCTATAGAAAAAGGTTCTAAAATAATTGTAACAGAACAAAAAATAAAAGATTACCGTAATGGAATTTTGTTTATAAGAACAAAAAATATAAGAAAATTATTAGCAGAAGTCTCATTTAAAATTTACAACAAAATACCAAAAAATTTAGTTGCTGTTACAGGAACTAATGGAAAATCTTCAGTTGCTGAATTTTATCTTCAAATAATGCAATTAAATAAAAAAAAGGTTGCTTCAATTGGAACACTGGGGGTTAAATCAAAAAATATAAATTTAAATTTATTTAATACAACAACTGATCCAATTAATTTAGGTCAGATCTTACAAAAATTAAAAAAAGAAAAAGTTGATAATGTTATCATGGAAGCTTCCAGTCATGGATTAAAACAATATAGATTAGATGGATTAAAATTTAAATCTGGAATTTTTACAAATTTATCACAAGATCATCTTGATTATCATAAAAATTTAAAAAATTATTTTAAAGCAAAACTTTATTTATTTGAGAATTTAATAGAAAAAAAAGGAAATGTAATTACAGAGTTTTGCCTTTTAAATATTAGGGAGCAATTCCCTGGTAAAAAGTTAAACCTTTTATTTGGTTGCGGGGGAAATAGAGATCAAAACAAAAGAATGAAAATGGGTAAAATTGCAAGTATTTATGCAGATAATATCTACCTTACAGATGACAATCCTCGTTTAGAAAATCCAGTAAAAATTAGAAAAGATATTAAAAAAGGTATTAAATTTAAGAAAATTAAAGAAATTTCTAATAGATCAATAGCAATATCTGAGGCCATTAAAAATTTAAAAAGTGGAGACGTTTTAGTAGTTGCAGGAAAAGGCCACGAAAACATACAAGAAATTGGTAAAAAGAAAATCAAATTTTCTGATAGAAAAAAAATCCTAACTGAAATCCAAAAAAAAAACAAGAATTTGTCCAATCAACTAAAGATAAATATTATAAAAGAACTTTCTAAAACTCAAAAATTATCAAAGTCTATTTCTATAAATATATTTTTTGCTATCAAAGGAAAAGTAAATGATGGAAATAATTTTGTTTCACAATCATTTAAGAAGAAAGCATCATTAGCAATTGTAAATAAAATTCAAAATAATCTAGATGTTAAACGACAGATAAAAGTTAAAAACACCTTAAAATTTTTAACAAATGTTTCAAAAGTATACAGAAAAAATATAAGCACTAACATTATAGCTATTACAGGTAGTTGTGGGAAGACAACACTCAAGGAATTGTTGGGAAGTGTGATGGGAAAAATTTCATATACAAGCATATCACCAAAGTCTTATAACAATAAATTTGGAGTTCCTTTAAGTCTTCTTAATATTAAAGAAAATGATCAATATGGAGTTTTAGAAGTAGGAATGGATAAAAAGGGTGAGATTGATTATCTAACAAAAATAATTGAGCCAAATATTGGAGTTATTACAAATATAAATTATGCACATGCAAAAAATTTTAAAAATATAAAACAGATTGCCTTAGCAAAATCAGAGATTATAAATAATATTAAATCAAATGGTTCTATTATCTTAAATGCAGATGATAAATTTTTCAAACTTCATAAACAAATTTCTCAAAAGAAAAATCTTAAATTAATTTCATTTGGTATTAAAAATAATATAGCAGATATTAAGTTGATAGATATTAAACCATTTATAAAAAATTTTAAAATCAAAATTAGATTTATGAATAAGATTAAGTATTTTATAATCTCTAATGACTATCAAAATAATATTTATAATATTCTATCTGCATTAGCTGTAATTAGTGTTAATTTAAATATATTTAATTTAAATAAAAATATTTTTTTGAATTTTAAAATTCCTAATGGAAGAGGGGACCATTCAATAATAAAAATAAATAATAAAAAAATAAATTTAATTGATCAAAGTTATAACTCAAATCCACTATCATTAAGTTCTGCTATTAAAAATTTTGATAAAATAAAATCAAACAAGTCTAAAAAATATTTATTGCTTGGAGATATGTTGGAGCTTGGTAGTTATTCCAAAAAACTTCATGAATCTATTGCTCCATTAATAAATCAAACTAAAATTGATAAGGTTTTTGTAAAAGGAAAAATGGCTTCTTTGATATATAAAAAAATATCGAATAGTAAAAAAGGTAAAATATTAATTAACAATTCTCAAATAGATGATTTGATTAGAAATGATATTAAAAACAATGATTATTTAATGATTAAAGCCTCACTTGCGACAGGTTTCAATAAGATAGTTAATGAAATAAAAGGTTTAAATTAAATGCTATATCAGTTTCTATTAAATTTTGTTGATAATTTTGGCTTTTTAAACGTCTTTAAATATTTAACTTTCAGAACTGGTTTATCCTTTTTTACGTCATTAGTAATAGTTTTATTTATTGGAGGTCCTTTTATAAAATTTTTTTCAAATCAAAAAATTTTTAATCCAATTAGAGATGATGGACCTGAAGATCACATAGTTAAAAAAATTGGAACTCCAACAATGGGTGGAATTATTATTTTACTTGGCCTTATAATTTCAGTTATTTTATGGGCAGATTTATCAAATAATAATATTTTATTTTGTTTATACATTGCTCTTTCATTTGGATTACTTGGTGCATTTGATGATTATAAAAAAATTAAGCAAAGTAATTCCTCTGGTATTTCATCAAAGTTTAAAATAATCGCACAGATTATATTAGCGTTATTAGGAGTAAGTTTGTTTGTCTATTTGAATGATTATCAAGATTTAAATAATTTATATTTTCCTTTTTTTAAAAATTTAATAATTAATCTTGGATGGTTTTTTATACCTTTTGCTGTATTTGTAATAATAGGTTCTTCTAATGCTGTAAATCTTACAGATGGTCTAGATGGTTTAGCAACAGTACCAGTAATATTAGTGGCAGCTTGTTTTGCATTTATAAGCTATGTAACTGGAAATATTGTTTTTTCAAATTATTTACAAATTCCTTACATTGAAGGAACAGGTGAAGTTGCAATTTTTTGTGGAGCAATTATTGGAGCTTGCTTAGGATTTTTATGGTTTAATGCTCCTCCAGCTAAAATTTTTATGGGAGACACAGGCTCTTTATCTTTAGGTGGTTCTTTAGGAGCAGTAGGTATTATAACAAAACATGAGATTGTTTTAGCAATAACAGGAGGTCTTTTTGTTTTAGAAGCAGTCTCTGTAATGGTTCAGGTAATTTCATTTAAACTTACAGGAAAGAGAATTTTTAGAATGGCACCCATACACCATCATTTTGAAAAAAAAGGTTGGCCTGAGTCTACTGTAGTTATTAGATTTTGGATTATCTCAATAATTTTAGCAATGATAGGACTTGCTACGTTAAAATTAAGATAATGAAAAATAAAAAAAATATTTTTTTAAGAAAAAAAATATTAATATATGGATTAGGCAAAAGTGGAATATCTTCATATAAATTTTTAAAAAAAAAAGCAGATGTTTATCTTTTCGATGACAATTCAAAAATAAATAAAAAATTAGTTAGTTTAAGTAAAATTTCAAAAATAAGTTTTGATGTAATTATTATTAGTCCAGGAATAGATATTTCGAAATGTAAATTATCAATGTTCTTGAAAAAAAATTCACAAAAAATTTATACAGATCTTGATGTTTTGTACTCTTTTTATGATAATTTGAGCATAACAATCACAGGTACTAATGGGAAATCAACTACAGCAAAAATACTACATGATGCTTTAGTTGATCAAAAAAAAGATGCTCGATTAATTGGGAACATAGGAAACCCAGCGCTTGCAGAGAAAAAAATAACAAAAAAAACGATTTTTGTGATTGAAGCCTCTTCGTATCAGCTAGATTATTCAAAGATTTTTAGATCAAAATATAGCTTAATTCTAAATATTTCAGCAGATCACATTGAAAGACATAAGAACCTAAAAAATTACGTTAATGCAAAATTTAAATTAATCGAGTCTCAAGTTAAGGGAAATTTTGCGTACGTTAAAAAAAATGATTCATTAATTTCAAAAAAAATTAAAAAAAATAAATTTAAGTCAAAAATTTATAAAGTTGATATCTCAAATTTGAAAAACATAATTGATAAGATTAGCAATAAATACTTTGCTTCCGACGGTAATAGAGAAAATCTTTCATTTATTTTTGAAATTGCACCTAAATTGAAACTATCTAAAAACAGATTAATCCAAACAATTAATAATTTTAAAGGTCTTAATTATAGACAACAAATTGTTTTTGATAAAAAAAATTTAACAATAATTAACGATTCTAAATCAACAAGCTTCGCTTCTTCAGAAAATATATTAAATAATTTGAATGATGTTTATTGGATTTTGGGAGGAATACCAAAAAAAAATGATAAGTTCAAATTATCTAAAATAAAATGTAAAAATATAAAAGCGTTCATTTTTGGTTCATATCGAAATAAGTTTCATAAAGTTTTGAGAAATAAATTAAAGGTTAAAAAATATAAAACTTTAAATGAAACCTTACGTGCAATTTTCTTAGAGATAAAAGATCAAGAAATTAAAAAAAATATAATTTTTTTTAGTCCTGCCGGTGCATCATTTGATAGTTTTAAAAATTTTGAAGATAGAGGCAATTACTTCAATAAAATAGTTAAAAAATTAATATATGCAAAGTAATAGCATAATTTATAAATTTTATTACCAGTGGTGGAAAAATATAGACAAACCTATATTGTTTTTAGTTAGCATTCTATTCACTATTGGACTTTTTTTCTCTTTAGTATCAACATCACTCATAGCTTCAGACAAATTAGATACCAACAATTATTTCTTTTTTTTTAAACATTTAATTTATGTAATTATCGGAGTAATTTTTATTTTTATTTTTTCATCTTTAAATCAAGATAAATTGTATAAATTTTCAATAATTCTCTTTTTTATTTCATTACTCTCTTTGTTTTTAGTACCTATAATTGGCATAGAAGTTAAGGGATCAAGGAGATGGATCGATTTATTTTTTTTACCAAGATTTCAACCCATAGAAATAGTGAAACCTTTCTTGATTGTAATTCTTGCAATTATTTTATGTAAAAATGAAACCAATATTTTATTCAAATATTTAGCATCAACAATTTTAATGACTTTAGTTTCTTTGCTACTGATAATTCAGCCAGACATTGGCCAAACATTATTAGTAGTTTTTTCATGGGCTGTTTTGATATTTTGCTCAGGTATTAATTTATATTTTTTGCTCACAATCTCTTCTATTGGATTAATTTTGTTGTCTTATATGATTATTTACATACCAAAATTTAATTATATTAAAGCTAGAATTTTTTCATTTTTTGATAAAGAAACAGGTACTCATAATTTTCAATCAGATAAAGCAATAGAGTCAATAACAAGTGGAGGTTTTTTTGGAAAAGGGATAGGAGAAGGAACACTAAAAAATAGAGTACCAGAAGCGCATACTGATTATATTATTTCAGTAATTTCCGAAGAGTTTGGTGTGATTGCCATAATTTTAATCTTAATTTTGTTTTTAGTCCTAATTTATATGGTTTTTAAAAAAATAAGTTTTGAAACTGAGGAGCAAAATAAACTTATTCTAATTGGATCAGTAAGTTTAATTCTTATGCAGGCCACAATTCATATTGGAGTTAATATAAGATTATTTCCAACAACTGGAATGACATTACCTTTTTTGAGTTATGGTGGCTCTTCAATTGTAAGTACCTCAATATTGACAGGTATAATTTTAAACTTAACAAAAAGAAAAATATAATAGGTGAGAGAAAAAGTATTAATTTCCACTGGAGGTTCTGGAGGACATGTCATTCCTGCAATTACAATTCATGACCATTTAAAAGAAAAATATGACACAATAATCTCAACAGATTCTAGAGGATTAAAATATTTAGAAAAAAATGATTATAGATCTATTTTAATAGATACACCAAAGTTTAATAGCTTAATACTTTTTCCTTTTACATTATTTAAAGTCTTAATATTAACAATTAATTCTCTAAAAATATTAAAAAAAGAAAAAATTTCTTACTTAATTTCAACGGGTGGGTACATGTCCTTACCTTTATGTTTAGCAGCAAAAATTCTAAATATTAAAATTTTTTTAATTGAACCAAATATGGTTTTAGGAAGAGCGAATAAATTTTTTTTAAATTTTTCTAAAAAATTAATTTGTTATTCAATAAACTTAAAAAATTATCCAAAAAAATTTGAAAATCAGAAAAAAATTTCAAAACCTTTTATAAGAAAAAAATATTATGAAGCAAATTTATATAAAAAAGATGTAAATTTATTTACCATCATGATTATTGGAGGTAGTCAAGGAGCTAAAATTTTTGATACACTTATTAATGAATCAATTTTGAGTGTCTCAAAATCTTGCTTAATTAATGTAATCCATCAAACTAGTGAAAAAAACATAAACTATTTAAAAAATTTTTATAAAATTAATAATATAGAAAGCAATGTTTTTAGTTTTGATCAAAATTTAAATGAACTTATGAAACAGTCTGATTTATGTATATCAAGGTCAGGCGCTTCAAGCTTAGCTGAAATGTCATTAATGAATGTTCCTTTTATCGCCATACCACTTCCTAGTTCTAAGGATAATCATCAATATGAAAATGCTAAATATTATTATGATAAAGATTGTTGCTGGATAATTGATCAAAAAAAATTTGATAAAAAGAAATTTGAAGAATTATTGTTAAAAATATCAAAGAAAGATAAAGATTATGTTGCAAAAAAAGAAAATCTAAAAAAATTAAATTATCAAAATACTTGGAATAATGTTAATCAAAATTTATTGGAAATTTTAAATGAAAATTGAATTAGCTAAATCAGAAGTTATTCATTTTGTTGGTATAGGTGGGATAGGGATGAGTGGCCTTTCAATGATTATGAAGAGAAAAGGTTTTAAAGTTCAAGGAAGTGATATCTCAAATAATAAAAATATTAATAGGATTAGAAAAGAAAAAATCAAAGTTTACGTTGGACATAAAAAACAGAATATAAGTAAGGCTACAATTTTGGTTGTTTCTTCAGCAATTAAACAAAATAACCCGGAATTAATTGAAGCAAAATCAAAAGGTCTACCAATATACAAAAGAGGCGAAATGCTAGCAAACATTGTGTCTCTTTCTAAAAATATTGTAGTTGTCGGATCTCACGGCAAAACAACAACCACTTCTTTAATTGCATCAATTTTTCAAAATACAAAAATAGACCCGACGATTATTAATGGAGGAGTTATAAATTCAATCAATAATACAGCAAAATTAGGTAAAAGTGATTGGTCTATTTTGGAGGCAGATGAGTCTGATGGTAGCTTTATATTTATTCCCCCAACTTACTCTATCATAACTAACATTGATAGAGAGCACATGGATTTTTATAATTCGATGAAAAAATTAAATAAATATTTTATTGATTTTGTTGAGAAGGTTCCATCTTTTGGAAAATCATTTATCTGTTTAGATGATAAGAATAACAAAAATCTAATAAAAAATATTAAAAAGAAAAATTTCTATACATACGGTGAAGATCCTAAATCGAACTTTTCTATAAAAAATATAAATCAATTTAAAGAATTTTCAAAATTTGATTTATTAATAAAATTACCAAATAAAAAAAATCGATATTTAAAAAATATAATAATCCCTCTACTTGGAAATCATAATATTAAAAATGCAGTTGCTGCTCTTGCGGTATCGTTGACTGTTGGAATATCAATATTTGATATAAAAAAAGGACTTAAAAATTTTAAAGGTGTTCAAAGAAGATTTAATAAGATTTTTTCTTTTAATAATGTTGATTTTTTTGATGACTATGCACATCACCCAACTGAGATAAGAGAAGTACTTAATGGGGTAATGAAAGTATATAAAGGTTATGAGAAGATATGTATTTTTCAACCCCATAGAATATCAAGAGTAAAAGATTTAAAAAAAGAGTTTAGTTTCGCTTTTAGAGATGCTGATAAAGTAATTTTATTTCCAATTTATAATGCTGGTGAAAAAATGAAACTCGGATTTAGTTATCTTAGTTTTGCAAAACAAATTATCAAAAATTCGAGGGTTGAATTATTAATGATCGAGGATCAATTGCAATTAGCAAAATATGTAAAAAGTAATATTTATGGAAAAAAAATTGTCATTGGTATGGGCGCTGGTTCAATTTCAAGCTGGATGAGAGAATTACCCAAATATTTATAATGAAAACTAATTTGAAAGAACTGTCAGAAGAGTTTGGTCAAAACCTAAAGCTAGACTGTGATTTAAAAAAAAAAAATTGGTTTAATATTGGTGGTAAAGCTAAAATTTATTTTAAAGCAGATAATTTAAAAGATTTAATCAAATTTTTAAAAATTATAGAAAATAAAGAAAATATTTTTGTCTTAGGTGGAGGATCAAACACATTAATAACTGACGATAAATATGACGGTGTAGTAATCAAGCTTGCAAATAATTTTAATAATTTATCAGTTCTGTCAGATGATATAATTATTGCAGGAAGTATTGTTAGTGACAAAGCATTATCAGAATTTGCATTAGAAAATAGTTTAGGTGGTTTTGAATTTTTGTCTTGTATACCAGGTACAGTTGGCGGTGGAATTAAAATGAATGCTGGCTGTTTTAATAGAGAATTTAAAGATATTCTAATTTCGATTCAAGCAGTTACTAAATCTGGCCAGGTAATAACTATACCTGCAAAAGATATAAATTTTAAATACAGAGATAGCGGTTTATCTGATGACCTTATTTTTTTAAGCGCCTCCTTTAAAGGGTTTAAGAAAGAAAAAGAATTAATCCAAAATGAAATGAATTTTTTAAAAGAAAAAAAAGAAAAAGCACAACCAACAAGAATTAAAACCAGCGGAAGTACTTTTAAAAACCCTTTAGATCAATCTGAAAAAAAGGTTTGGGAACTAATAAAAGAGTCTGTTCCATTAGATATTTCTTTTGGTGATGCATATATTTCAGAAAAACACTGTAATTTTTTTGTAAATAAAGGTAATGCTAAATTTAAAGACATGAAGAATTTGATTGAATATGTCTCAAAAAATGTCTTTGAGAAAACAGGTGTAAAGTTAGAAACTGAAATTAAAATTTTAGAATAAATTGAAAAAAAAAATACTAATACTTTCAGGTGGAATATCAAAGGAGAGATTAATAAGTCTTGATACAGGTAAACAGGTTGCCAAAGAGCTGAAAAAAAATGGATATAAAATTCAGATTTCTGAACCAGATAGATCTTTATCTTTAAATATCAAAAAATTTAAACCTGATATAATTTTTAATGCATTGCATGGTCAATTTGGAGAGGATGGATATATCCAAAGTATTTTAGAGAAATTTAAAATTCCATATACCCATTCTGGTGTTGTTGCTTCATCTATAGCTATGGATAAAGAAATTTCAAAAAAAATTTTTATAAAAAATAAAATTAATACACCAAAATTTTTTGTTTATAATTATGGTTATAAATCATCTACCTTAATAAAAAAAATTCAGTCAAAATTAAAATTTCCTGTTGTCATAAAACCTTTAAATGAGGGTTCAAGTGTTAATGTTTTTATATGCAACAAATCTAATCTAACACAAAAAGTTAAATCATTAAAAGATTACAAAAAAATTATGATTGAGGAATTTATTGGAGGAAGAGAAATTCAAGTAGCAATTATGGGTAATAAAAAACTTGGAGCAATTGAATTAAAACCCAAAAGAGCTTTCTATGATTATCAAGCAAAGTACAACACAAATGCAAAAACTAAACATATAATCCCTGTTGATTTACCAAATAAAAAATTAAATCAAGTATTGAATATTGCGTTTAAAGCACACAAGATTATTGGTTGTTCTGGTGTAACACGTTCAGATTTTAAATATTTTAAGGGAAGATTTTATCTATTAGAAATTAACACACAACCTGGTATGACAAAATTATCTCTCGTACCTGAAATAGCTTCTTATGAAGGAATAAGTTTTTTGAAATTAATTGAATGGATTTTAAAAGATGCATCAAAGAAAAAGTAAAAAAATATTAATTTACTTTTTTTTATTAATTTTAGTAGGTTCAATAAATAATAATTCAATAAATAATTTAAAATTAGAGAATGTAAAAAACATAAATATTTTTGGTTTAGAAAAAAATGATCAAAAAATAATACTTAATAATTTAAATAATTTAGATTTAAAAAATATATTTTTTATTAATAAAAAAAAAATTCAAAATATAATTGACTCTAATTCATTGGTTGAAGAGTACAATGTAATTAAAAGATACCCTCATTCAATTAATATTAATATTAAGAAGACAAGTTTTATTGCCAGGATTAACCAAAATGGAAAATTCTATTTAATTGGAACTAATGGCAAATTATCAGATAATAATAATTCAGGAATACAACTGCCATACATATTCGGAAATCCAAAGATAAAAGAGTTATTAGAATTAAAAAAAATTATTGATCAGTCAAATATTGATTATTCACAAATAAAATCTTTATATTATTTTAAATCAAATAGATGGGATCTAAAACTTACTAACAG
>LUMP01000174.1_pt1 | contig 15024 bp, 6 predicted proteins | sample 729641 | NCBI WGS metagenome assembly LUMP01 (sample SAMN03860260, study PRJNA289734) | marine metagenome | biome: seawater column; feature: ocean; material: water; isolation source: Red Sea water column Station 12 - depth 47m | place: Saudi Arabia: Red Sea | collected 2011-10-15 | depth 47 m | reverse complement strand
GTGCACGACCCATCATCCGTGTTTGCTAATATATTATAGTTAAAAGCTGTACTATCAGTACAACCTAATACAACATCAATACAAGAGCCGTCATCTGTGTTTGCAAGAACGTTATAGTTAATTGCTAAGACATCAGTACAACCATAAACAAAAGGCACACAAGTACCATTGTTGGTATTTGCTAAAACATTGTAATTGTACATCGTTGAATCGGTACAACCATATACAAACGGTATACAACTACCGTTATCTGTGTTAGCATTTATATTATAGTTAAACATACTAGCATCTGTACAACCGTATATATAAGGTATACAAGTATCAGGTGCTGTTGCTAATGGATCATAATTAAACATAACTGGATCCATGCAGCCGTATACAAAAGGTATACAAGAACCAGGTAATTCTACGTTTGCTGCAGGATCATAGTTATACGCAGTAGAATCCATACAACCGAGTACAACTAAAGTAGTGCAGCTACCGTCATCAAAATCAGCGTTAGAATTATACTCCAAATATATTGGGTTTGTACAACCCGCTAAGTAGTAACAAGTACTATCATCAGTGTTAGCTAAATAATCGTAGTTTAAAGCTATTGTATCCGTACAGCCATAAACTCTTTCTATACAGGTGTTGCCGCAGTATGGCTCGCCTATAATAGGAAAGAAAGGCGGTATAGGATTTACAAAACCTCCTTCAATATCTATAGATACATAATCTTCAGAGTATAAACTATAACCACACTGCACTGCGGTAAAGTCTGATTGTTGTGTTATTTCAAACACCGCTCTTACAGGATAACCTGCTGCTAGGTTTACAAAGAACGTAGTATCAAAACCATCTACTAAAGTATAAGTTCCGATATCTTGGTAGTTAAACGGTGGCACTAGGCTTGTCGCTTGTGACAACTTTAAACTAGATCCAGCCCAACCGTTACCAGCTAAATCTGTTAATTCTAACTCATGCATACAGCTATCTATGTTTATATCTGTATTAGCTGAGTCTAAATAATTATATGCTAATGAGTCTGTGCAACCGTAAATTTTTGGAGTAAAACACATACCCGTGTCTGCTGTGGCTGCTATATCAAACTCTACATAACTAGGGTCCATACAACCAAATACCGGCGGCGGTGGAGGACAGCCTGACGTGTATATTACATCCCATGTTTGAAAACCAAAATCCGCATTATCTAAAGACCATAATGTATCACCACATTGTTCTATATATACAGAACCATCATTACCACCCCATAGACTACCCGCTATACCATCTCCGTACGTATCGTTTAGTACAAAGTAAAAACTATCAACAGGTAAACATATACTAGCATATTGTGGTTCGTAGTCTATTATGTTAGTATATGGCCCACCTTCTAAAAGTGTATCACCAAAAAAAGTCATAATATACCAAGATGTTTCTTGTGGATACTGGTCAGGGTTTATAGTAACATTTAAACTCCAAGTGTTTGGAGGACATTGTGCAAAGGCAATGTTAAATAAAAATAAAAATGTAATTAATCTTTTCATTAGAATTTACTTATAATAAGTTCGTCTATATATTCTTGTATCTCTTCGCGGGTTGCAACCATCTTAAAACTAAGATCTGCTTGAAAACGTTTTACTTCTTCGCCTTCGTCAAACACAATGATAGTAGGTACAATAGCAATAGCATATTTCTTTTGTATGTCAGTATCGTCAATACTTAAATTCTTTTTACCAACATCTGATAATTTATCAAACCACTCAACATCATTAGCTGAGTTCCAACCAGCGTTAAAGTGTATTACTTTTACCTGCCCAAAAGCTGTAGCCGCTGTAAACACTAATATCATAATTAGCGCGTACAAATATTTTGCTATACACACTTTCATTATTTTAGAGCGTCAATCTTATCCTCGATGCGACGAATGTCATCTTTGATTTCCTTCACATCTTCTTGAGTAGTCATGATGGTTTGGCGTACGTTTTGATCTTTCATATCAAACTCCATACGGGTAACATCGGGTTTTGGAAGCTCTTTGGCTTCTGAAATATCTGCTTGCAATGCAAACCACATTCCTATAACTGTAGCCATCCCAAAACCGATCGCTATCAACGTTTGTACACTTACTTGAAAACTAGTGTTTTCGCTTAATTCTTTTGCCATTTTTATTTTTTACAGTTAGCAGAACAGTGTCCTAAGCATACTTTCCCAAAAGTTAGCTTCATGATTAAGTTACATATGATTTTTTTCATCTTTAATAGTGTTATATGTTAGAATATTACGTAGTTGATACCGCACTTAAAATCATACCATTCACGATTCCAGTACTTGTTATATTTACCTTCAATAAACAACCCTAAGTGCTTATTTATTTTAGTTCCAAATATTAAACCGCCTGAGTAATCATACCATTGCCCGCCTACGAAATTATGGTAAGAGTAGCTACTGCCGTCATCGTAATGGTAAGGCATAAAGTTACCCCATGAGTGTAGCCAAAAGTTCTTTTTATAATGGTAATAATCAAACCCAACAACTAATGATTGCTGCCATTGATTAGGTAGCTCGTTTCTTTTCTTTTCAACGTAATTCTCTAATACTTGCGGTATAACAACTTCCTTCCAAACATCAGCGCTTGTTGCCACTATATTACCATCAGGATCTTTATATTCGTTTTCGTATACGTCTACTGAATAACCTTCTTCAATAGCTAAACATGTATAATGTAAGTAATTGTTTTCAAGCTGCCATTGCTCCAACGGATCAAACCCATAAGGCTCAGCTAATCTTTGTACTGCACCTATATTAAATGATAACTTCTTTTTACCTCGCAACCTTAATCTCTGCGTACTTTCAAAATACTCTATATCTGCAAAACCGTCTTTAATATATTCTACTTTAGCCAACCATTTGTTTTTAGCATATCTAACAAAGTGTTGTTGGTCTATATACTCTATACCTTCTTGACGCTTATAATCTACTTCAAATAAGTATTCAAACGGCGATAAACCTACGCTAGCAGCGTCACCGTAAGCAGACTCAGTACCATCTTTAAACGGTGATGTACCTTCGTATTGGAAACGTTTTATCTTGCGTATACCCATAACTAACGAATAGTCAAACGGAGTAAACACAGTGTCATAAAGTACAGCTCCATCTTGAACAGAGTATATATCTCTATCAGCTAGCGATGTATTACCGTTAGCTGCTACATAAAAAGTAGAGAACTTAAAAACCTTTTTTAAATCTTGTGCATTTGAGGTACCAAATAGGCACGTCAAAAATACTAATAATATTATTTGTGATATACGCATTTAACTGTATCTTGTTTTGTTTCAACAATCATTTTACACCTTTTACCATCAGACTTAATAGCGGAACAACGCACTTTCTTTATACCTGCGGCTTTTTTAGCTGCTTCCTCAGCCTCCTTTTCTTCTTCTTTTTTCCTTTTCTCTTCGTCTTTTTTAGCTTGCTTTTCTTCTTCCTTTTTTTGTTTATATTTTTCTTTAGCCTCTTGCTTAGAGCTAGTTTCAATGTTTAAATCCCAAGTGTTCCAACCAAATAGTAAAGCCACTCTTTGCCAGTCTTCTAAACCTTCTTCATTTAATCCAGTTGAAACATTTCTTATTTTATTGACATAACGATCTAAAGGTAAATTTATTGTCAAATGAGCGAACGAACCAACAATATCCCATATTGGGTTGTTTATATCGGTAGCATCCATTTCTGGGATGATTTTTTTGTTGTAACCCCAGCCCTTCATCATGTCATTTAATTTCTTGGCTTTAATAGATATTGGAGGAGAAACTTTTAATGCTTCGATAAGAACCATATCTCTCTCAGCATTCCAACCTTGCGCATCCTCTTCTACCCACCTTATTACAGTGTTTTTAATAGCTGATACAATAGCTCCTGTTATACCCATTCCTCTTAAAAATGAGTCGAGTGTACTGTTTAGTATCTGTACCTCTTTTTTTGCTCTATCTAGTGGGTCATCCTCTTCTTCAAATAATACTTTGAAATAAGCCGATTGAAGAGCTGAGAAAATAATGTTTTGTAGAGCTCCATAGTACAGCATTTTAGAGATATTCGTTTTAGTATCCCCACGCCCATTAAGTAAATCTAAAGCAGCTTTTTTGGTTTCACGAGCGTATTGCATAGGGGTATTCGCGAATGCTAGTATCAACCTGCCTAGTGGGCCTGCTTGCTGTTGAGATATCAAATCCGGTCTAGCCGACTGCTGCGTTCTTTCAGCTATCTCCCTGGTATCTATAAGAGCTTTTCTTTCCGCGTCCGCCTGAGTGTCTCCTTGATCTAAATACGTTTCTATTCTATTTCTATAGAAAGTAGCGCCACCCATAGAAATAGCAAAACTATCGGCAATTTGCGTTGGTAAAAATCCGAGCTTTAATAGGTGTTGCAATAAAGCCTTTGGCTTATTACGGCTATTTTCTAACTGCGCTTGTAATTCTGAGGCACTTACATCAATTTTAATGCCAGACCTTCTTTCTTTTAGCCACGTAGAGTTAAATAAGAATGCAAAGTCTTTACAAAACTGAGGTACATTAGCTATAGCTTTCGTCATCTTCAGGGGATTGTTATCACTCCAGTTGGCGAAGTTGACCATAGAAAGCGTTTGTAAGGTAACAGAACGCATATTAAAGTGCATAACTGATGCAATAGAATTGTTAATCCAGTTAACAACACTGTTCACGTGTCTATTACTGCCGAATGATCTATTTGTACCGTTTTCAATACGATAAATCATATCTTGTAATGCTTCTCGGAACCTAGTACCGTAAATAGCTTCTATTTTATTCATATTAGCCCCTGATAACTTTCCATCTTGCCAATCACCAAATATAGCTTTTCTGTTTTCCTTGAATTCCGCTAGCTCAGCTTTTGTTTTTTGTTTAACTATTGCGTCAACATCTGATCCTAAGGTTTCTCCAGCCCAATGTCTATTTGGTTTTATCCATCCGTCTTCAGCATTTAATAAAATTTCAAGATCTCTCGCTAAATCAATAATCTCTGGATTTGCCTTTGCGAAGTTTATCAACAAAGATTTGTCTCTTTTTGTTAATCCTGGAATATCATAGCCTTTGCTGTCCCATATGAAAACCCTCAAAGCTTGCGCTTTAGTAAAGTGAGAACCTTTAATTTGTTCTGCAAGTGCGCTATATATCTTATGCTTGCTTTTTAAGTCTTTAATCCCCGTGGTGATTCTTTGGCGCTCCACATCAATAGCTCTGAATGCTTTGCTTAATGGCTTAAATAATGTAGTCTCAAAGAATTCTAAATCAGCGTCACCCTGCTTCCCCTTGCCAAGGAATGAATACATAAGACCTCTAAAATCCTCAGCACTTGGAGGAATAAATAGTTTAAAGTTTCCAACCTTAGAACCTAATTTCAAAGCTGTAACCTCAGAGTACTCTGCTTTTGCTTTAACGCCTGTGTTACGCTCTAATAAGGAATTAAATTCATCACTAATTTTTTTACTCCATTTGACCCCAGCTTGATACACATTAAAGTCTATACCGAGGTCTTCTAACAATGCTTTCACTGCCTGTACATTTTGAGGAGCATCGTCATCAAATAAAATATCAGTAAGGTTGTTATCATTGATAATATTAAGAGTTTCAATAGCTTTTGCTTCAGCGGAGCTATTCTCCAAACAGCGGATATTTTCTAATGGTAATTTAATGCCTTGAGCCTCTAGCCACTGTTGTATTGGCTTTTGTGCGCTTTTAGGCCTAGCCGTAACAATGTATATTTGGTCAGGGCCATGCTTGTCATACTTTTCTTTTAATTTTGTAAAAGATGGACCTAAGTCTCCGCCTTCAACAGTACCAAATTCAGCAAAATTAAATGTAGCGCCTTGATCTAACAAAGAGCCTCCCTCACTAGCAAATTGTTCAGCGGTAAGTTTACCTACTTCAATACCATTTGTAAAATTATTAACAGCGCTTGCAAAGGCAGTCGGCATAGGGTCATCTTGCAATAAGTTGTCGGTTTCCACAGTGAACATGTTGTCCCCAAACATAAGCTTATAATCCTCAAGCACAGATTGCACTCGCTGGTGGTTAGCTACCACAATACCGTCTCTAAGCGTTCTTTCACTCCTATCAGCATTCCTAGACAAAGCAGTCTCCAGAGTAGTGGAAACGTGTATAACTGCTTGTTGGTACCCTGAATTCGCAAAAGAGTCAAATCTAGTTCTCATAACGTTGATAGACGCTCCGGTACCATCAAGAATAATACCTTTATTTTCAAGCCTTGCTTGCTCTAAATCTTCTTTTGATCTTTTAACAGCTAAGGCCATTAGCTTACCGCGCTGAGAACGCTGTTCAGCTGTATCTTGTTTTTGGTCAGTCGGTAAACCCGCCTCTGCCAATAATGCTTCGTAGTGAGTATCCGGGTTTATTATAACAAATCCTTTGTCCGCTAAACCTAACTTAGCAATAACGTTGGATTTACCGCTTCCGGCTCCACCAACTAAATAGATTATTTTATTATCAGGTCTTGGATCACCATTTGGATTTGGTTTTACATACCATGTCTTTTCGTCTCCTTCTCTAACTGTATCATCTAGGTCAAATAAAGAAGCGCCACTATTATCCTTATATACAAAGTTCGGACTTGTTAGCTTTTTGACAACTTGTGAAGCTGCTGCGTCAGTAGTCTTACTCCACGATGCTGGCTCTGCTACAAAGTCGTTACCTACAATCTCTCCTGTTGATTTATCTTTCAAAGGAACAGTTGCGGCATTATTTCTAGTAAACCCATTATAGTATCTCTCCAAAGCTTTCAACCAACCGGCAGGCATGGTAGACTGATAAAACACATTTACTAAAGTGTCCATATCGTCCGGTATAATAGCTACGTTATACTCTTCTTGAAGCATATCGATATCTATAGTTGAGTTTGGATTTAGTACATAATCGGTTAATGCAAAAACCATAGCCATAGTAGGCACTAGATGCTCATAGCGATCATCTGGTTTAGCGTCTTGCGAAACGTACTTCACGGGAGCAGAAGATTTTAGCACAGTTCGCATGTCTCCTTTCAACGCATACATTAAATGCACAAACTCTTCTTTAGTGGCATTATCTTTATAATAAAGCAAAAGGTCCATCATAGACTCCCAGCCTTCTCGTGCAGCTTTTTTGCTTTCATCCCAACTAATTTTTCTACCTCTAGCAATTGTTTGAGAAGGAGTGCTAGCCGAGATATTCTCACCATTAACTTTTACATGAGTAATACTCCCACCTTTATCTTTAACTAACATAGCTTCTAACTCAGCTCTGCTAATATCAAGCGCCTCAGAAGCGATATCAAGTAGGTGAGACATACTTTCTACCCACATAAAACGCTGTGTTCTTAGCTTGCCTTTTGAGTTTAATCCATCGTTGACTCTTGTTGTGTATATTCCACCTTCTTCTTGAGCAAACTCCCCACGGGATATTTTTCCAGCTCCTGTCAAATGACCTCTATGCCATTTTAAAAACTCCAGCAACGCGGCGCCTTTATTGCCTTTATGTTTTGTTACTAAATTTTTAATAAATCCAACAGTTAAGGCTATTTGCTTGTCGATTTGGTTTTGGTCGGATGCTAAATGCGCAGCGTCCTTATATTTAGGGTCTAGCCCCATCTCTTTGAAGTACACAAGCTCCATTTCTGACTCACTAAGCCTAGTCTCTATAATGCTTGATATGTCTCCGATAGTAGCGGTTGAAACTTCAATATCGTACATATCTAGGATTTTATGTATATCTTGTCCAAGCCTTTTCAGTTCAGCAGGTTTGAATGCTTTTTTACCGTCTATATAAATACCTTGGAAAGTTTGAAGCATTATGTTTTCATACTCATCAGCAGTGAATGCTGTTTTTAGCTTAGGAGCGACAATATCTGAGAACATTGTTGAAATAATACCTCTTTGCACTAAGTCAAACCCACGCCAAGCTTTCGACCACTTAGCATCAGGGTCTCTTTCAATTAAAGCAGCCAATTCCCCAATCTCTGCAGTCTTTAACTCAATATTAGAATGCTCATTAGTACCTTCTGCTTTTATAACAGGGAATACCGCATCTTTAAACAGTTCGATAGATAAAGCTTCTATTAGCTGTTTTTGTTTTGTATCTTTAGTTCCTTTAACGGGGTTTAAATGATAATCTATCCAAGCTTCAAGATCGAATGGCTTTTTAGTAAAAATATCATTACCCGCGTGCACATTCTTTACTCTGTTCGTAACAGAGGCATCAACACTCATTCTTCCATTGTTCACAATGAAATCGCCAAAGCTAGTATTGAAGGTGGATTGAGGTATTAGATTATATATCTGCTCCCCATAGTTAGCCAGCCACGCTTTATAGGTTTTACTACCCGGAGTGCCAATAGTAGCCTTGATCATATCGCGGAAAGCTTGTCTAGCCGCTTTTTGTATTGAGACAGCAAATTCAGGACTAGCAACATCAAATTTATGTAAATTCAACCCTAGTTCTGTGCGGACCTTAGCAAATATTGCTTCTTTTACATCTGCTTTGTTAACCCCGTTGACAGCAAATATAACGTCTACGAACGGAGTTCCTTTCTTCTTCTCCTCAGATATAATAACCTCGATGTTATCCATTGCTTCTGCTGCATCAACATCCTCAAGTTGAGTAAAGGAATCATCAGCGTCGATGTCTTCAGTAAATCCTAAGTCTGTTTTTGTAATATCTTTTACAGCGTCTAGTACTTCAAAATTTATAGTGTTCATGGTCCAACCATACAGGCTGTCATTTACCTCTGGATCAAATCTACGAATATGCTCCATTACGTTAACTAACGCAGCTGAAAATATTTGGCTAAAATCAAATCCAGGTAATGTTTGGTAACGACGCATTTTAGCTTTTATATATTTCTCTAATTTCCCATCGCTATATAAAACTGCAATAGCAGCGTCGGCTCCACCGTTGTCCCATTCTTTTTTTGTTAATCTTTTATTTTTCTTACCTGTCGCAAGTTTATCAAATATAGGCTTGTCATCTTTCGGGTTAACCTCTTCGCCTTCTTCTGGAGCTGACTGGTCTTCAGCAATATCAACTTCCCCGATTAGGTTGGCGCCATATAAAGACCAGCTCGCTGGATCAGTGTTTAATGTTTCCGGATTATATCCTTCGGCAAATTCATCGCTAAGCAATTCTCTAGCAATGTCTTCTGCAACACCACTATCTTTCGATAAATCAATAGTACCACTTTTTATTTTATTAGCTAACCCCTCAAAAAACTTAACAGCAGATTCAGGCCCTCCGAAATCATAGTCTGTATCTAAATCTGCAGCAAGTAAAACACTCATAGCAACAGCCTGCTCGTTGTCGATAGTGATTTGGTTACCCGCCACCATCTCCATAAACATTGCAATTGGCTCGTCAATGTATTGATCCTCTAATGCGTCAATTATATTCTCCCCTGTGATATTTGTGGCATCTCCTTTTACATACCCAGACAGGTTAGCAACCATTTCTATATATAGCGCTTTGTTAGTCAACTTTAAATAAGCTAGGATTTCTTTAGCAAATCTTCTGAATTTGCCAGGGCTAGATTTAACGGCAGCAGCAACGGTAGCGTGTCCTTCTTCGTGTGTCCTAGTTTCTAATCGATCATCTAAAGCTTGATTTTCTACTATAGCTATTTGCTTTCCACCCCACTCAAACCCGTGGTTACCCTTTTTAACTCCCCTAATCATTTCTTTCTGTAGATGCTCAGGCACGTTTCCTTCAATCCAAGCGATAGCATCGTCGACAGTGTCTATAGATACAAAGTCAGCAGATTTAGTAGCTTCGTGGTCTTGCTTAACTTTATTTGTGTTCCAAATATTTCTAGCTAAATCTTTTACTTCTTTTGCACTGAAGTTCGGATTTTCTTTTAGTAGCTCAACTCTAGCGGCCTCCATGGCGTCTTTTGCTTCTGCTCTTGTAGCAGCGTCACTGCTCGCTAAAGCTTGTTCAAAAGCGGCTTTTGATGAATCCTCACTAAAAAACATTTCTTTGATGCGCTCTTTAGTGTTAAATTCTGCTTCAAGTCCTTGAAGTAATTCATTTTTAACCTTAGAGGGCAGATCTCCTTTTATAATTTCTTGTGCACGGATTTGTAAAGACTGCTGTTCGTTAACCAATTGCAGAAGCATAGTCTTAACTGGTTTTCGCATAACAGAAATCTTATTGGAAACACCTTCAATCTCTAAGTTAATTTCATTTTGGATAGAAGCAATTCTTTTCTTTAGGTTTCTAGCGTCAGAACTTCTTTTGTCACCAATTTCTTCGTAAATCTTTTGTAGTTCAGCAATTTTAGAGATCTTCTGATTTACGGATTGCATAGTTTTATTGTCCGCAAATTTAGATAGCACCATGCCGTATCCAAAAGGAGTCCAGTTGAAAGCAACTCCAAATAAGGCCGAAGATAAAGCCACATGATCCCAATGATCGGTCATAGGCTTTCCGTCAATTAAGTTCTGCATACTGACCGCCCAAAGCTCGCTCCCTACCTCTAAAGAAGGCATAGTCACAGTACTTGATAATCCGTATCTTTTAGCGTAGTCCGCAGGTGTCATTAACCCTGCCTTGCCGAGCCCGGGAGCACTACCAATTCGCTGACTGATACCTTTAAGCATTGGCAATGTAACGATTTGGGCACTAAAGAAATCAGCCATCCCAAACCCTAGGGCAGCAAAATACTTTTTAAGCTTACTATGCTCAGCTCCTTCCATGTTTTCCTGAGTCATTCTAGCGTACTTTTCGCCAAAAGAGCCCGCTCCCATAAGGTATGGCCCTACGTAAGGAATCATCATAGTGAGAAAGATGGGCCCTTGATTTATTATTTCTTGCTCAACAAAATCTAAGAACTTACCGTTAAAAGCATCACCAACAGAAACGTGGTCTTTTAGTCGGCTGTTTATTTTATTAAAATCTCTTGTGAATTGTAAGTAATTATTAAGTGTTGTTTTATTTTCAACCCCAAGTAAAGCAGTTAATCCATAACCTATATTAGCAGCCTGCTTACCGAAGCTCATTGGTACTTTAGTAAAAAACTCCTCTAGGTCATCGTAGTTCTTGGAAAGCATTTCGGTTGCTAAAGTTATATCATCAACCTTACTGGCAACCTCGTTTTGTTTACCCTTTAATTCTTCAATTTCTTTTACCTTTTCAGAAAAAGACATTAATGCTAAAGAAAATTGGAATTTAGCCCATTCATTAGGGAACTCGTAGTCTTCATTCTCAATAGCGTCTTTGTAAGTGAGTAGCGTCTTTCCAACCCACCCCTCGTCAATATCTGCCGTAATAGCATCAATATCAGCTTGAATATCCAACCAATTTTTAACCTTTTTATCTTTGATTAACTCTGTGGCATACAATAAGCCGCCTTGAGTGGTATTGGTAGTTATAACGGTTTGAGTTCCTCCGGATGGCAAGTCATATGTAAAAGCAAAGCGTCCTGTTTCGGCTAATTTCTCATAAGCGAACTGCATATTTTTTCTTCTAATAGCCGTTTTTTTCTTTTGCTTTAGCTCCGTCTTAAACAACTCAGTTGCTTTTACCCTTAAATCGTTTTCTTCACCATCTAAAGCGTATTTTCTTTCATCTTCAGTATAACCACCAGCTTCGTATATTCTATTTATATTTATAGCAATATCCTCTTCCCATTGCGTAGGTAAATACTCTACTTTTGTATTTCCTGCAAAAGTTTTCTTAGGCATTCTGTCAGGTGTAGCTACTCCCATAGAAGGATCTAGAAAAGCATTCTCTGCGGCTAATACCTCTGTTGTTTCGTGAGCAGTATAAACAGCGCTTGCGCTCCACGAAAAGTCCATCGCGTTAACTTCTGCTTCAATTTCTGCGCTTTCCTCTGATGTTGGCGCTGACCACTCCATAAGATGTTGTGCCGTTGATTCAAGACTAGAAGCTACAACTTTTCTATCTTTATCCGTAGAGTTTACGTTTATAAAGTTAACAAGTTTATCTCTGATTTCTAGGTTATTCTCTAGTAGTCCGGTGTCACCTTCTTGCCAACCAGTGAGGCCGTAAGTGTTGGCTTCTATTGTAAGCGTTTCGCCATTAGGCGCAGTAACGGTAATAGCATTTTCTGTTTTCCTTTTCTTTTGGTCTTTAGAAAAACCTTTTTGTAGATTCCAGCGGCGGTCGTCGCCTTCATGAGTAATAGGCTTATAAAAATTCTTACCCTCCTCAAAGCTAAAATCAGGGTAAGCAGCCTGTAAAAACTCTGTAATAATTTCAGGTTCAAGCTCAAATAGTTTTGCAGCCTCTACATCATCTTCTATAGTTTCACCCGTAAGTGCTCCGTGAACAGCTTCTTTTCCAACTTCATTGAAGTACTTTTCTTTAATTAGCTGATCTGTGACCTCTTTTGGAGCGGAGGCTCCGTTTACATCAGTCCATTGCCCATTAGATTGTCTTGTAAAATCTTCTGCATTATAACCGCTTTCCCTCCAAAAATCTTCATCACGCTGAACAACATCTACCTCGGGAATATCTACCTCAGCAGCTACATCTAATGATTCCGAAGAACCAGTCTCCGACGCTAACTCCGTATCTTTTTGATCCGCAGGTGCATCGGCTACAGTTTCCTGAGGATCTGGTTGCTTTCCCGGCTCGCTTACAGTATCGTCTACTACTTTAAGGTTTCCCTTTTCTTTTTGACGAACAATATACGCATCAATGTCGATGCCTTCTTTTGCTTTTGCTAGTTCTTCGTACGACCAAGTCTCCTCTTTGCCGTCTTTCCCTTTAATAAGAAATTGCTGCATGATTAGTCAGGTAAATTTTGAGATTTTTTGTTTATTTTATTTAATTCATCAGTGGTAAAAGCCCTAAGCCCAGACGCATCTACATTTATTTGTTCGGCCTTCTTTCCAATAGCGATGTTATGTTCATTCTTCATAATATCCACGTAGTATTCTACTACAGCGTCTACTAAAAAGTGTTTTTTATCGTCAAACTCTTTTTGAATATTTAAGAAATCCAATGATATACCATAGTTGTTTTCAAACCATACCTTAAAATTAAAGCCGCCTTTATACCCAGCAACCCAGTCTTTTAATATGTCGTCTTTTACATCGGTTCCGTCAATTAACATTCTTCTAATGGTACCGTCTGCTTTAGCTTCGTTAAATATATTTCCGCCAAGGGCGTTGCTTCTAACACTCTCAACATAGTCCACAAATTGCAGCTCAGACTCTGAATCTTTTAAATATATGTTTTTATCAAGCTCATCGAAAGGAACCAGCACGGTATAACCATCTTTATTTAAAACATTAAAATGCAGTTTACCTCCTAGCAGGGTTGCCTCGGCAGCTCCTGAGTATGCTTGTTTCATTTGGCGTAACGATTCTTTGTCTGATGCTGCTGAGAAAATGCTACCATATACAGAAGATCCCTTAGTAATTTCGTCTTCCATAAAGCTTTCTTGATTAACTTTAAATGCGCTCATTTGCTTTACAAAGCTCATTATGTCATTGGTGATTTTACTCTCAGTTTCCGTATCCTTGTCCTTTCTTGCTTGCGCCAGCGCCGCTTTAGCTCCTTTAAATAATCCAATCATCACCTTATGGCCTCCGGGTATGTCATCTATACCTTTTACATCCCCAGGAGAAAAATGTTTCAACGCAATGTTTGTATGATTTGCCAAAAGCCTGTCAAATTCTTCAACATCTTTTCTCTCTATGTTCATATTTACCTCGTATCCTCGTACGTCTACCTCTGGTATATTGTGACCTGATCTACGTGGAACAAATTCGACTGGCTCAGTAGACTCAATGTCACTAGTTTGGTGCATAGGGGACTTCATAGGCATTCCAGGCGCATTACTGCCAAAAGCAGGGCATTCTGTAAGTATAGACCCTCCTTGCGTACCGCCTCTTTTAAATCTAGAACTACCGCCGCTTCCGCCGAACTTACTATTAAACCAATCTTTAGTTTTGTCCCAACCCTCTCCGTCTAGCCCAAGCTTGTCTTTAATTTCAGCAGCTTGTTCAGGGCTGATCGGAACATTTATATCTAAATAATTAGAGTATAATAAATCCTTAGACCCTTGTATTAAAGCTTCATTTACTGCCATTTTATTTTTTCTTTTTAGATTTAGCTACGCCTCCAACGATACTTTTAGACTTTTGTGCAAAAGAACTTGCTACATTAGACATATCGCCAAATCCTTCACCCATTTGTTTCATAGCATCGGCTCTTAGGAAGTTAGCATCACGCACAGCTTGTTGCTCCATTCCTAATAAGGTTCCAACTTTATCTTGCTGCCATTGACGAGACAGGACTTCACCTTGTCTCTCCATTACTTGGTTGGTAGCATCTTGTTTGGCTGCCAGCATTTGGTTCTGACTTTCTTGTTGTCCAATAGACACAGCGGCTCTTTGTGCGTCCATTGATTGTTGGTTCGACAGGCTTTGCGCTAAAGCCGCAACTCCACTACCACCGGCAGCTCCCTGCAACCCTTGCATTAGGTTTGCCTGTTGTTGTTCTTGTTGTTGTTTTACGAATTCCGCCTCTTGCGTATTAACAGTTAAATCTTCAAAAGTATTTTCCATGTTTAAGTATGGATTACTGGTATCGAGCGCCTCGTATTGAGACATCCTAGACTTAAGCTGCTTATTTGCTTCTGCTTGTCTTTCTTTAGCCATTTTGTTTGCACGAGCTCCCATATAGATTTTAGCTCCTGCTCCAACTACGGCTATTGCGGCTACTACAAATGACATATTATTTATCTTTTATTTCGTTAATATCAAATCCAAGCAAAGCGTTGAATTTTTCAATATCTTCTAATTGTACTTCCGGATCACTAAAGTCTTTAGCGATAACCTCTTCTTCAACCTCTTCCGGGGTTGTTAGGTCTGTTGCGTGAACAGTAATGAATCGACAAGGTGTATGGGTATATATAACCCTCTTGGTGCCTGGCTGTGTTACTCCATTATGCGGAGCTTCTTTAGTCTCAATTCCATTTTCTGTTAGGATAGACATTTTGCCTTCCATTAAGAAG
>LUMP01000173.1_pt1 | contig 15103 bp, 12 predicted proteins | sample 729641 | NCBI WGS metagenome assembly LUMP01 (sample SAMN03860260, study PRJNA289734) | marine metagenome | biome: seawater column; feature: ocean; material: water; isolation source: Red Sea water column Station 12 - depth 47m | place: Saudi Arabia: Red Sea | collected 2011-10-15 | depth 47 m | reverse complement strand
ATTTAATACCTGATCCGACTGAAGATTTAACAAGTCTTGCAAGCGATATTGAAGACTTAGAATTAACGGTTTTTCAAAAAGATCAAAAAATTAAATTTCGAGATGGTCAAATCAATAATCTCCAAACCCAATTAAAAGACACTAAAATGCAACTAGAGATCACTATAAAGGAACTAAATAAAATCAAGGATTTGTACGAAACTCTCACTTTAAATAGCAATAACTCAGTTCCATCGGATGAGCTCAATATTTTGCAAAATAAGTTCAATGCACTGAATAAAGAAAATGAAAAAAATATTTCAAAAATAAATGATTTGAATAACCAAATTAAAGATTTGGATAATAGTCTTCTATCCGTTGATCAGAATCAAAAAGATGCATCAATTGAAAATCAAAAATTAAAAAAGGATAATAAAAGTCTTTTTGCAAAAAATTTAAAACTTAATCAAACTATTTCTAATTTAGAAAATAAAATTAATGAACAAAATATTGAGTTAAATATATATCTAGAGCAAATTAAAGAGCTAAAAGACAGATCTCATCACGGAGGTTAATTTAATTGATAAACTGATTACATCCATCTAATAGAAGCTCTTTTAAATAGTTAGCATGAGATCTATTGATGTGAAGATCAAAACTTTGTTTTTGATCTTGTGAATGATTACGAATTATTAAAATTGGAATTTTTACAAAGATTGTTTGTGCAACTTTTGAGTTATCTTTCAAGATTTTATCAATATCTAAAATCATAAATTTTCTTAATAATTCAATACTTTTGTCCCCAACTATTCTTATTATTGTTTTATTTTCTGAGATATCTGTAACACTTGTCTTTTCTGGATTTAGTTGATTAATCAATTTTTGATGAGTGATACTAAATTTATCATTTTTAATAAAATTAATCAGCCATTCGTTAGGACTAAGCCATATTACTTGAAAGTCTGCGTTTTCAACTTTTGTATTTGGGTCAATTGGCAAAAGTGTCTCAAGAATAGAGCCAACATCTGTTAAAAAATTTTTATCTTTTGCATTACCTCTTAAATTTAGTTTTTCTACAAAAGGAATTTCTTCAATTAAAATTCCATTTTTTTCAACTTTTAGTTCTTTTAAAACTGCTCTTCTTTCTAATGTCATGCTAGCAATCTCTCATTTTTAGGATCAATAAAAACTGGATCAGTGATTTCAACCTCTATGCTTTTATTTGAAGTTGGAACAATCAGTTTGGTGCCCTTTTTATTAAGACCACTTTTGACTAAAGCTAAAGCAATTGAGCGACCTAAATTTGGAGAATAGTAACTTGAAGTAACATGACCAACCATAGGCATTGGTAATGCAGTTTCAACTTCAACTAACTGAACACCTTCTTCCAAAACAATAGATGGATCAGTTGTTAATAAGCCTACTAATTGTTTTCTATCTTTTCTGCTTGTATCACTGCGATAAAGTGCTCTTTTTCCAATAAAATCATATTTCTTTTTACTAACTATCCAATCCATATCTAGGTCAACTGGAGTTACAGAGCCATCTGTTTCTTGACCAACAATGATGTAACCTTTTTCTGCTCGAAGTACATGCATTGCCTCTGTTCCATAAGGAGTAATGTTATAACTTTTTCCCAACTCCATGCATTTATTCCATAAACTAAGGGCATAACTTGATGGCACATTGATTTCATAACAAATCTCTCCTGTAAAACTAATTCTCATAACTCGACATTTTACTTGATCTATTTCTAATTCTTTGAAGCTCATATGAGGAAAGCTATCACTAGAAAAGTTTTGGTTTGGAAATAATGTTTCAACAATTTTTCTACTATTGGGGCCATTTAAACTGATAGTTCCAAACTGTTCTGTTACTGAAGTTAAATAAACCTCAAGCTCCGGCCATTCTGTTTGTAACCAATCTTCAAGTTTGCCCATCACGCTTGCTGCATTACCTGTTGTAGTGGTCATTAAATAATGATGTTCCCCAAGTCTCGTGGTGACACCATCATCAATAACCATGCCATCATCACCTAACATTATTCCGTATCGGCATTTTCCTATTTCCAGTTTTGACCAAGCATTTGTGTATACACGATTCAGGAATTCACTTACATCTCTTCCCTTAATATCAATTTTACCTAATGTAGAGGCATCTAAGATTCCAATGCTATCTCTTGTAGCTTTCACCTCTCTGTTGACAGCTTCATCTAATGATTCATTATTTTTAGGATAATACCAAGCTCTTTTCCATTGACCGACATCTTCAAATAGAGCATCATTAGCAAGATGCCATTCATGCATTGGAGTGGTTCTTTCAATATCAAAAAATTCTTTTACATATCTGCCAGCCATAGCTCCAAAAGTTACGGGAGTATAGGGTAGTCTAAAAGTAGTTGTGCCTAAATTAGAGATGTCCTGACCGGTAAGTTCACTAATGATACCAAGAGCGTTTACATTACTAGTTTTGCCTTGGTCTGTTGCCATCCCATTTGTTGTATATCTTTTGACATGTTCTATTGATTGAAAACCTTCAGATAAAGCTATTTTTATATCTTTTGCAGTAACGTCGTTTTGAAAATCAACAAACATTTTAGTTTTACTGATTTTATCTTTACTAGAAACTAGCCAAGAATTTTGTTGCTTCCCAACGTTTACTTCTTCAGCATCATAAATTTCAATTTTCTCATCATTGCTATTACAATCTAGAAAGTTTTGCACAGATTTTCTAGTATCCTCTAAGATACTTTTTAAATCAAATATTCCATTACATGCACCCACAGATATGGTTTGCTGGTGCGGTTGATCAGGAATAAAACATGAGTCTTCTTCTCTGTACTTTAATTTTCCTCTTGATTGTGTAAATAAGTGTACTGTGGGAGACCATCCTCCAGACATACATAACAAATCACATTCCAAAATTTCTGTATTTTTTTGATTAGAGTCTTTTTCAAATTTTCTAATTGTTACAGAGGTAATTTTTTTTCTTCCAGATGTATCTGAGACTACATATCCAGAATAAATTTTTATTCCCAAACTTTCAACAAGTGTTGGAAGGTCACCATCAATTTCATTTCTAATATCAATGATTGCAGATACTTTAATGTTATGATGGTGGTAATCTATAGCAGTTTGATATGCGCTATCATTATTGGTAAAAATGATTATTTTTTTACCAAGTGAAATACCATAACCATTTAAATACTTACTAACACTTCCAGCTAGCATTATTCCAGGTCTATCATTGTTATTAAATGTTATTGGTCTTTCAATAGATCCTGTAGCTAGGATTACTTTTTTTGCTCTAATTTTCCATAAAACTTGTCTTATTGAGTTATTCTTATTATTGCCTCTGCTCGGATCAATATCCTGAATCCCTAATAAGTAGTTATAATGCATGTAAGCGAACAAAGTAGTACTTGTGATAATTTTTACATTTTTATAACTATGCAATTCTTCTAGTATTTCTTTTTTCCATTCATTTTGACTTTGCCCATTAATTTTGTTGTTTAAATTATTTGCTGATAAAATAGAGCCACCTGTATCACTCTCTTGTTCAACCACTAGTACTTGTAACTTTTCAGATGCGGCAATTTTAGCAGCATATAGACCACTAATTCCACTGCCTACTATAAGAACGTCACAGTGGTAATGATAATGTTCATACTTATGTGGATCTTCTTTTTTTGGAGAAACACCTAAACCTGCTGCATGACGAATAAAGTGCTCATATGTTTTCCAAAATTTTGGAGGCCACATAAAAGTTTTGTAATAAAATCCTGCTGGAAAAAAAGGTGAAAGTAAATCATTAATTGCGCCAAAGTCAAAATTTACACTTGGCCATCTGTTCTGCGATTTTGCTACCAGGCCATTGTATAACACTACTTCGGTTGCTCTTCTATTTGGTTCAGTGAATTCATCTTGTTCTAATTGAACAATACCGTTTGGCTCTTCACATCCAGCTGAAATAATTCCTCGGGGCCTATGATATTTAAAACTCCTACCTATTAAATGTATATTATTTGCCAGTAATGCAGAGGCGAGAGTATCCCCTTCATATCCTTGATATTTTACTCCATCGAAGTAAAAACTGATTTGTTTTTTTTTATTAAGATTTTTATTGTTGTTTAATCGCATAAGAACTATTTTTTTGATGTTGAAAAATTTCCTGATCCAATTTTAGGTTCGCCGCATGGCGTTATTGGATCATTTGACTCCAGCTTTGGTGGTTTTTCTCCCATATGATAAACTGCAAGAATCTCATCTGTTGCAGTATTTCTAGCAACATTAAACCACTGTCTGCACCCAAATGAATGATTCCATCTCTCAAATTGAAGACCTTTTATATTTTGTCTTAAAAATAAATAATCAGCCCATTGATCATCTGATAATTCAGGAGGATTTTTTGGTCTTTCTATATGAGCTTCACCTCCACAAGAAAATTCTTCTTGTTCTCTCTCACCACAATAAGGACAATTAATAAGTAACATATTTAATGTGCAACAGCTGCTGCACCGTGTTCGTCTACAAGCTCTCCACTAGAAAACCTATTAATACTAAAAGGGGCATTCAGTGCATGTGGTTGATCATTTGCGATAGTATGTGCAAACACCCATCCCGAACCAGGAGTAGCTTTGAAACCACCAGTACCCCATCCGCAGTTAAAATATAGACCGTTAATATGTGTTTTACTTATAATTGGACTTGCGTCAGGACAAATGTCTACTATTCCTCCCCAATGACGCAGCATTTTCATACGTGAGAAAATAGGAAATAATTCTACAATTGCCATTATTGTATCTTCTACAATATTAAAACCACCCCTTTGTGTGTAAGAATTATATCCATCCGTGCCTGCGCCAATAACTAATTCTCCTTTATCCGATTGAGAAACATAAGCATGAATGGTATTTGACATTACAACTGTATCAATAACTGGTTTGACTGGCTCAGATACTAAGGCTTGTAAAGGCCTACTTTCAAGTGGTAGTTTAATGCCTGCCATTTTGGCAATTACACTAGTATGACCAGCTGACACAACTCCAATTTTTTTTGAATTTATTGTACCTTTTGTAGTTTCAATTCCTGTAACATTGCCATTGCTTACATTTATACCCGTAACCTCGCAGTTTTGAATTATATCAACCCCCATAGCATCTGCTCCTCTTGCATACCCCCAAGCAACCGCGTCGTGTCTTGCGGTTCCTGCACGTCTTTGAAGAGTCGCTCCTAAAACTGGATATCGAATGTTAGGAGAAGTGTTAATTACAGGACAGAATTTTTTAACTTGTTCTGTATTTAGCCATTCACAATCAATGTCATTTAATCTGTTAGCATTCCATCGTCTTTTTAATTCCCTAACATCATGTAAATTATGTGCAACATTCATTACCCCTCTTTGAGAAAACATAACATTGTAATTTAATTCTTGAGACATGCCTTCCCACAATTTTAAAGCATGTTCGTAAAGAGCTGCACTTTGATCCCAAAGGTAATTAGAACGAATTATAGTCGTATTTCTTCCTGTATTTCCTCCACCAATCCAACCTTTTTCAACAACAGCTATATTCTTAATTCCATGATTTTTAGCTAAATAATAAGCAGTTGTTAGTCCATGACCACCACCACCAACAATAATAGCATCATAATTTTTTTTAATTTCAGGATTTCTCCATGCAGGTTGCCAGTTTTCATGATAACTTAGAGCATTTCTAACTAGAGAAAAAACAGAATATTTTTTTGGTTTTTTTATCATTTAAAATCTGATTACTTAATACCAGTTTTAAAAGAGACCTTCAATTTCTCCTTGATCATTTAGCCTGATCGAATCTGCCGCAGGAACACTTGGCAAACCAGGCATTGTCATAATCTCCCCACAGATAACTACAATAAATTCCGCCCCACTTGATAAACGTACTTCTCTTATTGGTATGGAATGATTAAGAGGTGCACCTTTATTATTTGGATCAGTAGAAAAACTATATTGAGTTTTTGCAATACAAATTGGAAATTTAGCATATCCCGCTTCTTCAAATTGAGCCAGCTGATCTAATATTTTTTTATCAGCAATGACATCCTCTGCTCTGTAAATTTCTTTAGCTATCTTTCTAACTTTTTCAATAAGAGGTAAATCATCCTCGTAAATATATTTAAAATTATTTTTTTCCTCAGCTAATTCTACAACTTTTTCTGCAAGATCTACCGTTCCTTCTCCCCCATTAGCCCAATGCTTGCATGTTATGGCATCAATATTTAATTTTTTACATTCATCTTTAAGCGCTTCTACTTCTTTGTCTGTATCTGCAACAAAGTGATTTACTGCCACTACAACTGGAAGACCAAATTTTTGAATATTTTCAATGTGACGTTTTAAGTTGGAAGTTCCATCAACAACAGCTTTAATGTTTTCTGTTTGGAGATCTTTTTTATCTACACCACCATGCATTTTAAGTGCACGTATAGTTGCAACCAATACAACAACACTAGGCGCAAGATTTCCTTTACGGCATTTGATATCTAAAAACTTTTCAGCACCAAGATCTGCTCCGAAACCAGCCTCTGTAACTACATAGTCGCTTAGGTCTAAACTTGTCTTAGTTGCTATAATGCTATTACATCCATGCGCTATATTAGCAAACGGTCCTCCATGAATTATAGCAGGATTATTTTCTAGTGTTTGAACTAAATTTGGCATTAATGCTTCTTTAAGTAAAACAGTCATTGGACCATGAGCATTTAAATCTTTTGCAAAAATTGGTTTTCTTTCTCTTGTATAAGCAACTGTAATATTTCCAAGTCTTCTCTCTAGATCTGCTAAATCAGTTGCAAGGCAAAAAATTGCCATTACCTCTGAAGCAACAGTAATATTAAAACCATCAGTTCTTGGATAGCCGTTTGCAATGCCTCCAAGATTAGCAGTTATTTCTCTTAATGCTCGATCGTTAAGATCAACACATCTTTTCCAGCTTACTCTTCGAGTATCTATTTGAAGTTTGTTGCCCCAGTAAATATGATTATCAATTAAAGAAGCTAAAAGATTATTAGCTGATGTTATTGCATGAAAATCTCCAGTGAAATGTAAGTTAATATTTTCCATCGGTACAACTTGTGCATATCCACCACCAGCTGCTCCACCTTTCATTCCAAAACTTGGGCCAAGACTTGGCTCTCTAAGACAGACAATACTTTGTTTACCAATTTTACAAAGCCCATCACTCAGTCCAACAGATGTAGTTGTCTTACCTTCACCAGCAGGCGTAGGAGTAATAGCTGTTACTAAAATTAACTTAGATTTTTCTTTTTTTTCTGTAATTTTATTAAAATCGATTTTAGCAGTATGGTGACCATATGGATGCAAATCATTTTCATCCAGTTTTAGTTTTGATGCAATTTCTTTAATATTTTTTTTATTCGCTTTACGAGCAATCTCGATGTCAGACATACAACTCCCCTTAATTTTCTAAGGATTTATAGAGGATGTTATTTCATATCAGTATATTTATTTCAAACTACGAAATAAAAGTTGTTGATATTTCCTAGTTTTTTTGAACAAAATTTTGTCCATCAAAGCTCAAATCTGATTGATTTATAGATTTTAACCAATCGCTTGTTTTTTTAATTCCACCAAACGCATAAAAGTGTATTTTTTTTAACTTTGTGTTTGGGTTATTAATTTTATAATTAGCTAAATCATAAATAAGCTTATCTGGACTTTTGGTTGTAGCAAGTTTTGTAATATTTAAAGCTTGTTTAGATAAAAATCTTATAGAATTTCCAATCCCACATGAGGTGGCATAACTCAGTAATGTCTTCAATGTAGCAGGCCCAGGAATACCGGCATGAATTTCTAATTTATTATTTAATTTATTAAGATGTGTTTCCCATTGTTCTAGAGATGCTGACTCAAAAAAGAATTGCGTAGCTAAGTACATTTTAAAATCTGCATTTTTTGAAAATTCATTCTTTTGAATTATTGCATCATCTAAATCAGCTTGTTTAACATCTGGATTACCTTCAGGATGACCTGCGAGACCCACTTCTTTGAATTTATATTTTGACAAGAAGTCTGTCTTAAGAACTTCTATAGAACTTTTTATCTCTCCTTTTTGCTTGCCCCCACCTCCTATTACCAAAATTTTCGTACAGCCACATTCTTCTGATAATTTTTTTATATATTCTTCTAACATTTTGTAACTCTCTATTGTTCTTGCGGGTAAATGAGGAATTACCTGATACCCCTCATCTGAGAGTTTTTTTGATGTGTTAATTACTTTGTTCATATCTTCATCAGGCAGGTATGTTACATAAATATTATTATCTTTAGAAATAAGATCTGCAAATTGTCCGTATTTTGCATAAACATTTGGTGTTGTTTCAATCGAACTATTTGATAAGAAATTTAGAGCAGTTTCTATAGTGTTATTTGTCATAGAAATTTGAGTATGGTTATTATATTAGGTGCATAAATGATAAATTCAAAATTTACTATCTTATCTTTTTACCAATTCAAACAAATAAAAGACCTTTTAACAATAAAAAGCAGAATTTCTAATTTTTGTAAATTTAACAAAATCAAAGGGACAATAATTATAGCTGAAGAGGGTATTAATGGTACAATTGCAGGTACTTCACAAAGTATAAAGAATTTTCAGTTAGAAATAAAAAAAATAGGCTTTGAGAATTTTAATCCAAAATATTCTTACTCTAAATTTATGCCTTTCTTTAGATTAAAGGTAAGACCAAAAAAGGAAATTGTTACTTTAAGAACCAAAATGGCAGACCCTGAAAATATTACAGGGAATAAAATTAAACCTGAAAATTGGAATAATCTAATTACAGATAATGATACTATTTTAATTGACGTAAGAAATGATTTTGAGGTTGAAATGGGATCGTTTCAAGGTTCTATTAATCCTAAAACAAAAAGTTTCACTGAGTTTAAAAGCTATTTAAAAGATAACTTGAGTGAGGCTAAAGATAAAAAAATTGCAATGTTTTGTACGGGTGGAATTAGATGTGAAAAAATTTCTTCCTACATGATCAAAAAAGGCTTTAAAAATGTTAATCAGTTACAAGGTGGCATATTAAATTATTTAGAAAAAATTCCAGAAAAAAATTCTTTATGGGATGGTGAGTGTTTTGTTTTTGATAATAGAGTTTCAGTTAAAAATGAGCTCAAGGATGGAACATTTCAACTCTGTCATGCATGTAGAGCCCCGTTATCAAAAACACAAATTAAATCAAAAAAATATCTAAAGGGACTTTCATGTCCAAAATGCTATGGAAAAATAAGTGAAGCCAAGAAAAAGAGTTTGATTGATCGAAACAAGCAAATATCAATCGCAAAAAGAAAAGGTCTATATAGCCCCTTTATTAAACAAACAGTAAGCGATCTTTAAAAAACACTTTATTTCAATAATTTTTAATATATAGGGCTTTCATGGCAAAGAAAACTTCATACGCTTTAAAACAATTGGTACCTGAAGAAAATCCTAAAACGGGTACTAAATATATTGTCAGAAAGCCAACAAAGGGCATGAAAGTGGCTGAAAAGTTAAGGTTAAAAAAATATGACCCTGTTCTTAAAAAACATGTGTGGTTTGTTGAAAAGAAAATGCCTCCACATAGTAAATAAATTTACTTTTTTTTTACAATTTACAACCTACTTCAATATCTATGGCAGATAATATAGGCGTGCATTGGTTTAGGTTAGATTTAAGATTGTCTGATAATCCTTCTATTGAGAATCTGTCAAAAAATGTTGCATCAATTATGCCTATATATATTTATGATGAAAATCAAAATATTGGGCAGGCATCAAAATGTTGGCTAGAAAAATCTCTTAAAAGTTTAAATAGCCAACTCAATAAACTTAATAGTAGATTATATATTTTTAGAGGACATCCTGAAAAAATAATTAGTAAAATTTTACAAAATAAAAATATTACCCACGTTTATTGGAATAGGCTTTATGATGAAGATTCAATTAGCCGTGATAAAAATATTAAATCATCTTTGCAAAAAAAATCAATATCATGCCAATCATTTAATGGTTATCTTTTGACAGAGCCATGGAATATTCAAAATAAATCTGGGAGTTTTTTTAAGGTGTTTACTCCATTTTGGAAAACCAATTATGAATTATTACAAAATACCCAATTAGATTTAGGTTCTAAAAAAAAACATAATTTTTTTAATCAAAAAATTGACTTCAGTGTAAGACCTGAAGAATTAAAATTAAATTCACCAAAAAAAATGTGGATGGATAAAATAATTTCTTATTGGGAAATAGGAGAGGATGCTGCTAAAGTTAAACTAAAAAACTTTATTAAATTTAAATTGCAAAATTATAGTTCTGGACGAGATAGGCCAGATACAGAATTTACATCAAGGTTATCTCCTCATCTCCATTTTGGTGAAATATCTCCAAGAAGAATTTTTTCTGAAGTAATGAAATCAACAATTGATGAAGATAATAAAAGAAAATATTTATCTGAAATCGGGTGGAGAGATTTTTCTTATAATTTGCTCTATAATTATCCAAAAATGACTAATAAGCCTATTCAAACTAAGTTTAATAAATTTCCATGGCTACAAGATAAAAATTCTCTAAAGAAGTGGCAATTTGGAAAAACTGGAATTCCAATAGTTGATGCAGGGATGAAAGAGTTATATGAAACCGGTTGGATGCATAATAGGGTAAGAATGATTGTTGGTTCTTTTCTAACTAAAAACTTATTGATTCATTGGAAGGAAGGAGAAAGATGGTTTTTTGATTGTCTTCTTGATGCTGATATTGGATCAAACTCTGCAGGTTGGCAGTGGATTTCAGGGAGTGGAGCTGATGCAAGCCCATATTTCAGAATTTTTAACCCAATTTTACAGGGAAAAAAATTTGATCCAAAAGGTGATTATGTTAGAAAATTCATTCCATCTTTAACAAAGATACCTGATAAGTTTGTTCATTCACCCTGGGAAATGAGTACTGAAGAGCAAAAACAATACAATTTTTCTTTAGAAAAAGATTATTTATTACCAATTGTGGATTTAAGTGAAACTAGAAAAAGGGCACTTGCTGCTTTTAAAAGCATAAGTGAATAAAGATGTGAAAAAAAAAATTGCTGTAATAGGCTCTGGCATTTCAGGCATAAGTGCAGCTTATATTTTGTCATCTAAATATAAAATTCATTTATTCGAAAAAAATGATTATTTTGGTGGTCATACAAGAACTTTAACTATACCTGAAGATAATAACATAGCAATTGATACTGGGTTCATCGTTTTTAATGATAAAAACTATCCTGACCTTATTAAATTTTTTAATCATTTAGAAATTTTAACTTCAAATTCTGATATGTCGTTTGCAGTATCTGATAGTTTTGCTAAAGTTGAGTATGGTGGGAGAAACCTTAAATCTTTTTTTGCACAACCGAAAAATATTGTAAATTTTAATTTTTTAAAAATGATTTATGAAATTTATAGATTTTATAAATTATGTAAAACAGTCAAGCATGATAATCTAACAGATCAAGTAACAATATCTGATTTTTTAGATGAAAATAATTTTTCTTTTTACATGAGAAATTTGCACATTTATCCTTTGATTTCATCAATATGGTCGACAAATCAATCTGATGTCATCAATTTTCCTTTTAGATTATTTTTAAATTTTTTTAACAATCATGACTTATTTAATTTTAAAGATAGGCCTCAATGGAAATTCATAAATGGTGGCAGTCACACTTATATTAAAAAAATATTAAATCTTAATAAATTTGAGTATTCGTTAAATTGTAAAATTACAGATATTAAAAGAGAAGGAAATCAGATTAAAATAATCCATAATAATCAAGAACTCATTTTTGATTTTTTAGTTTTAGCTACTCATGCTGATCAGGCACTAAAATTACTTGGGGATCCAACATTAGATGAAATAGAAATTTTATCTAAGTTTCAGTATACAAAAAATACAGCCTTCTTGCATTCTGATATAGAAATGATGCCTAAAAATAAAAACACATGGTCTAGCTGGAATTTCATAAAAAACAAAAAAAATAGTAAAGATTTTACACTTTCTTATTGGATGAATAATTTACAAAAATTAAAAACTAGAAATAATTATTTTGTTACTATTAATCCAACGCAAGCTCCAAATTACATTCATGATGAAACTTTTTTTACACATCCTAAATTTGACTTTGCTTCCCATAAAGCTCAAAAGATGTTGAAAGATATTCAGGGTATTAAAAACACTTTTTTTTGTGGCTCTTATCACGGATTTGGTTTTCACGAGGATGGCATTCAATCTGCTGCGTACATTGCTAAGTTGTTAGAAGTTGATATACCGTGGAAAAGAGATAATAGTTTTTATAATAGATTACAATATTTATAAAAATGAATTCAAAAATTTTATTATCTTCAATAGTTCACAAACGGTTTGGAAAAATTAATCACTTATTCAAATATAAGGTCCCTAGTATTTTTTTAGATTTAGATGAGTTAGAGAAAGTAAAAAATAACTCTTATATTTTCTCCATAAATTCTTTTAATATTTTGTCATTTAATGAGAAAGATCATGGTTATCGCGATCATAGAAAAATAAAAGAATATATAGTTGATCATCTGAATAGTTATAATATTCAATTTAAAAAGCTTAAAATAAAGATTTTGTGTTTTCCAAGAATATTAGGATATGTTTTTAATCCTTTATCAGTAATTTACTGTTATGAAGATGAGGATTTAATTTCTATATTTTATGAAGTAAAGAATACATCAAACGAACAACATACGTATGTTTTTGCAAAAGGTTCTGGTTCGGTATTGAGTACATTAAAACATGAGTGTAATAAAAATTTTTATGTTTCTCCTTTTATAGGTATGAAAGGAAAGTATTTATTTACAAACAAATTGGATCAAGAGAAAATCAATTTGATAATAGATCTTTATGATGCAAATAATAATAGAGTATTAATGGCATCCCAAACTGGAAAGTTTGTTGATTTTAAAGCAACAAAATTATTAAAATATAATATTTTAAATCCTCTTTTTGGATTTAAAGTTATGGCAGCTATTTTGTTCGAAGCCTTAAGGATTGTTTTTAAGGGTGGAAGGTATTATGCTAGAAAGAAAAAAATAATAGATACAGTTTCTTTTGAGGGGAGTTTTTAATGAATTATGTAAATGATAAATTTCAACGGTCTTTTGAAATTGTAGCAGAAAGATTCTTATCAAAGATTGGTTTCGGTGAACTAATTGTTACATTTCCATCAGGTTCAACTAAATCTTTTAAAGGAACAGATGGGGATGAAATAGCTGATTTAAAATTACATAATTATAAATTTATTTCTAAAATCATTAAAAGAAAATCAATTGGTTTTGCAGAATCTTATATGGATGGTGATTTTAGCACTTCGGATTTAACTAAATTACTTCTAATTTCTTATAAAAATGAAAAATATTTTCTACAAAACTTAAAATCAAATATTTTTTTCAATATGTATTCAAAGTTTAAACATTTTCTCAATGAGAATACAAAAAAACAAAGTAAAAAAAATATAGAATATCACTATGATTTAGGAAATAGTTTTTATGACAAATGGTTAGATCAAAGCATGACTTACTCGTCAGCATATTTTGATAAAGATAATCAAAATTTATATGATGCTCAAATTAGCAAATATTATCAGATTGCAAAGTCACTAAATTTAAATGAAAATTCTAAAGTTCTTGAAATTGGTTGTGGTTGGGGAGGTTTTTCGTCATATATTGCAAAAAATTTTAAATCTAAAATAGATGCAATTACTATTTCTAAGGAGCAATTTGAATATGCATCAAATAAAATTCAACAAGAAGGTTTAGGAGAAAAGGTATCAATTAAGTATAGTGATTATAGAGATGTTGATAATAAATATTCAAACATAGCGTCAATAGAAATGTTTGAAGCTGTTGGGAAAAAATATTGGGAAAAATATTTTAGTATTGTAAAAAAATCTCTGGGTGACTCCGGTAAAGCAGTATTACAAATAATCACTATTGATGATCAAAGAGCAATTAATTATCATCGACAACCTGATTTTATACAGCAATATATTTTTCCAGGCGGCATGCTTCCAACTAAAAAAAACCTCGAAGATATCAATTATAAAGTTGGACTTGAATTTAAAGAGATTAAAAGTTTTGGTTTATCATACGCCAAAACTCTTAATCTTTGGAATCAACAATTTCAAAATTCATGGGAAGAATTAGTTCAATTAGGGTTCAATGTTAGATTTAAAAGAATGTGGGAATATTATCTTTCTTATTGTGAAACTGGCTTTCTCTCTAAGTCTACTGATGTTTCTCATTTTCTAATTAATAGATGAGCAAAACAAAAATTTTTTTAACACTTAGTGGTTATCAATTAACCTGGTTAATGTGTGTTTTTGGTGAAGTTTTATACCAAAGTTTTTTACCTGGTCTAATTGCTGGAGTAATTTTTTTATTTTTGGTTTTTGTCAATTCTAAAAATAAAAAAAGATTTCTTTATATTATTTTTTTAATTTCAATAATTGGATATTTATTTGACTCAGCTGTAGTAAATTTAAGAATTTATGAATTTAATACTTCTTTAAAAATTGGTCTATTACCTATTTGGATGCTAGTTTTATGGCCAAGTTTTGCGACATTATTTGATGAAATTTTAGTTTTTTTATCAAAATACAAGTTAGTAGCTTTAATACTTAGTGGCAGTTTGGGGCCTTTAACGTATTATGCAGGATATCCTCTTGGTTTAATTAATATTGATAACTTCATTCTTTTCTTTGTTGTAATGATTACTTTTTGGATTTTACTAATGTTATTCTATTTAAATTTTTTACTTAGAATAAAATTTAATTAGTATTTTCTTCTGTTAATGATTTTGCTTTAGCTTCTTCTCTGTCCCTTTTGTTTTTTGCACGGTTAAGAGCTTTTTCTAAATCTTGATATGTACACAAACCAGTATCCATGGGGCTTTTGGCTTCAAGTACTGCTTCTCTAAAAGTTCCATTGCGAATTGCTTCCACTGTATTTTTTGTGGATCCAGTCAATTTTGCAATTTGAGAGCTGCTTAGTTCATCGGGATATCTTTTGATTAACCATAATAT
>LUMP01000354.1_pt1 | contig 15149 bp, 24 predicted proteins | sample 729641 | NCBI WGS metagenome assembly LUMP01 (sample SAMN03860260, study PRJNA289734) | marine metagenome | biome: seawater column; feature: ocean; material: water; isolation source: Red Sea water column Station 12 - depth 47m | place: Saudi Arabia: Red Sea | collected 2011-10-15 | depth 47 m | reverse complement strand
GAACCCCTTTAGATAAGCTTTGCAGGCTCACGCATAACCGCTCTGCCACGTCACCAATGAAAAAAATGAATATTTGCAATTAAACTCTTTACTTCAAATCTTTCCAGATGTTTTAGAAGCCAATTTAACGTCTTCAGCTTTGACTGTTTTCCTACCTGCATGTTTACTCATGTCTACGGCATTTTTTGCAATCTCTGTTGCAATATCCTCTATGACTCTTCTCAACTCATCAGCTGACTCATCACTGACTCTATCTGCTCCAGCCTTTTTCAAAATTCTATACATCGCTGAAACTCCCAAATCAGATGTTTTCATACAATTATGAGGAAAATTGGCGATAAAATACTTTTAGTGAAAAAATCTAACACATGTCATGAGCTGGATTTACGATGCCCATATTCATCTCTCAGATCCTGAATACAAATCTGATATGGATATGATTCTCAATTACATGGATTTGTTAAAAATCAAAGCATGCTGTGTTTCCATGGATCTTGAAACTTCTAATGAAACAATGAATCTTTATGAAAAATCCAAAAACGTCTTACCATTCATTGGAATTCATCCAGAAATGGCACAAAAAGAATCTAAACCTGTTTATGATTTGATTGAAGAAAATAATGAAATCATTTCAGGAATTGGTGAAATTGGACTTGATAGAACATACATTGACACTGATGATGAATGGAATGTACAAAAAGAGGTCTTCTCAAAGCAATTGTCTTTAGCAGAAAAATTCAACAAACCCGTATCTATACACTCTAGAAAGACATTATCAGATATCTTTGAAATATTGCCTTCCTACAAAATACCTGGAATCTTACTACATTGGTTTGATGGAAATAAATCTCAATTGAGAACTGCAATGGATAATGGTTATTTTGTTTCATATGGACCTCTACTGGTATATGCAAACGACAAGCAAACCTTACTGACAAAAACAGATCCTAGCCAACTCTTAGTTGAAACTGATGGTCCTGTCAGATTTTCTCGTTGTTTTGAATACAAGACTACTGAAATCATGTTCGTATCCAGTGTAATTTTTTGTGCCTCAAAACTTCTCCATATGTCATATGAAAAATTACTTGAACAAATAGAAGGTAACTCGAAGAGATTCCTAGGAATTTGATGGTACATATATAAAAAACCAAAAAATCAAACTGCTAGTGGATAGAATAAAACGACTCTCAAATGAAGTTCTGAATGAATATTCTGAACGTTTTGGAACTGATTTCTCAACAAACAAACAAACACTGAATGAAATTACAGTAATCCGTTCTAAAGGTCTCAAAAACGAGATTGCAGGCTACATTACAAAAATGCTTCAAAGACAAGCAAAATTTGAAGAACGAAAACAAATGATTATCGAAAATGAAAAGAAATCTCAAGAACGAAAAAAATCTAGATCTAAAAAACAAGAAACTGAAGTAACTGAAGAAGTAGAAACTGAAGTAGAATCTACTGAAGAAGTTGAAGTAGATTCAGAACCAGAACCTGTTGTTTCTGAAGAAAAAACTACTGCTGAAGAAATAGTTGACGAATCAAAATCTGAATAACAAAATCAATTAATTTAACAATAATTATCAATCATCATGACTACCGTTAATTTCACTGGTGGAGCACGAAAATCCTTTCAGACTGATTCATTAAACATATCTGAAAATCTCAATACTATATCTGAATTAATTACATATCTTATTGAACATAAACCCGAAAACACGCCCGACTTTGATGGAAAAAATCTATTGATAGCAGTAAACGGTGTTGATTCCTCAGCTCTTGATGGTACTGATACAAAATTAAATTCTAATGATATTGTAAATATCATTCCGATTATTCATGGTGGTTCAAAAACAAATGTAAGTTTCATCATCAATAATCACCAAATTGGTTTGTTTGAAATCAATAAATCAAACTCAAACAAAGATTATTTGATATCATTAAGAGAAAAATTTCCTAAATTACAATTACAAGCAATCTCCTCTAGATTCATTCTTGATAAAGAACATGCAAAAAAAATCATCTCCATATCTGTAAATAAAAAACTCAAAAATCAGTTATTATCTGAAAAACTTGAAACTGATCTATTATTACGATTTGCAAATACTACTCAAATCAGTGATGCGATAAAAAATGTTGGTTTATCCTCGAATCAAAATTTTATCTTAATTGCAATAGGAAACAAATCATTACAAAAAAAATTATCTGAATCACTTCGTGATGATTTGGATATAATTTTCAAAAAAGACAACCAAAATTTCATAAAAAAATACTTCAATATATCAAGTCAAACCTTAAACTCAATTGAATCAAAAGCTCCACTTATTGATCTTCTAGTTGAAAAAGCATCAATACTAATCTAATTCCACTCGTTTTTGCTTATCTACACTTAGAATTGTATCTGGAGGTATAACGCTAATTCCTGTTTTGTTTCTTAAAACTTGAACAACAATTTCCCAATCTGAATTTTCTAATGATACTTTGTTTGATAGGGAATCTGCAATACTGGAAATAATCTCTTTTGTATGTAATGATGAATGTCTTTTTTCTATAGTAATTCTATAAGTTTCATCATCTTTCATTATTCCTGATAACTCGATTGCTACTTTAGTTATCTCTTCTAATTTTGATTCACATTCTTTTTGTATTGGAATAATTCTAGAACAATACTTGATTAACCATGGCTCATCATCAATAATTTCTCTAAAATTATCTATTACTTTGATATTATCAAGCGATGTCTGAACCTGAATAATTCCTGAAAATACAGTTTTTTCAATTGTTGCTTCAGTATCTCCAAACCGTTCTAACATATTTTGAATCTCCAAAATAGTTGGATCTTCAAGATTTCTTTGACAGGTAATGATCAAATTCATAATAATTTCTCTATATTCTCTTTTGATACAGATCCTTCTCTAATCATTTTTAATTCCCCATTGACAAAATCAATAATTGTTGATTCTCCCGAACTAACAATTTTCCCACCATCTACTAAAACATCCACGTTAGGTAATTTCATCTTTAGTTCTGTTGAATCTAAAATTGATTTTTCTCCTGAAATATTTGCACTTGTTCCTACAATTAATTTACAATGTTTTAAAATTGATAAAACACATTCATTTCCTGGTACTCTTACTGCCAACTTTCCATTATTTTCAATCTTACTTGCTATCTCTTTTCTAATTGGAAGTAGTAATGTGACCTGTCCAGGCCAAAAATTTTCTGCAATTTTCTCTGCGTTTGAATTAAACTCCACGATTTTTTCTAATTCATTCTTTGATATGCCCAAAATTGGAAATTTTTTCCCGCCATCTCTGTTTTTTAATTCAAAAATTTTAGATGTACTATCATTATTGAATGGATTACATCCTAAACCATAAACCGTATCTGTAGGAAATGCAATAATTCCTCCATTTTCATAGGCATTTACAATTTTCTCAATTCCCTTCTCATCACATGAAACAATTTCCATGGATAATTCACTCTATACGAATAATTATGTTATTTGATTTTCTTAGATTGTTAAACCAAAGTTATCTGTAAATTCAGAAAATCTTTTGTATTCTTTTAAGAAATCTCTGCCACTCATACTTATTTTATAACGACATGCTCGTTCTGAATTCACTTGCTCTAACAACCCCTGCGAAACTAAATTTGTTAAAATTTTTGAAATTCTGGAATGTGAGATATTTGCTTTCTGAATTAATTTTGTAATTGACGCACCATTATGATCAATTGTGAGCTCATCTGCAGCATCTAGAATATCTCCTACGATTTCTATTTGTTTTCGATATACACCCATTTAGCAAATATTTAATCGATCATCGTATGATCTTATACAATCTAATGAATCAACAAAGAGGGTAAACTTTTTTGACTTTGAATTTTTCACGCCTATTTTCCAAATTTCTCATCATCTAAATCATCAAATTTCAAATCATCGTCATCATCTAAATCATCAAGTTTTACTTTTCTTAATGGCAGTCTTGAGATTGGAAGGAATAATGAAATTAATCCCGACACCTTCAACAAAATTGAAATTGAATAAAGTATTGATTCTGGGAAAACTAACGAATACCATGCTATGAATTCTCCGAATGCTAAAAGTGCTAGTCCTGTTCCAACAGCTAATGCACCTTTTTGTTTTCCTTCTAGAAATGAAACAAATGTTTCAATTGCACCATATACAAGTAAAATAAATGAAAATGATCTTATGATGTGTTCTATATTCATAGCTGATAATGCAAACAATGGTAAAATTCCCACTGATCTAAAGTATCTTGATTTTGGGAAAAATGATTTTATGGTATGAGAAAAAGCAATGAAAAAATATCCTATTGTTTGAATTCCTAAACCTAATGCCTGCAAACCTCGATTAATTTTTCCTTCATTTAGATAAACATCATCTATCACATATCCAATCCAAATTATTCCAAATCCAATTCCAATTGCAAAAAACGCAATTGTTAATCTAAATAAAACAGGGCTTCCAGTATTTTTGTAACCTATGTATGCAAAAACTCCAATAATTATGCCAATAATGAAACCTACAAGATTTAAAATATTCTCTAGTAAGAATTCCATTTAATTATCTGCCGATTCCTAAATTAATTAAGTCTTGTAGAAAATTGATTCATAAAATGATTAATTTCATTCAGTCTTCCCAATCATCCAATGTACCAGCTGTTTCGCCTTCTGTACTTCCAGTATAATCGCTTAAAATATCTGAATATGTAGCTTCATTATGTGCAATGAATCTTACATATTCTCCATAACTCATATCTAAACCACATTCCTTACATTCCACAAATGAATAGTCAGGAGCTAATTCTGCATCCTTTTTACATTTCGCACATTTGATTTTCATATAATAATTTCATTAATTGAGTATTATTGCTTTTATCAATAAGAGATAAATTGAAATGAAATTTTACTTGATTATTGAGTAAAATCTGTACTAAATGTAAAGAACCAATTCCAGATAATGAGGAATTAGAACCTCAAGCAGAAAAATATCCTCTTTGCCAAAAATGCTGGGGCGAATGGAAGGAAATGAAAATAATGGTACTAAATGAAATGCATCTTGATTTATCATTAGCTGATCATCGTAAGGTACTTCGAAAACATGAAAAAATATTTGCAGGTGTAATGACTCCTGAAGGAGATTATGTTGATTTCACAAATGAGGATAATCGTAATCCTGAAGAAAGACCTGCCTAGAATCCAAATAACATTCTAGCTGAATCAGGCGTTAGTAAATTCAACTTTCTTTTTGATTCGTCATCCAATCTGTCAAATACATTTTTGATTGATGATATCAAAATCTGCTGTTTTTCTCTGTCTACTTGTGAAAATATCTCAAAAATTGCATCTAAATTAAAGAGAATTATTTTCTCAGGTGATTTCAAAATATGCCTAAAATAATTTGAAAACATATCCTCTCTATTTTCTACATTAATCTCTGCTAGTACCTCTAACCATGTCTTGAATAATTTTGAAAAATTAGGAAATGGTATGGTTGGTCCTGCATTTAATGCATTGACTATGATCTCTGCTTTGTCGTCTTCACTTTTTGAAAAAAATTCTGTCATTCTTTTTTTTAGAATTGGTGTTCTAAGAAAATCTGGCAAACTGGCAAGGTTAACTATGATATTTCCTGCAAAATTTGGTTCTGACATATTGAGATCTTTATTGACTCGATATTAACCGTAATGCACTTTAGCTTAAATACATGATTTGAAAATTTGTTTTATGGGTGCTACTATCGTTATTGGAGGTTTTTTTGGTGATGAAGGTAAAGGAAAAATCATCTCCTATCTTGCACAAAAAGATAATCCTTCAATAGTTGTTAGAGGCGGTGCTGGTCCAAATGCTGGTCATACTATCAAAGATGGTGAAAAAACATTCAAGGTTAGAATGCTTCCAAGTGGATTCTTGAATAAAAATTCTAGAGTAATGATTGGTCCAGGTGTAGTTGTTAACCCTGATGTGTTTCTTAAAGAAATTAGTGATTTTGGAACTGATGGAAGATCATTTCTTGATAATAATTGTGGAATAATTGAACAACATCACCTTGATGCAGATTCAAAAGGTAGACTAAAAGAAAAAATTGGAAGCACTGGTTCTGGCACAGGACCTGCTAATGCTGAACGTGCAATGAGAACTCTAAAAATGGCAAAAGAAATTGACTCGTTACAAAACTATCTTCTTGATGTACCTCAAGAACTTAATTCTGCATTAGATAGAAATGAAAATATTCTGATAGAAGGTACTCAGGGAACTCATCTTTCTTTATGGCATGGTACATATCCTTTTGTAACCACAAAAGATGTTACTGCTTCTGGAATTTGTGCTGATGTAGGTATAGGTCCTAAGAGAATTGATGATGTTATTGTTGTTTTCAAGTCATATCTGACTAGAGTTGGTACAGGTCCAATGGCTGGTGAATTGAGTGCTGAAGAAACATCTGAAAAAGGCTGGGAAGAATTTGGCACTGTGACTGGAAGACTTAGACGTGCTGCTGAATTTGATTTTGAGTTAGCACGTCGTGCAATAATGCTTAGTAGTGCAAATCAAATATCTATTACAAAACTAGATGTTAGATTCCCTGCCTGTGCCGGCGCACAGTCTGTTGATGAATTAGATTCTGAATCAAAATCATTCATAAAAAACATTGAAGAAAAATTAGGCGTGCCTGTTACACTAATTGGTACTGGTGCAGGCGTGAATGATGTTATTGATTTACGCACGTAATCTTTTTGAGTAAGCTTTAATTTAGAAATTTTTTTTAATTACATTACTATGGCAACTCTACCAAACTATGTACAATTAGATTCACCTTTAGAATTTACTCGGCTAGTATGTGCTCTAGAACGTTCACCACGTGTATCATTTCTTCATGAACACAATGGAAAAAAAGTATTATCTGTACAAATGGATTTACTAAAAGAAAAACCTGTCATCTATTTCACCCCTATTGAAAATATTGGTCACTATCTCTGCTATGGATTTAATTCTGGTCAAGAAAAACTGGAACTTGTAGATACCACTCTTGATAACTCGAAACTTTATTCTCCAATCATTAAAATCAAATCCTTACCTGCTTCCCTAAAACCAGATATTGAAGCATCAAAAGAAAAATACAATCCAATTGAATTAGAAGATCTTTCTAGTCTGGCTAAACTAAGTTTTGGCTATGAAGAAGCACCATTCCCATTATTTGCTTTCAAACAGAAGGATAAATGGTTCTTAGGAGTTTTTCTTAACTTTAATGAAGATGGGCCATCATATTTCTGTCATGTTAGTTTGGATGAAGAACCAACAAAACCATTCTTAAAATACACAACATCAAAAAATTCAGAACCTGAATTTGTAACTCACACAGGTGATCATGGCTATTCGTACATCAAAATAATAAAGTTAAAAGACTCACATCCATTGGTCGATTATGACCAAATTCAGTGATAGAATAAAAAAATCTGCAAAGACATCGCCGATCATTTTAGCAAATGACTATGATCCGAAAACACCAAACATTGAATCAAAGACGTTAAAAAATATTAAAACTCTTGGTGATCATCTATGCGGAATAAAAATTAATTTTCATCTTTTACTCCAATTAGACAAAAAACAAATTTCTAAAATTAACAAAACTGCACATGACTCTGGATTACAATGTATTGCAGATATCAAACTAAATGATATAGGAAATACAAATTTCATAACCGCTGAAAACCTTTGGAATATGGGTTTTGATGCAGTTATTGTTAATCCTATTATGGGCAAAAAGAGTTTGAAAAATCTAGTAGAACTTTCACATAAAAAAAACAAAGGCATAATCTCATTATGTCATATGAGTGCACCAGAAGCAAAATTATCATACGAACTTGAAATCAAAAATCGTTCAAAGAGTCAACAACTTTACCAATTATTTTTAGATTGGGCATTATCTACTCATGTTGATGGAATAATTGTTGGCGCCACTTATCCAAAAATAATTTCATACTGTAAAAAATCAGTGCGTGGAAAATTGGCACTTTTCTCACCTGGTGTGGGAACTCAGGGTGGAAGTCCATCCAAAGCTAAAAAACTTGGTTCAGATTATCTAATTGTCGGTAGAACAATTCTAAATTCTAAAAATCCTCTTCAAACTACTAAAAATTTAGTTAGCGATTCTCTTATCTAAAAATACCTTAGATTTTTTTAAAAGATTTTTTGCATTTTCATAAGTTGTTTTGTTTAATGCATTATCAAATTCTAACCAAATAAAATCTAAATGTTCATGTGATAATACAATTTCTGTAGTTTCAGTCTTTCCAAGAAAAAATATCACCTTTTTATGAATTTCTTGATTATCTGCATAAAAATAATATTCAATTTCTTCTTCAAATCCATCAATAAATTCTACGTCTGAAATTCCTGTCTCTTCTTTTGTTTCTCTTATTGCAGTTTCATGTGGTGTTTCATCTTTTTCCATTTTGCCTTTTACAAAATCCCAATGTTTGGATGGATAATTCAATAAAAGAAATTTTCTTTTATCTACATCATTAAACAAGATTATTCCTGCTGATATTTCTTCTTTCATTTCCCCACTCGTCGTTTTCGTTTTTGAAATGTTCTAATTGCTCTCATCAGATCAATTTTTCTAAATTCTGGCCAGAAAATATCTAAAAATACTAATTCACTATATGCACTTTGCCAAAGTAAAAATCCACTCATTCTTTTTTCTCCTGATGTTCTTAAAATCATGTCTGGAGATGATTGTGGTAAATGTGATGTATACAAATTTGATTCAATAACTTCTTTGTTAATCTCTTCAGTATCTAATTCTCCTGTCTTAATTTTTGTTCCAATTTTTTTCACAGCATCTACTAATTCATTTTGCCCTCCATATGCTATTGCAATATTTAGAAAATGATTCTCGTAATCTTTTGTCACCTCGTCCAATCTTCTTAGAACATCTTTGATTGATTCTGGGAGTAAATCAATTGTACCTAACGCTTTAACTCTCATTTTATTTTTATGTAGTCTAGGATCATTGTACAGCTTTTCTAATCTTTTGTGAATTAACTCATAAAGATAATCTAATTCTTCATTTTTCCTTTGTAAATTCTCAGCAGACAATACGTACAGTGTGATTATTTTGATATCGAACTCTTCACACCAATCCAGTAAGTTCTCTACTGCATCTGCACCTTTGAAATGTCCTTTTTCTTGAATGGTTAGATTCCTTTTTGCCCATCTTCTATTTCCATCTAGGATTATTGCTATGTGATTAGGCATGTCGCCTTCTAGAATTTCATTTTCCAGTCTTTTTGAATAAATTGAATAAAATCCTGAAAGATAAAGTGCTGCGTCTTTTATTCCGTTAATAATTTGCCACCTCGTTTCCTGTATCTACGGAAAAGTAGTGTGGCTGATATCAGTGTTATTGCTGCTCCTGCTAACAATGGTGGTATTAATGTGAATGAACTCTCATTATCAAAATTCCAGCTGAGATTGTTCCAAGTCCCATCCATAAGAAAGGAAACAAACCTTGAAGGAATTGTCCCAATACTATTTGGTTTGATATTAATTGTCCAAAGTCCATCTCTGTTTCAAATAATTCTGGATCAACATTTGTAACACCTGCAGGAATTGATGCAAGAATAAGTACTACTCCTGTTATTAACGCAAAAATTCTAATGAAACCTGTCGGCGTTGCCTTTGTCCAATTAGACCATGACTTGTCAATATCAAAAGCACGTATAAGAAATGCACCTCCTAAGATACTAACTAAAACTGCAAAAATTTCTGCAGTATATCCTACAACTGTTCCTATACCTCCAATTAACAATAAAATTCCTGGAACTCCCAAAAAGAATTTTGAATAAGTTTTATCATATATGACCATTTTCAAAAATTTTCCAAACACTGCATACGAATGTTCTATAGTTCTGCTTACCTGCATCACAACTCTTTGAACAGATACAACTGGAATCACATTTTGAATAACTGGAATGACCATCTCATCGTCTTCTCCATCTGAAACTATGACTGCACCGTTTGCTGAAAATTTATGCAACACTGATTTTATCTCATTAACAATTTTCTCATCTGCCTGAACCCCTCTTTTTTCAACTCCTGCAACTACTGCAACTTCCACATTGTATCCTTTGCTAACTAAATCTTCATAGGTTTTTACAGCGTAAAATATAGAATTTGAATCTGCATCTTCAGGATCCTCTAAGGCGAGTCTTTGTGCTGCATTAATGCATGAATCTCTACCTACTACTGGCGTTGAAATTCCTGCCTTTCTACCCACATCATCATCTCTATCTACACATATTACAAGTAATTTGGAAACTGCAGTTGATTCTATATCTCTCTCAAGTTTCTTATTCTCTGACATTATGAGTAATAATTACAAAATTACCTTTTAATGATTTCCAACCATTTAGCATAGTATTTCTTGTATTTACTCAGGGTTTAGCCGATTCAGCTAATTGTTTAAACTGAATGTATTCATCTTTGTATTTTTCCATGTTCTCTAAAATTTCATTTTTCTGCTGTAGTTCTTCTACTCCTTCAGAAATGTATGTTGAAAATACCATCGACTCTCTGATATATGCTCCAAATGATTTGAGTGATGCAATTCTATTCACATACGTTTCCTGCCATTCTTCTGGTGCATCACTATATGCCAATTCCATTAACAATGCATTATTTTGCGATGAACCAGTCTCTGCAATCTTTTCATATTCATCTACAGTAATTTCATTATTCATAAATCTCTCAAATGAATTCTCAATTGAATTGAATACAATTTTGTGTCTCTCAACTATTCCTGCATCATGATTTTCAAAATCTGTAACTACAATTGTCATTTCATTGCTTGTTGGATTTCCAAACCATACCATAAAACTTCCAATGGTTATGGCCACCAAAATTGCAACTGTTATCACAACTCCTTTCTTTGAACCCATGATATAATGAGAATCTTGATCATTATAATACTGATCTATAATATCAAAAATCCATTCATTTTTGATCAAAAATGTTAGTTTTTGATCAAAATGAGGTTCAACTTTGATTTAGTTTATAAAAAAACCCTTCACACGTGTAGCGTAAAGTGAAATAATATTCACATTCTCTTTTCAAATAGAAGATTGTTTTGGGTTTGTTATATGACTGAAGCATATTGTGTAAAATGCAGAAAGAAAGTAGAAATTAAAGACCCGGAAGAGACTAAATTGAAAAATGGACGTCCAGCTGTAAAAGGCGTGTGTGGTGAATGTGGAACTAAAGTTTTCCGAATAGGTAAACCTTAGACGCCCTCTCCTTTTTCTAACTAAACCCATATAGGGGAATTGAACAACTGTAAGTTATGACAAAAGCTGATTATGAAAAATTACTTAAAAGAATAGAAAAAAATATTTCAAATACCTCATCATCTGGCAAACGTTTTGAGTTACCTCCAATTGATGTAACTTGGGAAGGAAAAAAAACTATTCTTAGAAATTTTACAGATTTTCCAAAAGCACTTAGACGAGAACCAAATCTAATTTTACAATATCTATCAAAAGAGTTTGCAGTTCCAGCTGACCGAGTAGGTGATAAAGCAATTTTTGTTGGAAAACGTGATCCTGACGATTTTAATAGATTGTTTGGAATATATCTAAAGGATTACGTTGAATGTCCTACATGTCATAGTCCAGATACCAAAGTAGAAAAAGAAAACAGAGTCTCATTCCTAATCTGTGAAGCATGTGGTGCAAAGTCTACTATCAAAGGTAAATACGCATAATGCTATATTCTACAAAAGTCATTAGTGCTAGCGGAAATTTAATGCTAAACATATGTGATCCTGAACTTATTAACAAAACAGTTCATGATGGTAAGACAAAAATCAAAATAAATCCTAACTATTATGCTGAAAAAGATGTTGATGAGCATGAAGCAAAAACTTTGTTAGAAAAATGTACTTCAATTAATATGGTTGGTGAAAAAACAATCTCCTTGGCAACAAGTTTAGGAATTGGTTCAGAAAAAAGTATTAGACGAATAGAAGGAATACCTTTTCTAATCGTCTTTAAAATGTAACATCACAACTATATACAACATTCACATGTAATTTTCATGGGTAAGCGTAAAGTACTCAACGAGAGTGCATTAAAAGAAATAAGATTGGCCGAAGAAGGCGAAATGTATGGTAGAGTAATCAAACTATTAGGAAGTGATCAAGTACTTGTAAAATGCACTGATGATGTTACAAGAAGAGGCAGAATTCGTGGTAAATTAAAACGAAGAATTTGGATTAGGGATAATGATGTAGTTGTAATTGCACCTTGGGATTTTAAAGAATCTGAGCGAGGTGACATTGTTTGGCGATTCACATTACCTCAAGTTGATTGGCTGAAAGATAACGATCATATTCCAAAAGACTTTTGATCTAAGAAATGATTTTTTATTTGTAGATATGATATAAGACATGTCTGATAACTCTGAAAAAAAAATTGAATTAAAGATAAAATCTAAACTTGAACAAAAGAAAAAAAAGAAAAGCCTTGATGATGGATTTAAAAAAAATAAAGTAATAAATGAAGTACTAGACAAAACTACAATCTTACAACTGTATGATCTGATTAATTCTAAAATAATTTCATATGTAAATGGGGTTGTTAAGGCAGGAAAAGAATCAGTTGTTTTTTGGGCAAAGGATCATGATGATAATGATATTGCACTGAAAATTTATCTTGTTACAACTTCTAATTTTAAAAGACGAAGTCAGTATGTTACCGGTGATCCTAGATTTACCAGTGTAAAAAAAGGAACCAAAAATGTAGTGTACCTTTGGGCCAGAAAGGAATTCCAAAACATATCAAAGTGTTATGATTGTGGAATATCGGTAGTAAAACCAAGACATGTATCAAAAAATATCTTGATAATGGATTTTGAGGGAATTGATGGAAAACCTGAACCGACATTATTAGAATCCGAAATAAATGAAAACGATTACCGCCAATCCATATCATTAATCACGGATTTGTACCAAAAGGCAAAATTGGTTCATGGTGATTTCTCTGAATATAATATTTTTAAAACCAAAAATGGGTTGAAAGTGTTTGATTTGGGTTCTGCAGTTGATACAACACATCCCAATACAATGGATTTTTTGAAAAGAGACATTAATAACATAACCAACTTCTTTGTAAAACGAGGACTAACAGTAGAAAATCCTGCTGATATCCTTGAAAGGATAATAAAATGAGCTTTGAAAAACTAGTTAGAATTCCAGTAGACCGAATTGGTGTTATAATAGGTAAATCTGGAAAAACCAAACATCAAATTGAAAAAAAATGTAATGTTAATTTGAATATTGATAGTGAAACTGGTGAAGTAATAATTACTAGTGACAAAATTGATGGAAATATCAGTCCATTCAAGGCAGTTGAAATTGTTTCTGCAATGGGGCGTGGATTTTCTCCTGAAAACTCATTACGATTATTGCGTGGCGAAAATAGTTTACACATTATTGACTTACGTGAGTTTGGTGGAAAATCTCCTGATCAAATTGAACGAATTAAAGGAAGAATTATTGGTGAAAATGGGGCTGCACGACAGAACATGGAAAATTTAACGGGGGCGACAATTTCTGTTTATGGTAGAACTGTTGGGATTATTGGTGAACCAAATCAATTACGTTTAGCAGTTGATGCAATCTCCTCATTGTGTAGTGGTAGCATGCATGGTCCTGTTTATAATAAATTAGAAGCTGCACGAAGAAAAGAAAAGGCTGAAAAAGCTTTGCTATGGGAAAATCAAGATGTCTTCTAAAGAAAATTTTAATCAAATCTCTCCTAGTGAGTTTTTCTATCGTAATCGTGATCTTGCTGGTTTTAGTAATCCAACTCGCTCATTATACACTGCTGTTCGTGAATTTGTTGAGAACTCTTTAGATGCATGTGATCACAGCGGAATTTTACCAAATATTCACATGACAATTAAAGCAGTAGATCCAGAAAAACCTGACCCAAAACAATACATCTTGACTGTAAAGGATAATGGACCTGGAATACCTGCAAAACATGTACCTCTTGCATTTGGAACTGTTTTGTATGGCTCAAAATTTGGCTTAAAACAAGCACGTGGAATGTTTGGTTTAGGTGCAACCATGGCTATTCTTTATGGACAAATTACTACAAACAAACCTGTTAAAGTCAAAAGTAATGCAGATGGAAAAACTCGTTTTGATTTTGAAATGAAACTAGACATTCAAAAAAATAAACCTGTCATAATGAAAAAACAAGAAACCTCTAGCTCTGAACGGGGACTGAGTGTGAGTATCTGTCTAGAAGGTGATTATGCAAAAGCTGGAACTAAAATACGTGATTATGTCTATCAAACCTCCCTGATTACTCCATATGCAACAATATCTTTTGATGATCCAAAGGGCGAAAAATTTCATCATAAAGCAATCATTCGTTCGATGCCTCCTGCCCCTACTGTTATTGCACCTCATCCATATGGAATTGATGTTGAAACAATTCGTCGAATGCTTGTTGATACACATTATCAAATTCCAAACGTTGATGATAAAATGATTGAAAAAGTTAGAAAGGAACTTGGCATGTCAAAAACTAAATTTAGCTACAAAGAAATAATGAAAAAAACTGAGAAAAAATGGAAGTCATTAACTAGACCTGTTCGTGTTGTAATAGCTTTAATGTCATTTCTTGAAGCAGATTTTGAACAACTACAAAGAATTAGAATTGAAGATGTAGATTTAAGAAATAATAAATTAGTTTATTGGGATTATGCCACATCTCAAACTCTTGCAGTAGACATGAATCCTGAAAGTCCTTATTATAAACAATTAGCAAATACTGTTCAAGGCGAATCACTTACTCACTTTTTAACAAAAAGATTTCAGAGAGTGGGTCCAACAGCTGCACTAGAATTTTGTAAATTTGCAAAGTTCAAACCTGAAACTAGAGTCGGAAATATGACTGATCAAGAATTAGTAAAATTAAGTGATGCATTACAAACATACGAGGGATTTAGATCTCCTGATCCTACCTGTTTAGCACCACTAGGTGATGGTCCACTTGAAAAAGGAATAGAAAGAAGATTTGAACCTGATTTCATGGCTGTAGTTCAAAGAACTGCAT
>LUMP01000388.1_pt1 | contig 15253 bp, 17 predicted proteins | sample 729641 | NCBI WGS metagenome assembly LUMP01 (sample SAMN03860260, study PRJNA289734) | marine metagenome | biome: seawater column; feature: ocean; material: water; isolation source: Red Sea water column Station 12 - depth 47m | place: Saudi Arabia: Red Sea | collected 2011-10-15 | depth 47 m | reverse complement strand
ACTCCCGAGGGTCCGAGATTCTTCTGCGCCCCTGCGTAGATTACGTCGTGAGCGGATACATCAATTGGAACCCCTGCGATATCCGAGGAAGCATCCACCACGATTGGTTTGCCTCCGGAGTCGGGCAAGTGTTGGTGCTGAGTGCCCATTAGAGTGTTATTTGAGGTGTAATGAAGATAGATTGAGTCCTCAGAAACAGTGTATTCATTATCGGTTGGAACGGAACGAAAGCCGTTTTCTGAATCGCTCCAAATATTGTTTGCTTGACCAACTCGATTTGCTTCTGCAATCGCCTTTTTGGACCAAATCCCGGTTTCGATAAAATCTGCCTGCTCTCCAGGTTTTAGAAGATTAAGGGCAGTCATGTAGAATTGTAGGGATGCACCCCCTTGTAAGAAAAGAATCGTGTAATCATCGGGGACGGATAATACTCTGCGAATTCGACCCATTGCACTATCCACAACCGCTTGGAAGGTGTCACTTCTGTGACTTATTTCACATAGCCCAAAACCACTGTTGTGAAGATTTGGAAGAGTCGCCTGAACCTCCTCTACAACCGATAATGGAAGCACTGCTGGACCAGCGCCGAAGTTGTGGATGCGCGATTCTCCCACGCCCTTTGGGCGTGCTTTACGGTCTTTCAGCACTTCTGCGCGCAAAGGGTTGGATTCAAGCGGTATGATTTAGCCGCAGGGTTCGTGCTTCGCGTAGGCTTGGTCATGCTTCAGGGTGCTCGCCATGTCCACATGGCAGCGCTTAATGCAGCGGCTAAAGACTCTGGAATTGAAATCGAAATACACGAATTACGTAAGGCAACAGATCTAGAGAATGCTCAACCCCATGCACTTGTATTTCCAGGGGGTGAGTCAACAACCATGCGACTTACAGGGAACGATTCTGCTTCCGAACTTTTACCTGCAATTTTTAGTTGGATTCGCGAAGACAGCACAAGACCTGTCCTAGGTACTTGTGCCGGAGCAATTCTGCTGTGTGATCCCCAAGACGGCGGTGAACCTTTGGTCACCGCCCAGATTGACCGTAATGCATACGGTCGCCAAGTAGATTCATTCCAAAGTGCCTTAGATTCAAGACTACTTGGTAGGCAGTTTCCCGGAGTTTTCATTCGTGCTCCTAGATTTACCAAGGTTGGAGATACTTCAGAAGTCGTGGTAACTCTTGAAAACGAAGTTGTCGGAGTAAGACATGGAAATAGATTAGCGTTGACTTTCCATCCTGAATTATCACAAGACTACGCCTTCCATGAATGGCTCTTGCAGACCGCTAAAGAGGTGGCAGCATGACATTTTCAGTTCGGCTTCCGAATGTCCCAAACCTTCCCGAAGCGGCAATCGCTGACGATACGGAAGGCTGTATCCAATGTCAGATGGGTTCGAAGCTAGTATTGTTCATCACAGGTCATTGCCATTGGATGTGTGATTATTGTCCACTTTCAGAGAATCGTCGCGAAATAGATTGGATGTTCGCAAATGAACGTAGAGTGGAAATTGGAGACTGGGATGCAGTAATCGAAGAAGCTCGAGCCATGAATGCTACTGGAGCGGGAATTACCGGAGGAGATCCTGTTATGGCAAGGGAGAGAGTTTTGGAAGCGTGTAAAATTCTCAAGAATGAATTTGGTGATGATTTCCATTTACACATGTATACCAGTATTCCATTCAAGGCTGAGTGGGCGCAAGATTTCGCCGAAGCCGGTTTGGATGAAATTCGCTTCCACTTTCTCGATTTGGAATCTGAGAAATATACCGAAACTATGGCAGCCTGTGTCGAATCTGGAATGTTAACAGGTGTGGAAATTCCCTGCGAGCCAGATAAGGAAAATGAATTGATGGAATTACTCGAAACTATGCGAGATATGCCTGTGCAATTCCTCAACCTTAACGAATTGGAAATTACTGTAGGTAATCACGATAATATGGAAGTTCGAGGTTTCAATTTATCTGATGAGATTACTGCTGGGGCAGCAGGTTCTGGGGAATTAGCTACACGTATGAGAGACCGAGTAATGGCAGCATCGATTGGTACTGCCGACCCTGAAGATGGTACAGTTCGTGAGCCCTATCCATACCACCTGAAGTACTGTACTGCCACATACAAAGACAGTGGGCAGTTACGTCGTCGCTTCATTCGTCGAGGCGAACATACAATTTCTCCACATGAAATTCTAACCGAAGATGGAACACTTCTTTTCGGAGCTATTGATTGTGTTCAGGAAGAATCAGATGATTGGATAGATGAAATTCATTCTGAGACAGGGTTGCCAAAGAGATTCATGTTGTATGATTCAGATAATGAAAGAATCGAACTTCCTCTTTCTATGGCAGAAGAATTAGTTGGGGAAATTGAAGCGCCAATTTCCTTAGTTGAAGTGCATCCAACTCACGAAAGATTAGAGATGACAGTGGTATATCTAAATCGTTGAGTTCATGTACTCTCGAGATAGATAGAATGGTATGCCGGTGCAGACGTACGATGCTGAGGCGACAGGTGTCGACCCATTTCGTCGCCTTTCAGCATCTCAAGTAAACCTCTGGAAGGCTTGTCCTCGTCAGTGGTATTATGCTTATCAAGAGAGACTCAAAGGCCCAATGCCACCGGTAATTATTCGCGGAAATGCTGCAGAGGAATGCATCTGCAGAGTACTCCGTGATTCTCCTTCTCTAATTACTCCCGATGCTTCTGACAATCTTATTTCACCATTAAATGAAAAAGGTGCTCCAGATTGGGAAGACGAAGAAAATTGGATGGCTGCTAGACTTTCATCTAGGCCTGTAGAAGACTGGCCCACTAGTAGAGAGGCGCTTATGGAATGGGCTCTTTCACGGGTTGAAATTCATTTTGACAGGTGTTGGGATGCTGCAGTTGAAGATTGGCAGTCGACACAAAATAGAGCTGGCTCGTTGGAGGATGTTGAACCTGAAGAATGCATAGAAATGATACATGAAGGACTCAAGATGCATCTCGATGAAGTTGAGAAATGTATGGCCGCGAATGGCGGCCCTAGACTAGAATCTTGGAGGAGAGGAGAAGCTCGAGATGAAATCCCTGCACCAGATGGTTTCCCTCTAAAATGGAATTCTCCGCACCCCTGTGCTCAGACACGAGGAAGCATCACTTGGTGTGAGGCTTGGGAAATAACAAGGCCTTGGTTCGTAGATCCAGATTCAAAGTCATTTACTCAAACAACCTGTATCCCAGAGGGTTGGTTCCAAGGTGAATATGATTTGGTATATCGCTGGGATGACTCAATCAATATAGTCGATATCAAGGCAAGTATCGGAAAAGGAGATCGTTCTTTCAGTTATGTAGAGCAATTACGACTCTACGCTTGGCTTTGGTGGGAATCTCATTCACGCTCTGAACAAGTCAGCAATCTAGAAATTTGGTACCTTGGTACTGGGACGGTAAAGTCAATTAAACTCCCAGAAATATCAGAAATGGAGACCTACCAAAAGGAAATTGCTGAACTCTATCAACTCTTGAGAGCGGAAAATCCATCGATAGACGATTGTCCACCGGAGCCTGCACCATTGAGACATTTCGACGCGGGTGGCATACCTGCTGAACCCCATATCGACCCAGATCCATTAGCTAGGTGCAAGGGCTGTGAATACAGAGGATTCTGCCCTAAAGGAGAGCATGACCTAGAATTAACTGCTGAGAGAAGAATCGAACGTCTAGGTCATGCATGGCCAATCACTCCATTGGGTGAAATTGAGCCTAGAGTTGATGCAATAGGAGATGTGATTGGACTATCGGGTCCAGAACTACTCCAAGATGGTACAATCAAGGTACATTTCAGGTTGCAAGATGGATACGATCGGGCGAAGGTACAACCTGCATACAATGGCGGCCCGAGTAAAATTAGCCGTGCGATTGCAGAGGGTGCTCGAGTCAAGGTATCCAATGCATTACCTAGCCTTTGGCGCGGCGAATTACAACTCAACTTAGACGCTGATTCAGAAGTCAGTATAGCCGATGAGGATGATTCTGCACCTGTTGTTGATGTAGAGACTAGAGTCAGTATTGTAGCAAGAGTTTGGTCGATTGATTCCTTCCCAGATGGGGTTGGTAATACTCGTTGGGCCGCTACACTTGTGGATGCAACAGGTTCGGCCCAAATTGTTGCATTCAAGCAATTCATTCCTTTGAGCGCTGCTGCGGTAAAGCGTGGAGATACTATTGCAATCCTAAATGGCGAGAAAGGAGAGTGGGGAGGTCGCCCTCAAGTCAAATGTGGACCTGGAACTAAGGTTGTTATTGTCTCAGATGCAGAGGATGTCCCTGAATACTAAATTGAAAGCCAGTGCCGGCAAAACCTTCAATTCTATTGATAGATTGAGCAAATTGAAACGGTATGGTGTTCGAATTAATTGAGATAGCAATTCTCATCGGAGCGGGCTATCTATCAATTTTTGAATGGATTAAAAAAAAGGACATCAAATCCAATGAAAAAAATGATTTTTTCATACCTGCATCATTTCTGGTTGTTGGAATTATTTTTGCATTTACGATTGGAGTAGAAGGAGAGGGCTTTTTCTTTCCTTTTGCCTCGATGATTTGTGGTATAGCAGCAGTGCCTTTAGTTATCTCTCTAGTCTTAACCGGATTGGCTCAAGATCAGCAAAAGTTGGATGGAGATATAACCTACAATGAAGGAGATAAATTTTGGATTATCCAAGATAAGTTATCACCTCTAAGTTCTGAATTAGAGCAATTCGACGGCCAGGAAGGTGAAATCACTGAGGTAAATGCTGATAGAAGTGTTGAGATGAAATTTGCAGATGGCTCGGTTGGTACTTTTTGGTTGACGAATCTGAGCAACATCCCTCCTGAACCGCCAAAGTCCGAGAAGAAGGGTTGGTGGCAGTAATTTTTGGCGCCGAGAGAGGGATTTGAACCCCCGAGTCCAAGGGACAGTGGATTTCGAATCCACCGCAATACCGGGCTATGCGATCTCGGCAGTAAGCCCGCCACCTGCGATTTGGTCATAAGTCTGACTAGGCTCCCTTGGGTTGATGCGAATAACGGTGAATCACGAAGACGGTGGTCCCAGCATAGTTGAGACTGATGAGCCAATAAGCATCGCCGAAGTATTGAACCGGCTTGACATTGCAAGTTCTACAGTCCTTGCAGTACTTGGTGAAACTATTGTTCCTCATTCTTCAACAATTACTGAAGATATAGAAATCGAACTAATTGTAGTATCAAGCGGTGGTTAAGTCCCCAAGAAGAATAGTTCCTGGTTCTTGAGTGACTATTTCCTCGTTTTTACGCATTACATCTGCCTTGTTCCCAAGCAGTTCATACGAATCATTTCTGCATCTTAGAAAAGATCCTTCATACAAACCAATGACTGGCGTATTGTTGGTTTGGTGGTATTCACTGACTCTTCTTGCACGGGTTTCTCCAAAGTGTTGTTGGAATTCTCCGTCTTCAGCCTCCCGATACCAAATCCCTCCGGGGTGATAATGTGGATTAATCTGAAATGGAACGATACCAAATGTTTCGAATGAAGGAACCATTGTAACGGCCATATCATTAGTTGTCTGCATACTAGGGCAGGCTACATTTGCACCCGCACTAACTCCAGCGTAAGGAACACCTCTTTGCAATACTGCCTCTCTAATTGGTTCAATCAGACCTCTTTCATGTAGAGCCCGGACAAGTAACCAGGTGTTTCCGCCGCCAACGTAGATTCCATCCATTGCCTCGATGGCGGCTAGTGGGTCCTCGAATTCATGTAAGCCTACTAGTTCGTATCCAGATTGCCCAGCAAAGTCCTGCATCCTTTCGGTATATCCATCGTAATCATTAGAGGCAAATGGAATAAATACGACTCTTTCACAATCAGCAAAATTTTCTGACATTAAGTCACGGTACAATTCTCTGCGTTCATCCGTGCCGATTCCGCCACTTCCTAGCAGTGCACGCATTTGCTTCACCATTCAGACGTAGAAGTCATCTGCGTCAGCGGGCATCCCAAGGTGTTCCTCGATAGATCCACTGACTTCTATACTCGCGAGTAATTTCCTTGCGGTTTCTTCAGTCGTGTCTAAGTCGATTCCAAGCGGCAAGCCCAGTGCTTCCTCAATCCAACGCGCAAGTCTGTCCGCGGCAATGACATCTGCTGAAGCACCAACGGTATCAGCAACTAATGCAACTGCTGGAACTTGATGTATTGAAGACAGTGAGACCAAAAGCCCAGCAACCCCAATCATTCCTGCTTCGGGTTGAGATTTACTAACTTCGATATCATTGGCTTGGAGATTGCTACGTACCTTTGCATCTGCACAAATCACGTGGATTGCTTTCTCTTCAACTTCAGAAGCTAGACCAGCCAAGACCAATAGTTGAGGGGTCGATTTTGCCATCTCCAAGATAGCCTGCGCAACCTCGTGTTGTCCTGTTGCAGTCATTGGCTGTAACTCACCAGTTACCGTCACAACATATCTTCCATCGGACAACATTACTCGATGGACTAGCATTGATGGTGGAGCGAGTAGTCCATCCTTATCCAAAGTAGAGTGAGGGGGCATATCTGGATGGAGTATTCTCGCAATTAGGGTCGAAGGATTGTTTTCAACCAATGCGTCAACAACCAACTTGCCAACATTTCCTACACCTGGTACGGCTTCCAACAAAGCCACATGTTCAGGTAATGAATCCCCAATCAACCAATGTATCTGTGCACGACTCACTCGTCCTCCTCCTTTCGAGGAGTAGGCAATGATTCGATCCATTCGTCACTTCCAGCGTCTTCTCGCTGTCTTCGACGTGCTCCTTGAGCATCTTGTGGCGAGTATTTCATTGGTGCTGCGGAAGTCATTTTCCCTCCGCACTGCTTGCATTTTTCAGCAAGTCCATACTCGCCACAAACGGTACACCGTTGTAGTCTCGTCCGAGCCATCCCGATTCCTCAGTAGGCATGTCCGCTTTCAGAGGTCTTTGAAGTTGTAGCATGCATATTGGCGATTTACATGCGTTCGATATCGATTGAGCCTTCAACCGAAGCGATTGATTCAGTGGCAGCGGTTTGAGCGCTTTCCCACATTCTTTCGGCAGTCTCGTAATCAGGGGCCCTGATATCGACCCTATACTCTGGGGCGCCATCGTAATGACAGGTTAGTGTTGCATCTTCTTCGCCTTCAGCAACCGCTTCTGCGGCAAGAAGTGCATCTCGTATTGCATAAACACCCTCTGAACCCCAAACTTCGATGTTGAACTGACCTCGAATCTCAACAAATGGAGGTATGATATTCTCTACCGCTAATTCGATTACCGTGGACATCCAATCTCCACTAAAGCCATTATCGGATAATGCAGTTTCAGAAATTGCACATTCCTCTAGGGCTCCATACAGGCTTCCAAAAATCTCAGTCATCTCTTCTGAAATCTCAGTGGTTTTTTCTTCATCCCATCCAGTTCTTTCAGCGACAACACCCATAATTTGGTTTGCACGTTGTTCATTCTTCCAACTCTGAATAGTGTCTCTTCGTCGTTCTTCTGAAACACTCTTGATTGACAAATCAACTCGTTCTCGATCTTTTTTGACTCCGATTACTTTGGCGACGACTCGCTGTCCAACTCGAATGTGGTTACGTATGTTCTTGACCCATCCAGAAGCCACTTCACCAACGAAAACGAATCCTTCACGGGAACCGTATCCGTCTAGGCTAAGATAAGCTCCGTTTTCTCGGACATTACTGACCGTGCAGACTAGTAATTCGCCTTCTTCAGGCCAATTATCGTTGGTCTCAGCCATTCTAATTCAGTCCCCTTCACTCGAGGACGTCTACGATTGTGCTACCAACTAGCTCGGCTTTACCACCTGCAGGGCGGGCCAATGTGGAACCGCAAATTGAGCAGGAAATCTGGGTGGACGCCCTTTCGAAAATAATAGTCTCGTGACCACAGTCACGGCAGTTTACTCGCAAGAATTTTGCATCTCCCATGATATCACTTCTCCACGAGTTCAAACTTCTTTGCTCTCTGTGCGGCAGGCTGGTGAGCCTTTCCGGTCTCGGAGCAACGGTAGAGTAGGTTGACGCGCTTGGTTGGTTTTTCCCCAGAGGGCTTTGGGCGAGGGAAACCTCGGTATCCAGACGTGGCCTTACGGAATCTTCTCTGACCCCATTTTAATTCGGAAGCGCGTCGCTTCTTGACTCGCTCGACTGTGTGCTCAGTATGCTTACCAGCCGACGGGCTGTAGCGCATTACCTTACGTGGCATCTTGACCATCACTGAGCACCTCAACGTCTTACGACGACGCGCCCACCTATGACCCATATTTGATTGTGTCGCGAGAAGGCGGGCGCACTCTAGGGGCGAAGTGTCTTATTTTTACCTAAATTGAAGATAGTCAATTCAAAGAATCTCCCCCCACTCCACCAGCCATGGTCTTCTGGGTGAATCAGGCTCTCCTGAGCACCACCCTTATGCTAGCGGCATTCTCTATGTGGAGGATGGGTCCTGCCTTCAAGCGTAGTAAATTCGCTGGACCTATAGCATTAGTCGGACTTGCAGGACTTCTATTTTTGCCTGAACAACCTCTGTATTTTGAATCGGATTATCATCGCTGCGAGTTCATTTCATTTTGTAACGACGATGGAAGGGAATCTTATCTCAAAGTGGTTTTTTGGTCGTTACTTTCCATTTCTTCTGCATTTATCGGGTGCCATACGATAATCCGAGGCTCTCGAATATACTCAGAACGAAACCTCCCTGTCTTAGCAATTGGGTGGTTTTTCCTTGGATTGTCCTGGTGGACTATTGCCCAGAGCTCATGGTTTGCGGCCGCATATAGTAGACTAGATGTTCTCGCCTGGATGGTTTGTTCATTAGATTTACTGAGAAGATTACTCCAAAAGACCCACCAATTGAGCCACTCGACGATAATGAAAGACGTTTGGTTACTGAAATGATTAGAAGAAATATAGGAGGTGGAAATTGATGGTTAGTTTTGACCTTTCATTTGCTGGTATTGGATCATTAGGAGCAATGATGCTAATCGCATTGGTTTTCCTTTCGTACTGCTTTGCAATACATCTAATCGTAACTTGGAATCCCTATCATCGTCCAGTTATTCCTCTGGTTTCTTCTCTAATTCTTAGCCTAGGTCCAATGTTAGCAATGTCAATGCAGAAAGATGGACACACTTCAATTTCGGAAATGCTAGAGGTAGCCTTCCTCTTTACTACATTGGGCTTAGGAGTAATCGTGCTTTGGATGCCATTTATTCTCGCATTCGTCACTTTTCAAATGATTATTGTGTCTAGAAAAAGTCCGTCGGAAGACCCCCTTATGGAGATGTTAGATAACTAACTCGAGTTTTTGTTTGCCTTATTTTGCAAGCAAACCCGTTGCAATCCTTTGGGTAACGCTCATAACAAGCCCGTCGGTCGCCGCGTTGTCCTCAGAGGTGGTAATCGTGTCAAAGGGAACTCCGAGCATGGGCAAGAAGCAAAAGTCCACGCATATTCGATGCCGACGCTGTGGTCGACATTCCTACCACAAGCAAAAGCGCGCTTGCTCTTCATGTGGCTATGGCGAATCTGCACGTCGCCGAAAATTCCGCTGGAGCAAGCGAAACCGATCTATGGCCCAGCACAAGAAGTGAAGACTTCGCTCCGGAAATGGCTAAGTCCTTACTGAATCAGCGAGAGACGATTCCCGATGTGTGGCATCATAGGTCTCGTCGGGCACCCAGATAGTCAGGTGGGGAAGACACTCTACGATGGCTTACTCGTTTTACAGCACCGAGGTCAGGATGCTGCTGGTATAGTAACCAGCGATTTTAGCAATATTTCGCACAGAAGAGCAAATGGTCTAGTCCGAGATGTATTCCGCCTTCGTCATATTCAAGCCCTTGAAGGTTCGATGGGACTAGGGCATGTTCGATACCCGACTGCAGGTTCTGCATCAGCCTCAGAGGCTCAACCATTCTACACCAACTCACCATTCGGTGTAAGTCTAGCACACAATGGGAATTTAACAAACCCAGAAGAAATCATTGATACCTTACTTGAAAGAGATCATCGCAGAATCAATACTAGTTCCGATTCTGAAGCATTACTGAACCTATTCGCAGCTGAAATTCAGCGTTCAATCAATGGCCGTAGAGGCGGATTAGATGCACTTAGTGATGAGGACGTCTTCCGGGCTGTAAGGGCCATTAACGATACTGTCGAAGGCTCATATTCAGTTGTTACAATGATTACTGGATGGGGTATGGTGGCCTTCCGAGACCCTCACGGGATTAGGCCTCTAAGTATTGGGACTTGCGAAATCGACGGATTTACTGAAACTTTAGTAGCATCTGAATCCGTCGCTATGAAGGCGCTTGGATTTGAAACAGAAAGAGATGTGAAGCCAGGGGAAGCAATTGTCGTAAGGATGGATGGAACTAGAAGCTCAAGGATTTGTGCAGATTTACCTACTCATACTCCTTGTATTTTCGAATATGTTTACTTTGCACGCCCCGATTCTCGCTTGGACGGAGTATCTGTCCATGGGGCAAGGTTAGCCATGGGTGCGAGGTTGGCGAATCGTATTTCTGAAGAATTTCCAGATCATGCGATTGATTGTGTAATCCCCGTTCCCGATAGTGGCAGAATTGCTGCTCTTGAATTGGCTAGGGAGTTAGGTGTATCATATAGAGAGGGATTCGTAAAGAATCGATACATTGGTCGAACATTCATTATGCCCGGGCAGGCCATTAGAAAGGATTCTGTACGAAAGAAACTAAACACGATTAGACATGAATTTGAAGGAAGAAATGTACTAATTGTGGACGATAGCATCGTCAGAGGAAATACTTCCAGAAGGATTGTTGAGATGGCTAGAGAAGCAGGTGCAAAAAAGGTCTACTTCGCCTCAGCAGCACCACCTGTGGTTCATCCAAATGTGTACGGAATCGACATGCCTGCAAAGCATGAGTATGTCGCTCATAATCGCACCTCTGCAGAGGTTGGGGAAGCGATTGGTGCTGATTGGTTAATCTATCAAAAACTCGAGGATTTAGTTGAATCATGTTTGGGTGCAGGAGATAGTCGTCTTGCAAACTTTGACTGCTCATGTTTCGATGGTCGCTATGTTGCGGGCAGAATCGACCAAGCATATCTAGAATCCTTAGAAACCAAGAGAAAAGATTCTGCTAAAGCCTAAATTTGGGTAATTTTCACTCGTCCATTTACCCGGCATTGTGAAAACCACTAACTCTGGGTTGAGGTTGTGAAGATTGACAGTTTGCCGACAATCGAGGCCTTTGCCGAGATTGAAATGCTTGAAGATGTGGTATCTTCTTGTGCACTCGGCAACTCTCGCTTTGCAGTAGGTACTATCAACGGTAAAATGCAAATTTTTGAGATAGATAATCTACTACAGGATGCTGATTTTGATTCAGCAATTATCTCAATAATCGAATCGGATGAGGAAGTTATCGCAGCATCGACTACAGGCCAAATTAAGTCAGTGAATGAATCTCCTAGCTGGCAACATGAAATCCAATCAGGAATTGAACATATGATCTCTTTAGGGGATATAATCTGTATATCAGACACCTCTGGATCGATTATCTTCCTTAACTCAAAAGGAGATAAGCAAAGAACTCAATCTCATGGAGATGTAGATCGCCTGGCAAATTCTGTTGATGGCGATTATTTTGCAATCGCAAAAACAGATGGGACTTTACTCCTTTCAAGCAAATCCGGAGAAATTCTACAAGAATCCTTTGCTGATCCTGAAGACGTTGAAACAATCTCGCAAATTTGTTTCCGGTCAGATGGTATTCTTCTAGCCTGTCGAGATTCTCTAGGTATGACACTAGACGAGCGACCCGAAAATCGTCTAGAGTGTTGGCACCCTCAGAGGGGACTTCTGCATACTACTGAGTTACCAGCCATGGCAACTAGCATTCTTGCAACCGAGGATGGTGCAATAGTCGGTTGTCAAAATGGAGCGATATTACGATTTAGAATTGGCAAGGATGTAGAGGAGTTACTAATTGTTGATAATTCGGTTTCTTCAATAATCCAGTGGGATCAAGATTTGATTATTGGTACTTGGTTTAATGCAATGAGAATATCATCTAGTGGTGAACTAATCTGGTCCTATGAGCATGATGGTTTAGTTAGTGAAGTTCTGGCAATTAGTTCAGATTTGATCACAGTTATTGGTCGATCACCAGCGGGTCAAAACCCCGCATCGGTTGTTTTACTCGAACCGAATTCCGAACCAATAATGCCCGAGGACGAGTCATTTGTCTATGAGTTTAGCAAGGATGCCTCAAATGAGTTTGCAGGTGGCTTGAGTGATGAAGAGATTGCCAAAGCAGAAGCACCTCCTCTTCCATCCATTGAAACTAATGAATTGATGGATGCACTGGATGAGGAATTAGAGTATATCGAAGAAGAGAAAGTGATTTCTGAGGCTGATTTATTAGAAGATTTATCCGCATCTGCAAAAGCGATTAATCTTCCACCTATTGCAGATGCTGGTGAGGATAAAACCATCTCAGCCGAAGAAGATAATACTGCAACTATTCTCCTAGATGGCTCGAGATCATACGACCCAGATGGGAAAATTCAGTCTTATGCTTGGCAGGACTCAAAGGGCAATGTAATAGGCGACTCAGCTCAAGTTAGAGTCCGCCTGCCTTTGGGAACTCATCCGTTTGAACTAACCGTTATCGACGATAAGGGAGCGGCCACAAAAGCCATGGTTACAATTAGGATTCAATAAACCCATTCAAAGCGCCGCTAAGGCTGATTTGAGAGCAGGAACCGCTTCTTCCCAAGTAGCGACGATTCCGTAGTCTGCAACGCCGAAAATAGGTGCGTCAGGATCCTTATTTATCGCTACAATATACTTTGATGAACGCATTCCAGCGAGATGTTGAATCGCACCCGAAATACCTACTGCGATGTATAGTGAAGGTGTAACGGTCTTTCCTGTTTGTCCGACTTGCATACTGTGAGGCATTCCCCACTCGTCAACAACAGCTCTACTCGCTCCAACTGCGGCCCCAATCAAGTCGGCAACTTCCTCAAGATGTGAGAAATTTTCTTTTTGTCCGATACCTCTTCCACCAGAGATAATGATATCAGCTTCTGATACATCGAGTCTTTCGCTCGCCTTCGAGATGGCCTCTTTGATGGCAATAGAGACATCCGCGCTTTGGTCGACGACGTTTACAGAAGCACTGCCGCCCGAACCCGCAGCGTCGAATGCATTTGCTCTCAATGTAATCACACAATCACCTGAGACCGTAGAAGTTTCAACTGCCTTTCCAGAATATATTGGGCGAGTGATGGTAATTCCTGAGGCTAGGCCAGTGGCGTCTTGAATAATTGGAATACCTTTCTTTGCCGCCACTCTGGAAGCGACTTCACGCCCAATCGATGTAGCTCCAGCAATTACTACTCCTGAGCATTGCGAAGCGATTGCACTAGCCCATGCACCACCATCGAATGTTGAGAAGCAATCGCCTACTACCGAGACGACCTTTGAGACTCCATCAATGCTTGCTGCATCTTCTGCCCCTATACCTCCGGGGACTACGACGGTAGGTGTGGCTCCGAGCGAACTTGCAGCGCCTACTAGTTGCGCGGTGATTGGGTGGATTGAGTTGCCTGAAGTTTCTGCGATTACTGTACATTCCATACTTTCTCCTCCTCAAATTACGTTTGCCTCATCTCGAAGTTTACCTACTACTGTAGATACCGATTCGGCACCTTCAAACTTCTGACCAGGTGGTTTTTCTGCTGGTGGTGAATGTGAATCTATGCTAACTCCTGTTGCGCCAATATCAACACCTAAGTCATCGACAGACCATGTTTCGATGGGTTTTTTCTTCGCCATCATAATACCTCTGACATTGGGTCTACGCATCTCAGTAACGCCCTTATCGAAAGCAAATACACAAGGAGCAGACACTGCCACCTTTTCGTGTCCCGCTGAACTTGGGCGGGTAGCTGTATATTCACTTCCATCAGAGGAGACTTCGGATACTAGAGTGACGCAGGATGCTCCGATGAGTTCTGCGACCCCAGGTCCTGTTGAACCCGCGTTAGTGTCTGCGGCTTGTTTACCACAGAAAATAACCGAAGCCCCTGATTTTTGAACCGCTGCTGCGAGGAGATTCTGAACTTGAGTCGAATCAAGATCGTTGATGTTCTCGGCTGAGACATGGACTAAGGTGTCCGCTCCAACTGCCGCAGCGTCTCGAAGTAACTTTTCACAGCGCGCTGGGCCAGCAGTGATAGCAACTAAATCTCCGCCTGCTGATTCCTTCAACTGCAATGCGGCTTCAAGCGCATACTCATCGTATGGGCTGAAAGACCACTTTGATACGGCATTTTCATCCACACGACCTCCGTTAACGGAGATCTTTGCGGTCGTGTCTGGAACTTGCTTGAGTAGTACAGCGATAGTCATATGATTGCCCCTCGACGTTTCTTCGACCCGTGTCACATCTATGAAGATTAGCGACCTCACCGTAGGTGTTTACGATATCATTTACAGTTCTCTGGTGAATGCCTGTATTCCGGTTATGTGACGACCGAGAATCAGATTGTGAATATCATGAGTCCCCTCGTAGGTCTTTACCGATTCGAGATTTGCCATGTGGCGCATGATGCAGTATTCGTCTAGAATACCGTTTGCTCCGTGGATGTCCCTTGCCTCTCGAGCGATTTCAAGAGCTATGTCTACGTTGTTCATCTTTGCAAGAGAAATGTGTTCTGGAATCCATGTACCAGCGTCTTTCTTCTGACCTAGATGGTATGCCAATAGTTGGGCCTTGGTAATCTCCCTAAGCATCCATGCTAATTTGTTTTGAACCAATTGATAACTTGCGATTGGGTGAGTAAATTGGATTCGACTTAGGGCGTAGTCCTTTGCTGAGTCAAAGCAGGCCTGAGCGGCTCCAACCGCGCCCCAAGATATACCATAACGTGCGTTGTTCAAGCATGAAAACGGTCCACGCAGTCCCTTCACACCCGGAAGAATCCTATCCTTTGGAATCTTACAATCTTGGAATACTAATTCGCTTGTTACACTAGCCTTGAGTGAATGCTTTCCCTTCATTTCAGGAGCACTAAATCCTGGGTCGTCTTTCTCAACAATAAATCCACGAATAACTCCATCTAATTTAGCCCAAACAACTGCTAATTGTGCGATAGTGCCATTTGTAATCCACATTTTGGCACCATTCAATAGATAGTGATCACCCATA
>LUMP01000563.1_pt1 | contig 15254 bp, 21 predicted proteins | sample 729641 | NCBI WGS metagenome assembly LUMP01 (sample SAMN03860260, study PRJNA289734) | marine metagenome | biome: seawater column; feature: ocean; material: water; isolation source: Red Sea water column Station 12 - depth 47m | place: Saudi Arabia: Red Sea | collected 2011-10-15 | depth 47 m | reverse complement strand
GAATTTGACGGTCCAACTCAAATACAAATTGAAGAAAAACCAAACGAAGCAGTTGCAGACGGATTAATCCTCATAGAAAGAGGACAATACACATGTCATCAATGTAATGCAATCATTGGAGAGTACCGTGTATTTCAAAAAAGTGAATAAGTAAAAAATTATTTTCTTAACCCAAATCGTATTCAATAAATACTACAATTTTTCAGCAATATTATGGCAAATATGAAATGCGTATCATGTGGAATTGGTTTTTTCTCTCCAATGGGATCAAACAAATGTTCTAGATGTTCAGGAAAAGAATCTCAGGGCACTGAGGGACATGACTCTTGTGGCTGTGGTGGACACAATTGTTAACTCTTTTTTTATTCAATCAAAAATATAACTAACAAAAAAAATCAAAGTTATGACAAAAACAGCATCAGAAATGAAAGAATTGGTAGAGGAGTTTATCAAAATTACTAATGTAAAATATGAAGATCAAACTGAAAAAATTAAAGAAAAAAGTGATTTAATTGACTGGCAATTCCATGTTGGAACAAATGTAATTGTTAGTAAAAATGCAAATAGAGAAGATAGAATTCATGTTAATGTCAACATGAGATTTCCACCAGAGGATTCTAAATTATTAATTAGTAAAAATCCATCATTTTCAAAAACAATAATGGAAGTTAGTGAAATTTGTACAATATGCAATATTGGACATCAATGGATTAAAGATGGAGAAATGATTGCAGGATTAGCAATATTTTCCCATATTGACGAACAAAATTTGGATAGAATTTCATTTCACAATGTTTGGGACAATGTAGCCAGAGTGTCAGGTCACGTTCAAAAGATTCTACGTTCAAATTTTAGTGGTTTTTCATCAAAAAACAATTCAACAGATGAAACAACAACTAAAACAATGTATGGATAAATCCAAAATGCAGATTTCTCATAGTGAAAGGATAAATTCCACATTTGAAACATTATGGGCTTTATTACTTGACAAAATCCTACATCCAGATAGAACAATAAAAGAAATTACCAATGTAGAGATTTTAGAAAGATACGATGATGGGATTTTACGACAAATGCATGCACTTGGTATGACCATTAAAGAAAGAATAATCATTGATGAACAAAATAAAATAATAAAATTTGAACTGATTGAAAATTCTATGTTTACAGGTTATTTTCTCAACAAGATAGAAGGGCATGATGGGGAATTAACATTGAGTTATGAGCAAAATTGGATTCCAATAACACCACAATCCAAAGAAATAGAACCTAAACTTCCTCAAATTATAATTAATGGAGTGCAAGAAATGAAAAAACTTGCAGAAAAAAGATAGATTAGAAAAACTTCATCTCAGAGATTATTAATTTATTAACTCATCAATTTTATTCGGATTATTGGATTTATTCAAAAGAAAACCTAAAGAAATGACAGATACAGAATGTAAAATATGTCACATGAAATTTTCGGATCCTGAAAGAACAATGAGACATATGGTAAAAGCACATTCAAAACCCCAAAAAAATAACAGACGAATAGGTAGTGCAAAATATCGTTAGTTTTTAGAAAATATCATAATCAAAGAATGTTTTTGAGAGTAATTTAGAACAGGGTTAATTGTATCAACAACGTATACATAGACTAATTAAAAAAAATAAGCAAATGATTTCTTTTGAATATAGAATATTAAGCGAATACAAAGTTAAAGTAGCAAAAATAGATACGCTTGTCAAATCAATAATGAGTCATAGAGAACCAAAAAGTACAGAGTCTAAAGATGCATCAGAATTTTTAGATGTGTTGATTAATGAAATAGATCAATTTTACAAAAACCATAGTGAGATATTATCAAAAAATGGTAAAAAACCACATGCACGCTCCAGGTTACCCGAAACTAAAAAATGGTTAGACAATATTGAAAGATTCTATGAATTAAATCCTAAAAGAAGACCACGAAAATAAACAAAAATTTATTGAGGCAATAACTGCCAATCATTTTCACCACATTTACACTGTTTTCCATATGCAGTAATGTAATCCATAAATTCCAAATCAGTACATGGTCCCTGATCAGGAATTAAAATTTTTGAAGTACATTTTCGACATTTAGCCACAAAATCATTCATAAAAATCACATTATTTTGAAATGCTAAAAATTTTGAGAGTCTACAAATTCAACAATTGAAAGAATATTTCCCATTTCTACAAGATGACCATAACTTTTGTTCTTAGCATTTTTCATAGGCTTGTTATTTACACTAATGAACAACATATTACCATCAGATAGAGGAATAGTAATCCTTTTGATTTTTGAATAGGAAGTAATTGAGTACAATCCATTTCCAATATGATCTGCAGATGTTGCGTAATCATCCCATTCACCCCTGGATCTAGACATTGTTGCTTTTGTTTTTTCAAGTGGAACAATATTGGCAATTCCTTCTCTTTGACTATTCCAAAGCAAATTTCCATTTGCATCAGATACTGCTGCAAATCTAACAGATTCATTAAAGTCCATTATCATATTCAAAAGTTGTTCGTATTTTTCCATTAAATGATAATTGCCATTTTAGTTAATATAATATTCGAAATATGAAATCTAGTGCCAAATAATTTTAGAAAAAATTATTCTTCAAAAGTATTAACAAAATCAACTATGGACATAATTTTTCCCATTTGAACATAACGACCATAACTTTTTGTTTTTGTTTTTGTGAGAGGTGTATTATCAACATAAATCAATAACATATGAAATGCATCAAGAGGAATAGTAACTTGTTTTACTTTTTCAAAAGATGCAATATGATACATAGCTCTACCAAGATCATCAGAATCTTCTATCTTACATCGAGTAATCCAATCCGAAGATTCGCGAACTAATGTTTTTTTAATTTCTTCTAAAGGGATTTTTATTTCAGAATCATCCCTTATTGTATTCCATAAAATATTTCCTTTAGTATCACTAATTGCAGAAATTAAAACGGTTGGTTCATAATCCATTAACATGTTAAGTAATTTTTCATATCGAGACATATTCTAAATTCAGCTTTAATAGAATAAAAACTATTATTCACTTTTCAAAATTATTGGCACTAGAATTGATCAAAAAATAATTTTATAACTGATTTGAGTAAAACAATTACATGGAAAATCCATATACAAAAAAAGATTTTGTACATGAAGTTTGGGAAGAATTTCCTCAATTAGCAGAATGGCATGATCTAGATAATGATGTTTTACCAATTTGGAAATTAGAACAGTTTGTTGAAGCAGGGTATCATAATTTTGATGCGGAGAGAAAACCACTCTACCACATAAGCAAAATGATAGAACAATATGCTCAAGAAAATAACGAGCCACTACTAGCAACATTTGAAAAAATTGCAAAATTTTCTTATGTAAAAGACAGATATCAGGAGATGGTTAAAGGCATACCAAAAGTATGGATTATTGCAGATTTTGATGATGAGGTAATTCCAACAGATGTAATCATACCAAATTCAGAATTTCTCAGTTGTAGTAATACCAACTTAGCAAATGTATGGACTGTCATTACAAGAGGACCTTATGGACCATTTGGTTTGATTGCAGAAGAATACGAAGACGGTAAATTTAGAGGATTCTTCACACTAAACTCAAACGTGTGCAGATATGCATTAAAAGTTATGGGTAAAACATTAGACTCTAAATTCGATATTCAATAAAGATAAAGAAAGAAATCACATGTATGAAAGAAGCGTATTTCTTTTTCATAGAGATTTAAGACTAGAGGACAATATTGGATTAATTGAATCTCTTCAAAATTCAAATGAAGTAATTCCATGTTTTATTTATGATTCAAATCTAATTAAAAAATTAAAAAATTCAAAATTCAGATGGAGTTTTCTAAATGAATCATTATTAGATTTAGATGAAAGTCTCAAGAAAAAAGAAAGTAGATTACAGGTACTTGAAGGAAACACAGAAAAAAGTTTAGAAAAAATTATTAAAAAACACAAGATTGAAGCAATTTTTAGCAATAAGGATTTTTCAAATTATGCACAAAATAGGGATGAAAAAATTTTTCAAGTATGTAAAAGAAATGAAATTCCATTTAATAGCACATTGGATTTTTTACTTCATAATCCAAACGATATCAAAACAAACGATAATTTACCTTATACAATATACTCATTTTTTTATAAGAAAGCAAAAACATTTCCAATAAGAAAGATAACAAAAAATTCAAAGAAAAACTATTCAAATGAAATTATTTCTAATATTCAGATCAAAAAATTAGAAGATAATAACTCAGAAATTAAAGGTGGAAGAAAAGAAGCGTTAAAAATTTTGAAAAAGGTGAGTAAATTTGCAGATTATGACAAAGTGAGAGATTTTCCAGGATTAAACCAAACAACACTACTTTCAGCACATAACAAATTTGGAACTATTTCAATAAGAGAGATTCATGCACAAATTAAGGCAGTTTTAGGCATAGATCATACAATAATGGGAGAAATTTATTGGAGAGAATTCTTCAACTATATTTTATTTCATTTTCCATATGCTGAGAAAAAATCATTCAGAAAAAAATTTCAAAACATACCATGGGAAAAAACCAAAGAATCATTTAAAAAATGGACAGAAGGAATAACAGGATTTCCAATTGTGGATGCAGGAATGAGACAATTAAATCAAACAGGATTTATGCATAATAGAGTTAGAATGATTGTAGCATCATTTCTAACTAAAGATTTACACATTGATTGGAAATGGGGGGAAAGATATTTTGCCAAAAAATTGATTGATTATGATCCAGCAGTAAACTCAGGAAATTGGCAATGGGCAGCTTCTACAGGATGTGATTCAGTTCCATATTTCAGAATTTTCAATCCATGGAGACAACAAGAAAGATTTGATTTAAAATGCCAATATATCAAAAAATGGATTCCAGAATTAGAAAATGTAGAATCAGAAACTATTCATAATTTATGGAAGAAATTTCCAGAAAATTTGAAATATCCAAAACCAATGATAGAACATAAAATTGAAGCAGAGAAAACAAAAAATATTTTCAAAATGCAATGATGTAAAATGTTGGCACTATTTCTAGAAATAATTAGCATGTTAAATAGTAAAAAAAAATTGTTAATGTATGACAGATCATTATGTAAGTTTTGTAGATGATATTTGGGCAAAATTTCCAACTTTTGCTGAAAAAGAATTAACTGATCTTACTAATCATAATTTATTGTGGTCACTAGAAGAATATCAAAAAGCAAATTATGTAAATTTCAAAACAGGTAAAGAAGAACTTTACAGATTGAGTATATTGATAGAGAATTATGCTGTAAAACACAATACTCCTTTACTAGCAACATTTGAGACAAAAAAAAGATACAAGTACGTTGAAGATAGATACCTCGAGATATTATCAAAAATTTCAAAAGCATGGATCATTGGAAATTTCGTTAATCCGGAATTAGCTCCACATCCACCAGAGAATGCAGAAGTAGTTAGTTGTGATGGAACAAATATTTCTCCAATGTGGATTGTTGCCTCAAGAAGTGAAAAAGGTCCATTTGGTTTGGTAGCAGAGGATCTTGGAAATAGAGATTACAGAGGATTCTTCACATCAAATACAAACATCATGCAAGCAGTGATTGATGATATTAACGAACAATTAAAAATTAAAATTGTAATATAAAATAAAGTAGAAAATACCCAAAATCATAAAATTAATTGAAAAATAATCCAAAAAATTGAATTAATAGTTGTTTTATACTACAATTATTGAAAATTAGTTTAGAGAACTAAATGCAAAAACTAACGGTATTAGAAACAATTGAAAAAATTGAAAAATTAATTGATGAGAATTCAGGAGACATAGGAAGGCTAGAACATATAGTAGATTTTCTAAAAAAGGAAAAACCCCTTTACAATACAGATAGAATTTATTTAGAAAGTAAAATAAATGCAGAAATAATTTTTGAAGAGAAAATAATCAAAAAAGAAAGTGAATCTGAGCAAATCAAAAAATTAATGGAGTCAGGAAAAGGAGACCCAGGAAGGATAGAACATATACAAATTATGTTGAAAAAAAACAAAAATCTCTATGAATCAGATAAACAATACTTAGAAAGTAATTTTGGAATAAAAATCATACAAAAACAAAAAGAAGAAATTAAAATTGAGCAAGAAGAACAGATTGAAAATGGAGGCAAAGGAGCCATGCCTAAAGGATGGAAACCAGCAGACTCGGAACAAAAATTAGATAAAATTAAGGAAGAAAAAGAAGAAATAATTGAGCAAAAAAAAGATTCGAAAATAGACGAACAAAAAAATAAATTAAATAAATTAATTGAAGAACGAAAAAATAATGAAGAAAAATTAAAAGAAGAGAGACAAAGTTTAGAAGCAAAAATTAATGATGAAAGAATCCTAATTCAAAAACAAACAAAATTAACAGAAACTGTAAATTTACAAAAAAAGGAATTAGTCAAAGTAAAGGATGAAAGAGCAAAAATTTTGCAAAAAATTGATTCAGAAAAAGATATCATATCAAAAGAGTTGAAGAAATTAAAGATAAGAAAACAGAATTAGAAAAAACAAAGAAAGAGTATGATGAGATAATTTCACAAGTTAATGCAGAAAAAGAGGAAATTAAACAAGCAGAAAAACTGAAAAAAGAAATCAAAGAAATGGAAAAAGATCTCAATAAATCAGTTAAAGAAAGACTGAAAGTTTCAAAAATTATCCTTAAAGAAAAGGAAAATATCAAAAATAAAACAAAAAAAGAAAAAATTAAGGCTAAAAATCAAGAAAAAGTTAAGAAACAAATCATCAAAGATGAGAAAAAATTTGAAATTTTAGAGAGAAAGCGTAAAAAAATCGATGAGAAAATAAAGGCTAAAAATCAAAAATTAAAAGAAAAACAGGCTAAAATCAAAAAAGAGATCAATAGAAAGGAAAAAGATTTGAAAAAAATAAACAAAAAAAAGTCATCGAAAAACAAGTAAATCAACTAGAAAATAGATTAACAATCAGTTAGTTGTAATAATTTGTAATTTCTTAGATTGAATAAGTTTTAGAATTTTTGGAATTGAGAGATTTTTACCTACTGCTAGATCCCAATTTTCAGAATCGTTTTGTATTGCATTTCCGCCAACAATAATTGGGATACCATATTTTTCATTAATTTTCTCAACCATTCGTTTAGCTGATAGAATATTCTCATCTAAAGTTACAGAAATGAAAACACAATCAGGACCGTCATGTTCAATGGATTCCATAATTAATGATGTTGGTGTGAATGGAGGAAGATTGTAAACTGTGTTTCCGGCCATAGAAAGTTTAGTTTGGAGAATTTTTGTTCCCAATGTATGTTGTTCACCATTAGGTACACAAATTAAGATTTTTTTCTTAGAAGGGTTTACAGAATTGTTTTCAATAATCTTAGTCAGTAGATCCTCAATAGCGTTATAACAAGTTGTTTGAGTTCCCAAATCAATTTTTTGGGAATTTCCCAAATTCCCAATTTCACCAATTAAAGGAATTAAAACTTCATCAAGGAAAGAGCCAAATCCATATATTTTTTCGTAAGAACTAAGCATAGAATGAGCATTTACAAAATCACCAGTTTTAAATGATGATAACAGATCTAACTGTAATTTTTGAATAAATTCATTCTGTACTTTAGGCTGAAAGTATTTTTGGTTTAAGAAATAATCACAAATTTTTTTAGAATCCCTATACTCCTCAGGAACATCATCTATAGTCACATCAGATTCTATTCCCAAATATTTGATAATTGTCTGTTTTGAAGTCTTTTTTTTAGCATCCCAGGAACTTTTTACTAGATATAGATATTTTTGTCCACGAATGGATTTTACTCTCAAATATGCCATGAATTGTATATTTTGTTAGTATTTAATCCAATTACGCACCTTGATGAGTACTAAGGGGATTATTAGAAAATAATGAGTATATTTCTAAAACAAGTAATTATGACACCAAGTCATTTGAATAAAAATCTCTTAATACTAGAAATTATTGGGAATATATATCATCATGGGGTATAAAGAAATCGGTCATGAACATTTGGAGAAATTAGATGATGCTCATATTCTATTATTTCACGAAGAACAGAAAAAAGCTGAAGAAATAGAGTTTAAGTTTATTCAAACAGGTTTAGAAAAGAACCAAACTTGCTTTTACACAACAAATGATCCTGAAGGATTAAAAAATAAAATGGAAGAATTTGGCATTAATGTAAAAAATAATCTTGAAAATGAATTACTAAATATTGTAAAAATTCCAAAAGAATTTGAAGAATATGAAAAAATGATTATGGATAAAGTTAAAGCACTTCCACAAGATGTAAAAATTCGAGTTGTTTCAACACATTATTTTGATTTCAATACAGAGAGAAAAACAGAATCAATGGAAGAAATTGAACAATGTGTAGATGACAGATTTCATAAAATTCCAGGAAATTTTATCTGTTCATTTCACGTCCCAAGTGTAGACAAAGAATTGGCTCCAACATTTATGAAAAATTTACTTGATTCACACCATGAGATATTATTTTTAACAAAAGAAGATAAAATCGAAAAATTCACTTTTGCCTAAGTTAATCGTTGAGTTATTTCATCAATTAAATTATTGACAGTAGAATAATCCTGATGAAATTTTAGTCCCATTTCAGTAGCACCTATTTCGTTATCTAATTTGATTAATCCTTTTTGGCTCATCTCATCAAGATATTTCAAAAGTTTATCATAAGAAGTGTTAGATTTATGCTGAATTCTTGTTCAAACTATTTGTAAAAGATAAATATGAAAACAATAGGTTTGCACGCCTGAGAATTCAATATTTGTTTATTGAAATTCTCCAGTGGCAACATTTGTTGCCACTGACATAATCTAAAGATCTAATCCAATTTGGACTCATTTTTGACTTTCCTTTGAATATCAATAATACATGGATGACAGATAACTGATTTTTCAGACATACTAGAAATTATATCATTTTTTTGAAAATCTGAATCAAAAGTTATTCCTATAACCAATTTATTTGACCAAACTTCAAAATCTTGCTTTTCTTTTCCACAAACAAAACAATTCATAATTTTAGTTAATTTTTTGACAACTTAAGCTTGACTATGAGTGTAATTTCAAAATTAACACATTACATCCTTACAATGAGGCATCAAAAAATTCATGATAATAAAACCGCCAGAAATAGTAATTGCTAATTGTTTCATACAAGAAATTATCAATTGTTCTAATTCAAGTTTCTCCAAATATTCTAATCCCACAAATGCAACTACAATACTAACCAAAGCAATTATTGGAAAAATTAGAATTAGTCTCATAAGTATTACATTTTAGATGGAGCAGTTATTCCAAGTAAATCTAATGCTTTTTCTAAAGTCAAATTAAAAGAATTTACCAAACAAATTCTAGCAGATTTTAAAGCATTGTCATTAGAATCTAAAACTTTGACATGTTCATAAAATGAATTAAAAGCAACAGCTAAATCATGACAATATCTAGCAATCACTTTAGGTGCAAAATTATTCACAGAATCACGAACTTGCATATTAAAAAGACCAATAGTTTTTACTAATTCTATTTCAGATTTTTCTTGGAGTAATGAAAAATTAACATCAAGGGTAGGAGAGATTTCAGATTTTTCCAAAATTCTAGATGCCCGTGCATAAGAATATTGAATATACGGGACAGTATCACCCTCTAGACTAAGAGATTTTGTTAAATCAAATGTAATTATTTTATCTAAATCTTGTTTAATCATTTCATAACGTAAAGTTCCAATAGATACAGATTGAGCAATAGCTTCAATTTCAAAATCAGACATGTCAGGATGTCGCTTTTTTGTTTCTTCAATAATTTTTTGTTTTAATAATTCACAAACAGAATCAGCACTAACATACAATCCTTTTCTGCCAGACATCTGAGCTTGTTTCCCATCAGTTTCCAATCCAAGCGTTTTTGCAGTGTTTGCGCTTAATGTTACGGATTCATAACCAAGATGAATGTAACTTTCAGGAATTGAATTGAATTTTTCCATTAAAGCAGTAATAATTTTTTGTAGTCTCTCTTGACGTGAATCAATTACAGTTACAACTTTTTTAGCAGTAAAATTTTGAGGAGGGTTTGTAGAATCATTCAAAGTTGTTTGCCAAAGTGTTTTAGAATCTGGCTGTTCAGAAGAATATTTTTCATAATTAAAGGGATCATCTAACAAACCTAATTTCCAAGCAGCATATGGAATATCTTTAGCAATATAGGTTGCAGTCCCATTACTACGAACAATTACTTTATCTTCTTCTTTTCCATCACCGCGAATAACCCAACATTGAGCATTTTTGCCATCATTTTCAAATTCTACTAGACCCATTTCCTTGAGCTTTTCAAATATTTTAGACCACAATCCTGAACGAATAATTTGAGATTCAAAATTTAAGCAATCATAAGAGACATTTAGATTCCAGCAAGTTTGTAATTGACCAGACAAAACCTTTCTGGTAATGGAATCACCAAATTTTGCAATTTCAGAATTTCCATCTTCAAGTTCTTTCAAGGTATTTTTTCTTACGTCTTCTAACGAAGGATCAAGTTCATATTTTTGAGTAGTCTTAACATAAACATCATCACCACAATAATGATCAAATTTTTTGTCATTTGGTGGTTCTTCATCAAACCCAAGATGTTTGAATCCTACAATAATATCAGCAACTTGTAAACCAGAATCATCAATATAATTAAGAACTTTAACATTGTAATTTGCTTTTTTTAATATTCTTGAAACAGTGTCACCAACAACAATATTACGAATATGTCCAATGTGTAATGCTTTGTTAGGATTTACACTAGTATGTTCTACTACAATGTCTGAATTTTTACCAATGTCAATATTACCAAATGTGTCAAGATAAGATTCAGACAAAATCAATTTACTTAATTTTGCCCAATCAGCAAAGAAATTCAGATATCCTGATGGATGTGCTTCAGTTTTTAAAACAAAGACGCTAGTACATTGTAAATATTTTTCAGAGATAATTTGAGTGATTTCTTTGGGACTTTTTTTCAATTCCTTGGCAAGTAAAAATGCAATGTTAGAACTTACATCACCGAATCCAGGTTTTGCAACATCTACAGAGAAAGATATTTCTGAAATGGAAAGTTCTTGAATAATTTTTTTTAGATTATTTTCAATTTCATCAATAATTATTTGAAAGGTCATACTATATTTCAGATAATTTAGGTGCTAATTTATCTAATGCTTCTAAAACACCGTCACCACTACTTGCAGACACGCACATAGTAGCCTCAGATCGAACAAAATCAGAAGCATTACCTAATGCAACACTAGTTTTTGCTACTTTGAATAATGGAATGTCAGTAGCACTATCTCCAATGGCAATAACATCATCTTTTACTAAATTCAATTTATTCATCAATTCAGTAAAACCAGTTCCTTTGTCAATACCCTTAGAATTAATATGAATAGCATATTGACTATCAGAAAGTCCAACATCCAGATTATGCTCAGAAAGAACTTTTCTGGCTTCATCCATGTCAAATGTTCTTTCTAAAACAACTTCAGTTAATCTAGGAAATACAGGTTTTTTTTGTACACCATCAATACTATTTTTAATTAATTCAAATGCCTTATTACATTCTTCAATATTTCCTAACAAAATGTGTTCATCAGCATCTAATGCAATACAACCACCGTTTTCCCCAACTGCAATTTTTTTAGTTCCCCCAAAAACTGAAAGTAAATATGCTTCAACAGAAGAGCGTCCAGTTACATAAATTACATCATGGCCCATGTTAGTCAATCTTCTCAATGATTCTAATGCACCAAGATGAATTCTACCACCACCATTTTCAGTAATTGTTCCGTCAATATCTACGGCAAATGTTTTCTTTTTCATAAAAATCACTTTCTGAGACTAAATAATAATGGAACGTATTCAATCAGTAGTATGTATCAAAATTCTTTTTGAGATTTTTGAAGATAGTAAAACACCAACCATACCCATCACAATTGCTGGAATTATAGTATATATCAAAACATTTTGAATCAGTTCAAAGTAAACAAAATAAATCAAACTAGGAGAGACCAATTTTCCTAATAAAATTTCGTTGTAAGTATACATGATGTATGGATAGTACACCATATAGAAAACAGAACCTACTAAACTACCAACAAAAAGCATACTGACTTTTGAACGATTTAGTTTTAGAAAAACATCGGCAATAACAAACGGAATTAAATTCAAGGAATAAAACAACACAGTATCAAACATTGCAAAATTTGGAACAATTGCTGTAGTGCTATAAATTAGTAAAAATAATCCACCTAAAATACTCAGTATCCCAAATTGATAGTTAGACAATCGAAAAATCAATGTCAAAGAAAAGGAAATCAAAAAAGGATATGCCAAAGAGGCAATAATAAAAGCAATTGTTGGTTCTGGATTAAAATTAAAAAAATCAGTACTAGAGAAAGGTAACGATAAAGAAGAAATTATACCAGATGCAGATAACCAAACTGGAATAACACCTAAAATTAATAAAAATTTTGAGACAGAATTAGAATTATTAAATTTCAAATATCTAGAAATTCCTATCAACCCACCCACACTGCACAAAAACATTCCAGTGATCAAAGTAAAATGAGGAGGGCTAAGTAATCCATCAAGACCAAAATAGGAATGCCAAACAAAATCGAGAGGACCCGCACCAGTCAACAAACCAATACCAATTAATTTAATTTTTAATGATAAAAAATAAGAATCTCGAAACTGTTGTAGATTTCGCCAACCTACAAATGTTAAGACTACTCCAATTAAAGAAATTGCAACACCAGTATACATCAATGCATGTGGCGGTGAAAAAAAAGTTTCAGGTTTACTAAGTAAATGATTTGTAATATCCCAACTACCACCTACAGTGACTAATAGAATTCCAAAACTAGTCAAAATACTTCCAAAAAGGAAGAATTGTTGAGAATAGGTTGTTAGAAAAGTTTCTGAAATTTTAGATTTTGAAATTGTCATATTATCACCAATCAATCATAAAATATTAGGGATTTACAGCTACCGAATATACTGAAACATATTCATTTTGATGATCTTGAACGCCTGACGTTGGATAGTGTGAAATATCACTAGAGTGAGGAATTCCTATAGATTTAACATATACATCAAAAATTCCAGAATTTTTTGGAGTCAAAACAATATCAAAATGCGTTTCAACATCAGGCTTTAATGGTCTACTCATTGCTTCAATTGAAGGATATTTTGCCAAAGTAGTCTCCACACCACCACTATAACTTGAACCAATTTCTTCGCCAACATCAATGTAAGAAGGAGAAAGAGAAAAATCGTATGTTGCAATTTTAACAACATCGTCGATTTCAACAAGTTGTGGAAATCCAACAGACACAATGTGAATATCTGCATAGTCACCAATATTTTTTGAGACAATTTCAAGACGAAATGAATCACCTAAATCTATTTCAGTATCAGACAACGTGGCTTCAAAAACAGGTTGAGGAACTAATTGCTCAGTAATCAAAAATTCTGAAGGAAGTATGAAAAAAGAGGCTACATTCCAGACTTTTTAATTAAGAGAGCAGCACTCTTTTTATCAAATAGAAGGCTTGCAGAATCTGATATTGAAAAGAATAAAGAAAAAATGAACTGTATTGGGAATTCCTGAAAAAATTAAAGCCATTCAAGATGAAATGGCAAGAACTCAGATAAACAAAGCTACAGAACATCACATAGGATTACTGAAAGCTAAAATTGCAAAATTAAAGAGAGAGCAAGAAGCAGACATTACTAAAAAATCAGGAATGAAACAAGACGGTTTTGACGTCAGACGTACAGGGGATGCTACTGTTGTATTTATCGGATTACCTAGTGTCGGAAAATCAACATTGCTCAATAAAATGACAGGAGCCAAATCTACTGTTGGAGCATTTCAATTTACTACATTAACAGTAGTTCCAGGAATGATGGAATATAGAGGTGCAAAAATCCAAGTATTAGATCTTCCAGGAATCATCAAGGGGGCATCAACAGGCAAAGGACTTGGAAAAAGAATTCTATCAGTAGCAAGAACTGCAGATTTAGTATTATTGGTTTTAGATGTATTCCAACCATATCACGAAGATGTTTTAACTAATGAATTAGGAAATATTGGAATTAGATTAAACCAATTACCACCAAACATTACAATTGAAAAAGCATCAATGGGAGGAATTGCAATTGCTCAGCAAGCAAAGTTAACAAAAATTACAGAAAAACACCTTAAAGATATTTTACATCTTTATGGAATTGTCAGTGCAAGAGTTGTGGTAAGAGAAGATTTAACATCTGAACAATTAGCAGACCACATTGCGGGAAACATTAGTTATTCAAAAGCAATTACAGTTCTGAACAAAATTGATTTAGTAGATAAAGAATTTTTAAAAGATTTGAAAACAAAAATAAAATCTGATGTTATAGAAGTTTCTGCAAATGCAGATTTGAATATAGAAGTTCTAAAAGAAAAAATTTATGAAAAATTAAAATTCATCAGGATATACATGCGTCCAAAAGGAGGTGAAACAGATTTCAAAGAACCATTTATTGCAAGAGAAGGAGATACAGTTGAAGATATTTGTAATAAACTTCACAGAAGATTAAGAAGAGAATTCAGATATGGTTTAGTGTGGGGCAAAAGTGTAAAATTTGGAGGACAAAGAGTAGGACTAAACCACATTATGCAAGATGAAGATGTTTTAACAATTATCAAAATAAAAGGTACAAGTTCTCAATAAAAAAACAAAATCAGATCAAAGAAAACAAAAAGAAATTGCAAAAATAGAAAAAAACACAGTAAATTATGTAATTAGAAGAAGAAAAATTTCAAAAACAGGCATTACCAAATACAAAATGAAATTAAAATAGAAAAATTAAAGAAAATTAACGATCAAAAAATTTTTTGTAATGATCAAATTACTTCAATAATTGTAATCAAATTGTGTAAATTTTTTTAGTTTAACCACTGAAAAACAATGAAAATATCGATTTTAGCATGGCTACAAAAAGAAAAGCTGCAACTAAACGTAGATCAACTACAAAAGCAGCTCCAAAAAGAAAAGCTACTAAAAAAACTGCAACTAGAAAAGCAGCTCCAAAGAGAAAAGCAGCAGCAAAACGCAAAGCAGCTCCAAAGAGAAAAACTGCAGCAAA
>LUMP01000403.1_pt1 | contig 15269 bp, 18 predicted proteins | sample 729641 | NCBI WGS metagenome assembly LUMP01 (sample SAMN03860260, study PRJNA289734) | marine metagenome | biome: seawater column; feature: ocean; material: water; isolation source: Red Sea water column Station 12 - depth 47m | place: Saudi Arabia: Red Sea | collected 2011-10-15 | depth 47 m | reverse complement strand
TATTATACTAAATATATAACTGCTAAAAGAAAAAACTGGGATTTTTTATGAAAAACCAATAAATAACATGTATTTTTAATATAATTCATCTGAAATAATGAAAAATCTTAGTAATTATAAAGTAATAGGTAAAAAGGTATTGTTTAGAGCTGACTTAAATGTCCCTGTTTTAAATGGTGTAATTACTGACTCATCAAGAATTTTAGCGATTAAATCATCTATAGAAACCCTCATCAAAAATAAAAATAAGATTTTTATATTAGCTCATTTTGGAAGACCTAAGGGAGAAGTTATACAAAAGTATTCTTTGCAATTTATCCTTTCATCTCTCACAGAAATTCTAGAAGTTGATAAAATTCATTTTTTAAAAAACCTTCATGAAGAAAATATAAGTAAAAAAATTGATGAGATGAAATCAAGCGAAGTTTGCCTCATTGAAAATATTAGATTTGAAAAAGGTGAAGAAAAAATAGACTTGGATTTTGCAAAAAATGTTAGCAGTTTATTTGATGTTTACGTAAACGATGCTTTTTCTGCTTCTCACAGAAACCATACATCAATTACAGGTTTTGCAAAATATATACCAGCTGTTGCTGGAAATCACTTAATCAGAGAAATAGAAAACATAAACAAATTTTTAGAAAATTCAAAAAAACCAAATTTAGCTATTGTTGGAGGCTCTAAGATCTCGACGAAAATTAACCTGTTAAATAATTTGATACAACAGTTTAATTGTGTTGTTATTGGTGGGGCCATGGCTAATACATTTTTATTATCAAAAGATATAATGGTAGGTAAATCATTAGTTGAACAAGATTTAGTTGAAGTGGCAAAAGATATTCAAACAAAAGCTGCTCAGTTTAATTGTAAATTAATACTCCCGCTTGATGTTATTTGTGGAAAAAGTATTGAAGATAGAGAGCCAATAGAGTTTGATATTAATGATATTTCAAAAAACTATATGATTTTAGATCTAGGAACAAAAACTACTGCTTTGATTAATCAAGAAATCAAGAATTCAAAAATGGTTCTATGGAATGGTCCTGTTGGAGCTTTTGAATATAAATCATATGAAAGGGCAACAAATGAAATTGCTTTAAACATCAAACAAAATGTAAAGCAATTTGGTATTAATGCTCTTGCTGGTGGAGGAGATACTGTTTCTGCAATAAAGAATGCAAATGCTGAAGATGGTTTTGATTATATCTCTAACGCAGGAGGTGCTTTTTTAGAATGGTTGGAGGGAAATCAATCTCCAGGAGTTATAGCGTTAAAAGAAAATAATTTAAGTTAATCATCAATTTGATGTTTTTTTATTAATGGAAATTGAGTCATCGTAAAGATAAAAGTAATTGGTAAAATTCCAAAAACCTTAAAATTTACCCATATATCTGTTGTCTGTGTTCTCCAAACAATTTCATTTAGGACTGCAAGCGCAATAAAAAAACCTATCCAGCGGTAAGTTAATATTCTCCACCCTTCTTCCTCAAGTCGTAGTGCTGCACCAAGTAAAATTTTAAGCAAAGGTTTTTTTACCAGCATACCGCCATAGAGAATTATTGCAAAAATTAAATTGATTATAGTTGGTTTCATTTTAATGAAAACTTCATTATCAAAATAAATTGTTAAGCCTCCAAAAATTAAAACAATTCCAGCTCCAACCGTTGGCATAATAGGTATTTTTTTTTCTAGAATATAAGAAAACAAAACAGCAATTACAGTTGCAATCATAAGAGGCAATATTGATGCTTGTAAACCACTCCTTGTATAGAATATAAAAAATACAGCCAATGGTCCTATATCAATTAAAAGTTTATAGATTGATTTCATGTTACGCTTCCAAATTTAATATTGATCTTGAAAAGTTTCTAGCACTAAAGCTTATTAAGTCTTCAGGTTTTTCTCCAAGACCGATGTAACTTATAGGTATTTCGTATTTATTTGCAATTGAAATTAAGGCCCCACCTTTGGCAGTACCATCTAATTTTGTAATTATTATACTTGTGACATCTAATTCTTTACCAAATATATCAACTTGTTTGATCATATTTGATCCATTGGTCCCATCTAAAACTAGAATTGTTTCAATTTTAGTTTTGTCATTAATCTTTGAGACAACATTTTTTAACTTAATTAATTGATTTACTAAATTTGTATTATTGGATAATCTTCCTGCTGTATCAATGATTAAATAATCAAAATCTTCTTTATTAAATTTTTCAGTAGCTTGAAAAGCAACACTGGCAGGATCTTGATTGATATTTCCTGAAAAAAAATCACTTTTGCTTTTATCTGCCCAACTTTTTAATTGATCAATCGCTGCTGCCCTAAATGTATCACAGGCAGCAATTAAGATTTTATTTTCATCTCTTATTTGACTTGCAATTTTTCCTATAGTTGTTGTTTTTCCACTTCCATTAACACCTATAAAAATTAAAATTTTTGGAGTTTGATCATTTTCTACAAATATTTCTCTCTCTTTAGGTTGAAGTATAACTTCAATTTCTTTTGCTAATGTTTCAAGAACCACATTTGTTATATCCTGTTCTGATGCTTTAACTTTACGAACTGAATTTATTAATTTTTCCACTACATCTAAACTTATATCAGCAGAGATTAAAACAGACTCCAATTCTTCTAGAGTTTGGCTATCAACTTTTTTGCTTTGAAAAGAATTAAGTATATTAGAAGATAAAAAATTTGATGTTTTTTGAAGGTTGTTTTTAAATTTAGAAAAGAGACTCATAATCTCCTGGCCAGTAACATATTATTTTTGACTCCAATATAAACACAAGGCACAAGATTTCCCTCTTTCAATTTTTCATCCAGAATAACATTAAAAAAATTTTGATCCTTTCCTATAGATTGTTCATTTTGATTTTTTTCTATCAATACTAAATCTTTTTCTCCAACTCTATCTTGCATAAGTTTTTTAAATTTTTCAATTCCCTTACTTCGCAAAATATTTGCTCTCTTTTTAACTATAGATTTGTCAACTTGAGGCATCCGGGCTGCGGGGGTATTATCACGAGGCGAATAAGGAAAGACATGAAGGTGTGTCAGATTACATTTATCAACTAAATCTAGAGTATCTTTAAACATCTCATCGGTCTCTGTGGGAAAACCTGCAATAAGGTCAGCTCCAAAAGTAGCGTCTTTTCTTTTTGATAATATTTTTTTACAAAAATCGATTGCCATTTCTCTTGTGTGACGTCTTTTCATCCGTTTTAAAATTAAATTATTTCCTGCTTGCAAACTAATATGAAAATGAGGCATTAATTTTTTTTCGTATAATAAATCCCAAAATTCCTCGTCAATTTCAGCACAATCTATTGATGATAGTCTTAATTGTTCTAGATCTGGAACAAGTTTTAATATTCGTTTAATTAAATTTGAAAAAGTTGGCTTACCTGGCAAATCTTTGCCATAGTCGGTTATATCAACACCCGTAAGGACAACTTCCTTATAACCGTTCTTAACTAATTTTTTTATCCTCTCAACTATTTCGCCAGCAGGTACACTCCTGTTATTTCCTCTTCCGTATGGAATTATGCAAAAAGTACAACGGTGATCACAGCCTTGCTGAATTTCAATATATGCTCTTGATTTTCCATCAAACTTTTCAATAGTAGTGGGAACTGTTTTTTTTTCTAACAAAATGTCATTAACTTGGATTGGTTTTTGAAAATTAAGACTTTTCCATACATTGGAGGTTAGCTTTTCTTTATTGCCTAAAACTACATCAACTTCACTAATAGCATCATATTTTTTTGGATTAATTTGAGCTGCACATCCTGTAACAATAATTTTATTTTTAGGATTATTTCTTTTTGCTTTTCTAATTTCATATGCAACTTTTTTTTCTGCGTCAGCAGTAACAGCGCACGAATTAATAACTGTAATGTTATTTAGATTACTATTTTTCAAATGATTTTTGATAATCTCACCTTCATAAATATTAAGTCTACAGCCCATATTTATTAGTGAATTTTTCTTTTCCATAATTAAATATGAATATAACCGTTATAACTAATTTCAGCTGGTCCAGTCATAATGGCTTCATTATTAACTATGTTTATGTGTAACGATCCTTTTTCAAGTTGAACTTCAGAATTTTTTTCAATTAGTTTTTTTTTCCATCCAGCATAAACAGCAGCACAAGCACCGCTACCACACGCAAGTGTTATCCCTGCTCCTCTTTCCCAAACCTTCATTTTAATTGTATTTGAATTTACTACTTCAATGAATTCAACATTGGTTTTATTAGGAAAAAAATGATGTTGTTCTATTTTAGGGCCTATTTCATTTAAATTAATATTTTCTATCGATTTGCCAAAAAAAACTACATGAGGATTGCCAATATTTACTGCAACCCCTGAGTCAAATCCATCAACATGGATTGGAACATTTAACGTATCCATTTCTTTAGTAAGTGGTATTCTATCCCACTCAGTTGTAACTATGCCCATATTAACACTGATTTGATCTTCGACCTTCTTGGCAATTAGAGTGCCTGCATCCGATAGTATCTTTAGTGTTTCTTTTTCATTATTTTCATTAAAAAGAATTTTTGCAACACACCTTGTTCCATTCCCACATGCTTCTGCTTTATCTCCTGCTGGATTAAAAATATCAATACTAACATCTGCATCCTTATTTTTTGGATCGTTAATGGTTATTAACTGATCACATCCAGCACCAGTTCTGCGGTCGCTTAATTTTTGAATTAAATTATCATTTATTTCAATCTCATTTGATCTTTTATCTATGATAACAAAATCATTTCCTAATCCATGCATTTTTGTAAATTCTATTTTTTGCATAAAGTCTCTATACCTTAATTTACCCAGAAATCCTGGAAATTTTTTCAATTTTAAGAAAACTTGACTTTATAGGTCTCAATAAATAGAGGGGTTCATACAAATCCTAAATTGTAAAGTAAAAAGCTTGTTACAATTGTGATAGGTACACCAGCCCACGAGTTTCGTGCCCTGGTGTTAAATTGCTATTGGAGAAATATGTTTGAAACACTAAATGATAAGTTTGAAAAAATTGTCCGCAGTATTCGTGGTAAGGCAGTTATTTCAGAGTCAGATTTAGACTCAACTCTCCGAGAAATTCGTATTGCTCTTTTAGAAGCAGATGTTGCTCTAGTGGTTGTTAAGGACTTTATCAATACCGTGAAGGAAAACATTTTAGGAAAAGAAGTGTTAAAGTCCATAAAACCTGATCAAATGATAATCAAGCTTGTTCAAGATGAGTTAGTAAATATTCTTGGTGCTGAAAATCAACCATTAAAGATCTCGACTTCTCAAATGACAAAAATTTTATTTTGTGGACTTCAAGGCTCTGGAAAAACAACATCTGTTGCCAAACTTGCAAATCATTTAGTAAAATCTTCCAAGAAAAAAGTTTTATTATCTTCCGCTGACATTTATAGACCAGCAGCTCAAGAGCAATTAAAAATTTTAGCTGAACAAGTTCAGGTTAATTTTTTTAATCATAATTTAAATTCTACAAATCAGATAGTATCTGAAACACTAGATTATGCGAAAAAAAATTTAATTGATGTTGTGATTCTTGATACTGCTGGAAGACAGGTAGTTGATGAAACACTAATGAACGAATTAATAGAAATTGAAAAATTTTTTAAACCACAGGAAACATTGCTCGTAGCCGATGCATTGACAGGACAAGATGCAGCAAATGTAGCAAAAAGCTTCAGCGAAGCTGTAAATATTACTGGATCGATACTAACACGTATTGATGGAGATAGCAGAGGTGGTGCTGCTCTATCTATAAAATCAATAACCAACTCCCCAATAAAATTCATCGGTGTTGGAGAAAAAATTGATAATTTTGAATCTTTTCATCCTGAGAGAATAGCACAGAGAATTTTAGGTATGGGAGACATAGTTAGTCTTGTTGAGAAGGCTGCTGAAAATATAGATCAAGACGAAATGGAAACTTTAGCTAAAAAAATGTCTAAAGGAAATTTTGATTTAGATGATTTTGCTAAACAATTAAAACAGATGGGAAAAATGGGTGGTGTGTCGGGCATTCTTTCGATGTTGCCAGGTGTCTCTAAGGCCCAAAAATTAATGGCGGAAAATAAAATTTCTGACAAACTAATCAACCATCAAATCGCTATCATTAATTCTATGACTAAAAAGGAAAGAGCCGATCCTAATCTGATTAAAGCTTCTAGAAAAATTAGAATTTCAAAAGGTTCTGGAACAAGAGTTCAGGATGTTAACAAACTTTTAAAACAGTTTCTTCAATCACAAAAAATGATGAAGAGAATGAAATCAATGGGTAAAGGTGGAATACCTAGTGATTTGATGCAAAAATTGCAAGGTAATCTTCCACCAAAAATAAACTAATTAAGAAAGGAAATATTATGCCAGTAAGAATAAGACTATCCCGTGGAGGGGCTAAAAAAAGACCATTTTACAGAATTGTCGTGGCTGACTCAAGACGTGCTAGAGATGGAAAGTTTATTGATCAAGTAGGTACATATAATCCTATGTTGCCAAAAGATAGTCCAGACAGAGTTAAGATAGACGTTGAGAAAGCAAAAGAATGGATGGCAAAAGGACAGAAGCACCAGCAGAAGCAGAAGCACCAGCAGAAGCACCAGCAGAAGCAGAAGCACCAGCAGAAGCACCAGCAGAAGCAGAAGCACCAGCAGAAGCAGATGAAAAGAAAACTGAGTAAAGCTTGAGCAAATCAAATTTTGTTCACGTGGGCACATTTGGTGCAGCAATTGGATTAAAGGGTGAAATTAAAATAAATCTTTTAACATCCAACTTTGAAGTTTTTAAATCATTGGAGCGTTACTATAATTTTGATCAATCTACTGAATGGAAGTTTGATTTCATTAAAATGCGAAATGATAGATGTGTTGCCTTTCCATCACATTGCAAAAATCGTGATGATGCAGAAAATTTAAAAAATCAAAAAATATTTGCATCTAAAGATAAATTTCCTAAAACTAAGTCTAACGAATATTATGTAGATGATTTGATAGGTTGCAATGTCGTCCATAAAAATCAAACCTTTATAGGTAATGTAATAAGTGTTGATAATTTTGGGGCTGGAGATTTGCTAGAAATAAATTTTAAAGAAAATAAGATTTATATACCTCTAAATGATGACAATGTTATTTCTGTTGATATTGAAAATAAAAAAATTTTAGTAAATCCTATTAAAGGAATTATTGATAATGCTTGATGTAAAAATATTAACTGCGTATCCTGAGATGTTCCCTGGAAGTTTAGAACATTCATTAATAGGAAAGGCTCTAAAAGAAAATATTTTCAAAATATCAACTATTGACCTCCATCAATTTGGCATTGATGAACGAATGAGCATAGACGATGAGCCTTTTGGAGGGGGCCCAGGAATGGTTCTAAGACCTGATGTAGTCGAAAAAGCTCTAAATTCTATTCCTAAAACACATAATATCAAATCAACAAAAATATATCTTACCCCCTCAGGGGCACCATTAAATCAAGAAAAATTAGGAAATTTAGCAAAAATGGAGAAAATAACTATTCTCTGTGGCCGTTTTGAAGGTGTAGATCAAAGAGCTATAGATGTTTTAGGTTTTGAAGAGATTAGTATCGGGGATTATGTTCTTGCTGGCGGAGAGATTGCGGCACAAGTGTTACTTGAAGGTTGTATTCGTCTCATTCCTGGAGTATTAGGGCATCCGAAAAGTTTATTAGAAGAGAGTTTTTCTAATAATCTTCTAGAGTATCCTCATTATACCAGACCAAAGTCCTGGGAGGACTCTCTGGGAAAAAAACATGATGTACCAGAAGTATTAACATCGGGGCATCATGAAAATATTAAAACATGGAGACATAACAAGTCAGTTGAAAAAACAAAAAATATTCGACCAGATTTGTTTAATAAAAAAGAAAAAAAACAGGATTAAAATATGAGTAACTTATTGGAAGCGTTTGAAAAAAAGCAAATTGAAAAATTAACTGGAAAAAAACGTATCCCTACTTTTCGTCCTGGAGATACTCTAAAAGTCACAATAAGAATTACAGAGGGTGATAAATCAAGACTACAAGCTTTTGAGGGAATGTGTATTGCCAGAAAAAACAATTCTGTAAATTCTAACTTTACTGTTAGAAAGTTATCTCATGGTGAGGGCGTGGAAAGAGTATTTCCTCTATTTAGCCCAATTATAGAAAAAATTGAAGTTGTTCGTAAGGGTGATGTAAGAAGAGCTAAACTATATTATCTAAGAGATAGAACAGGTAAGAGCGCACGTATAGCAGACCGAGACAGGGGAGATGAGGCGGATCAATACGCAATTATTGAGGAGGCTATTCCTGAAGAAACTAAAACAAATGAAGATCAACAAGCTGATGTACCGGTAGAAGCAGAAGCACCAGCAGAAGCAGAAGCACCAGCAGAAGCAGAAGTAAATGAGGTTGTTGAAGAGGACAAAAAAAATACGGATGAGTCATCCAAGTCCTAAAACTCTATTCGATAAAATCTGGTCACACCATCTTGTTAATAGCCAAGATGATGGCACATGTCTGATTTATATTGATCGTCATTTAGTTCATGAAGTTACGAGTCCCCAAGCTTTCGAAGGATTAAGAAATAATAATAGAAAAGTTCATCGTCCAGAAAGTACCTTTGCGGTAGCTGATCATAACGTTCCAACCTCTGATCGTTCCAAAGGAATTGACAATGAGGAAAGCAGAATTCAAGTAGAAACACTTGAGAACAACTGTAAAGAGTTTGGAGTAACACTTTTTCCCTTATTAGATAAGAGACAAGGAATAGTTCATATTGTTGGGCCAGAGCAAGGAATAACTCAGCCTGGTATGACAATAGTGTGTGGAGATAGTCACACAGCAACTCATGGAGCATTCGGTGCACTTGCTTTTGGAATAGGAACTAGTGAAGTTGAGCATGTTTTAGCTAGTCAGACTCTTATTCAACAACCTGCAAAAAACATGAAGATATCAGTCAATGGCAATTTAAAATCGGGTGTTACAGCAAAAGATATTATTCTTCATATAATAGGTGTTATTGGTACAGCAGGAGGAACAGGCTACGTAATTGAATATACTGGTGAAGCAATCCAGTCATTAAGCATGGAAGGCAGAATGACTATTTGTAATATGAGCATTGAAGCTGGAGCTAGAGCAGGATTAATTGCTCCAGATGAAAAAACTTTTAATTATATTAAAGGCAGACCATATGCTCCAAAAGGTGAGGATTGGGATAAAGCATTAGCTTTCTGGAAATCTTTGCCCTCAGATGAAAATGCAAGTTACGATAAAGAAATAAACATAAATGCTGAAGATATTACCCCTCAAATAACATGGGGAACTAGCCCTCAAGACGTAGCTCCTATTAATGGCAAAGTCCCAAACCCTGAGATTATAAAAGACTCTAATAGAAGGAAAGCAGTTGAGCGCTCACTTGAATATATGGGTTTAGAGCCTAACCAAGAGATTGAAAAAATAAAAATTGATAAAGTATTTATTGGCTCTTGTACAAATGGAAGAATTGAAGATCTAAGAGAGGTTGCAAGAGTAGTTGAAGGGAAAAAAGTATCTGTTGAGGCTATGATAGTTCCTGGCTCAGGTCTGGTAAAAGAACAAGCAGAGGTTGAAGGATTAGATAAAATTTTTATTGAAGCCGGTTTTGATTGGAGAGAGCCTGGTTGCTCAATGTGTTTAGCTATGAACCCTGATCAATTGAAACCTAAGGAAAGATGTGCATCAACTTCAAATAGAAATTTTGAGGGAAGACAGGGCAGGGAAGGAAGAACGCATTTAGTGAGTCCAGCAGTTGCAGCAGCATCAGCCATCAAGGGAACTTTTGCACAAGAAAGTGATTTGTAATGGAAAAATTTGAACTTTTAAAAGGCATTGCTGCTCCTTTAGAAATGATCAATGTTGATACTGATATGATTATTCCCAAACAGTTTTTAAAAACAATTAAACGCTCCGGTCTTGGGAAAAATCTTTTTCATGAACTTCGATATGATATTCAAGGTAATATAAAAAATGATTTTGTGTTAAATTGGGATCCATACAAACAAGCCTCTATTTTAGTCGCTGGAGATAATTTTGGTTGTGGATCAAGCAGAGAGCATGCGCCCTGGTCACTCCTAGACTTCGGATTTAAATGCATCATAGCTCCAAGTTTTGCTGATATATTTTATAATAATTGTTTTAAAAATGGAATTCTTCCAATTCGTCTTGATCAAAAAACAGTTGATGTTTTAATGGATCAAGCAAATCAAAAAAAACAGTTAACTATAAATCTTAAAGATCAATTAATTGTTTTAGAAGATGGAAATACGATTGAGTTTCAAATTGATCCGTTTAGGAAAAAATGTTTACTTGAAGGTTTAGATGATATTGGTTTAACTCTTCAAAAGAAAGAAAAAATTGATCAATATGAAGCTTCTTTAAAAAACACACATCCCTGGATTATTTAAATGAGTAATAAAAAAATATTAGTCTTGCCTGGAGACGGCATCGGCAATGAAGTCATGCATGAAGTTTTAAATATAATAGATTGGTTATCTAAAACTCGGTCTATGTCATTTGATATTTCTGAGAGACTAGTTGGTGGCACAGCATACGATAAAGAAGGAGATTCTATAAGCGATGAGACTATGCAAGAGGCTTTAGAATCAGATGCAGTCTTATTTGGAGCAGTAGGTGGTCCAAAATGGGACGATGTGGAAAGAGAAAAACGCCCGGAAGCTGCATTGCTAAGATTGAGAAAAGAGCTCGACTTATTCGCAAACTTAAGGCCAGCAGTAGTGTTTGATGCACTTGCAGACTCATCTCCTTTAAAACTAAATATTGTCAAAGGTTTAGATATTCTTATCCTGAGAGAGTTGACTAGTGGAGTTTATTTTGGTCAACCGAGAGGTATATCAAAGGTAAATGATAGTGAAGAAAAAGCTATTGATACGCAAAGTTATACTACTTCAGAAGTTTCAAGAATAACACGTGTGGCATTTGATTTAGCTAGACTTAGAAATAATAAAGTAACTTCAGTTGAAAAATCTAATGTAATGGAAACTGGAATGTTTTGGAAAAAAATTGTTTCACATCTTCATCAAAATGAATTTCAAGATGTCGAATTACATCACATGTTAGCTGACAACTGCGCTATGCAACTTGTTAGGAACCCAAAACAGTTTGATGTTATTTTAACAGATAATTTATTTGGAGATCTGTTAAGTGACATAGCAGCAATGTTAACTGGATCACTTGGTATGTTACCTTCTGCTTCATTAGGACCATTATCAGAAAATGGTTCGAGATCAGCAATGTATGAACCTGTTCATGGAAGTGCTCCCGATATAGCTGGAGAAGGAAAAGCAAATCCTCTAGCGATGATTATGAGCTTTGCAATGATGCTTAAATATAGTTTTAATATGATTGAAGACAGTAATTTAATTGAAAAGGCAGTCCAATCAGTTCTTTCTCTAGGTTTAAGAACTTCTGATATAAGTGATGGAGCAAATAAAGTTGTGTCAACTCAAGATATGGGAAAAGCTGTAATTGAAGAATTAAAAAAACTAACAGGCAACTAACTTAATGAGTAATAAATTTAACATAGCAGTTGCTGGAGCTACAGGTAATGTTGGTAGAGAAATCATTCAAATTTTAGAGGATAAAAATTTTCCTGTTGATCAATTATTTCTATTAGCTTCCTCGAGATCAAAAGGTCAGACTATTGAATTTAGAGGTGAACAATTAATTGTGGAAGACTTAGCAGAATTTGATTTTTCAAAAGCTCACATAGGCTTATTTTCGCCAGGAGGAAAAGTCTCGGCTGAGTACGCTCCAAAAGCCGCAGAAGCTGGCTGTTTAGTTATTGATAATACGTCGTACTTCAGAATGAACAATGATGTTCCTTTAATTGTTCCTGAGGTTAATGCTTCAGATTTAGAAGATTTTTTTAACAACGATGAACGAAGTAATATTATAGCAAACCCAAATTGTTCAACTATTCAAATGGTAGTAGCTCTAAAACCTCTTCATGATCAAGCTATTATTAATAGAGTTGTAGTATCAACTTATCAGTCAGTATCTGGCGCAGGTAAAGATGCTATGGATGAGTTGTTTAATCAAACGCAAAATATATACGCAAATAAAAACATTGAAAAAAATAAATTTACTAAACAAATAGCATTCAATGTTATTCCTCATATTGATACTTTTGTTGATAATGGCAATACAAAAGAAGAAGAAAAAATGATTAATGAAACAAAAAAAATATTAGACGAAGGAATTAAAGTATCTGCAACATGTGTAAGAGTGCCTGTTTTTATTAGTCATGCAGAGTCAATAAATGTTGAATTTGACTCACCCTTAAACGAAAATGAAGCTACAGAACTTTTAAAAAAATTTGATGGAGTTTCAGTAATAGATTTTAGAAAAGACGAGGGTTATGTTACTCCTGTTGAAGCAGCGGGTGAAGACAAAGTGTATGTTAGTAGAATTAGAAACGACACATCTCTAGATAATGGTCTAAATTTATGGGTTGTTGCAGATAATTTAAGAAAAGGTGCAGCTTTAAATGCTGTTCAAATAGCAGAGTTAGTTATTTCAAAGTATTCAAGTTTTCTAAAAATCTAATCATCCTTTATTAATCTTTTTCCATAAATCTGTGAGTCCTGGAATTCATAATTATTTATTTTATAAAAAGCCTTAACTCTTATATTTGTGTTTCTTACAAATAAATTTATTTTTGGACATCCTAAGTGTAAAAGTTTTTTTTCTACAATTGACAATAATGAAGAACCTATTCCTTTCTTTTGATATTCTGGAAGAACTGCTAAATAATATATGTATCCTCTGTGACCATCATAGCCTGCCATTGCAGATGCAATTATATTTTTATTGATTTCACCAATTATAAATAAATTATCTTTTATAGATAATTTTCTATTTATATCTTTAAGTGGATCATTCCATGAAACTATGAGTTTACACTTTTTCCAAAGTTTAATAACTTCTTCTGAGTCGCTTTTTCTAAATTTTCTAAAATTTGTTTTACTCATAATATACTGGCGGTCTCGTAGGGACTCGAACCCCAAATCCATGTTCCGAAGACACGTGTGATATCCATTTCACCACGAGACCATTTTGATATTATATATTATTAATTTTTAAAATAAATATTTGGGGTTACCAAGAGCTATTAGGTTGTTCTAAGAAGGCTTTTTCTTCAATAGTAGATGTACGGTTTAAAATATTATTTCTATGAGGATATCTTCCAAATTTTTTAATAGGAACAGTATGATTATTCCATGATGTTTTTATTTTATCATAATATTTATAAGTTTTTAAATATGTATCTATAAGATTATGACCAAAAATATGATCACTAAGATCTTCACTATGAATGAGTGGCATTAAAAAAAAATGTATTTTGGTTTGACTTAGTTCTTCTAAATATCCTCTATCAACCCCTTCATTGACAATTAATCTTGTTTTATAATCTTGCTCGAAAGCCTTAGGGTTATCTCTAAATAGATTTCTTGAAAATTGATCTAGCAAAATTACAAGGGCTACACATTCTTCAGCAGTATCTTGCCATTCTTCATATTCACTATTAATTGCTTTTTCCAAATCCTTTAAAAATAATTTTTGAATTTTAGCATCAAATTGACTATCTTTTTTAAACCAGTCTTCCATTCCTGATTGTATAAACCAAAAATCTAATATTGCTTTTGCTCTTTCATTCACAGATTAGCTATAATATAGAAGATTTATCTTCATGACATTAAATAAATTAAACAACAAAATCATTCAGTGTAGAAATTGTGATAGGCTCGTTAACTTTAGAGAAAAAATTGCTACTGAAAAAAGACGGCAGTACATTGATCAAAATTATTGGGGAAAACCAATTACCGGCTATGGAGACGCTAACGCACAGTTGCTTATGATAGGTCTTGCACCAGCAGCTCATGGTGGGAATAGAACAGGTAGAGTATTCACTGGAGATAAATCAGCAGATTTTCTTTTCAAGTGTCTGCATAAATCAGGATTTGCTAATCAGAGCACCTCTATTTCAAGAGATGATGGATTGGTACTTTTCAATCTCTATTTAACAACTGCATTAAAGTGTGTCCCACCTGAAGATAAACCAAAGCCTGATGAGCTCAAAACATGTTTTAAATTTTTTAAGGAAGAAATAAGTTATTTATCCAAAATAAATACAATAGTAGCTTTGGGAAAAATCGCATTTGACGCTTGTTTAAATTTTTATATGCAAGATTATGATATTAAAAGAAAAGATTTCGTTTTTCAGCATGGAACAAAATATAATTTGCCAGACAAAAAAATTCTCATTGGTTGCTACCATCCTAGTCCAAGAAATGTAAATACTCGACGAATCAATGAAAAAAAAATGCTTTTACTATTAAACAACGTAAAAAAAGTAATGAAACGATAATGCCAATAAGAAGAAAATCAAGTATTCAAAAAAAATTTTTTGAAAGTATGGGTCAAGGTTCTTTGTTTGGACATGATAATATTCATTTTAAAACAGTTAATCTGCCACAGAAGCAAAAATTTATTAATCTATGTAAAAAATTTAATGTGAAATTAGCAGTAAATAAAAATAAAATTTTTTTCAATTTTATTAAAATTAATTAAATGAAACAATTTTTCTATCATGATCCAAAACTATTAATTTACGGTTTCTTAATAGTTTTTTTTGCGAGTTATGGTCAAACTTTTTTCATTTCTCTATTTAATACTGAGATTAGAACATTTTATAATCTTTCTGATGGAGAATTTGGCCTTGTTTATGCTATCTCCACTTTACTAAGTTCATTTATACTGATTTCTTTTGCAAAATTAATTGATTACATTGATTTACGATTTTATTCTTTTATCGTTTCCACAGGACTTTTGTTAGCGTGTATTGGAATGGTAATACTTTTAAATAATATTATTTTTCTTTTTTTTGTTATTTTCATGCTTCGATTTTTTGGTCAAGGAGCAATGACTCATGCAGGTGAGACGACTATGGCTCGATACTTTGGTAATGATAGAGGTAAGGCTTTATCTGTAGCAACCTTAGGAGGAATGACAGGTGTTATGTTCCTGCCCTATGTTTCAATAAATTTATTTACGAACTTAGAGATGAATCAGCTTTGGATTTATGCTTCATTATCTATTATTTTTTTTATTCCTTTTATATTTATAGCACTATCAGATCAAAAAATAAGACATAGTAAATTTGATCATAAC
>LUMP01000172.1_pt1 | contig 15271 bp, 24 predicted proteins | sample 729641 | NCBI WGS metagenome assembly LUMP01 (sample SAMN03860260, study PRJNA289734) | marine metagenome | biome: seawater column; feature: ocean; material: water; isolation source: Red Sea water column Station 12 - depth 47m | place: Saudi Arabia: Red Sea | collected 2011-10-15 | depth 47 m | reverse complement strand
AATGATGATTCCAAGAACCATCAGAAATGCAATGTCTGGTATGCCTGTTTTCTTGAAAAATGCCTCTCCTAGTACGCCTAAAATGATTACAACACTTGCAGCTAAAAGTAAGATTGGAGCTGATGCAATGAGGGAGCCTTCTCCCATTGAAACCTCGCCTAAAAATCTCTGAATATTGATTAATCCTTCAGATATGAAATCATACCCTGGAGTCGAATTATCTACCTCAGGTAATGGGTTGTTCTCAAAATATGACCTGACTAGTTCCCGAGCATTTGAGCCCTCTAACCCTTCGGTATTGATTTTTGAGAGAAATCCATCTTTGAACAAGTTTTGAAACTCCTCAAATATACTCAGAAAAATCAAATTCATGATATTTCAGCCCCTTTAATGCTAATTTAAGATTGCAGTGTAAAATTATCGAGATATTTGAGCACGTAACTTCTCATATGCTCTTGGTGCATCCTCTTCTTTGAGGACAATGACCAAACCGTCCTGGGTGAATAAGGCATCGGCCATATCAATTCCGTTGTAATGGAGGATTTCAGTCACAAATGCCATGACATCTGAGCGGCTATGACCCTCTGGAACTGAGACCTTGATTTTTGCCAATCCAGAACTATACTGATTTTCTCTTGGTAGGGATTGGAAGTGTCGTCTGACACGGTCGCTGTCTTCAGTTAGAATTCTGAAAGAATCTCCAAATCTGAAAAATTCCGAATCGGTAAATTCCTTGTGGAACTCGTTGAGCATTTTTGCCATCTCGTCACCTGCATCTGTCATGTTCCAGGACAGGCCCATGATTCCATCTGTTAAGGTTAGTCTGGCGTCTTTTAGGACTGCATCTTCGGCAACTTCTTCTTTGGCATCAAAGGAATCAGCATATCGCTTTATGGCAACTACAATGGTATTCAGATTGACTGAATTTCCAAGCGTTTTTTCCACATCTGGCTGAATCTTAACTGCTAAAGCGGTGTAATTGATGAGATCCATCTTCATACAGTCGTAAATTGAGCGGTTTCTAGTAATGATTTCACGCACAACTTCAGGCACAGATACGCCGGTAGTTCTCATATAATGTAATATATGGACAGATATAATAACATTATGTAAAAATAGGCATAAATTGTAACTATCCTTATGAATAGAAAATAAAACTTATATAATGTCATATATATTACATAACAGAGGTAAATATGACAACATTCAACGACGAATTCAATAGACTCTTCAAAGAAATGTCACGCTCTTTTGGAAGTATAGATGACATCTTTGAGTCTCTACAAAACACAAACGGGATTTCTGGTCCAATTTACTACGGTTATACCATGACCGTTGGACCTGACGGAAAGCCCGTTATCCAAGAGTACGGAAATGTCAGACCAGACAGTTTACCTACTACAGACGCTTGTGGATGTGCCAACCAACCACAAGCACCTCCTGCCGAGAAGCGAGAGCCTCTGATAGACACTTTGGTTGACGACAAGGAACAAACTCTCAAGATTGTTGCCGAGATGCCAGGTGTTGAAAAGACCGATGTGAAAGTCTTTGTGGATGAGGACATTGTCCACATTGATGCAAAACATGGCCAAAAAGACTACCATGTGAACGTCCCAATTAATCACAAGGTCGATTCAGACTCTCCAAAAGCTACCTACACAAACGGCATCCTTGAACTAACGTTCGATTTGGATACCAAGCCAAGTGGCAGATCTGTAGACGTACTCTAATCCCCTTTTTTCTAAAATTTGTTACTAGATGTGCCTAATTTTCAGGAATTTATGAAAACTTTGGAGTTTGATACTGATATCATTTCAACCATAGTTATTGGAATACTCTCTCTTTCTGAAACCTCAACTATCTCATCATGATGGACATCTTTTAGATGCTTTAGGAACTCTTCTTCTTCAATGTCATTTTTCTTAAAATCACAAGATGGAAAAACACAGTTGAAATTCAATAATTTTTGAATGGATTATTTGTATAAAAATGACTAATATCTGCCACGTTCTTCTCTTGCTGGTTTCTTGTCTTGGAAGCAGTCATTACAATAAACTGGCTTTTCTCCGTTTGGTTTGAATGGAACTTGGCATTCTGTTCCACACTCTGCACATGTAGCTGTATGCATCTCTCGTGGGGGTCTGTCTCTTCCAAATCTTCCGCCACCACGTCCGTTTCTGCCATATCCGCCGGCTCCACGTCCACCAAATCTTCCGCCACCACGGTTTCCGCCAAATCGGCCTCTTCCACGATCACTTCGTTCTGGTCTGTGGTTAGGAAAACAGTCATTACAATAAACTGGTCTGTCTTGTCTTGGCTCAAATGGAACCTGACATGTATTTCCACAATCTCCACAAGTTGCATCGTGCATCTCTCGTGGCGGTCTATCGTAACCCATAATCTTTCTGAACTTTGAATAGCCAGCCCCTAATTATACTAAGGGATCTTCCTCTGATCAGACTTAAACCTCCAAAACCCCCTCATTTGATATGCGATTTTTTGGAAAATCCAAAGAAGAGAAGATGGCTGAAGCGCAGGCAAAACAGGCGATAAAAAATGGAAAGGATCTCAAACAGGTCCTCACAGCCTTAAAGGAAAATAGAGACCAAATTGAAAAAAGTACCGGAAGACGTCCTGATATTGATGACACAACAAAACTATTCATGCAAAAGGTTCTCAATGTTTGGATTTCAGAAGGCCGAGATATTGATGATGAGAAATTCTGGGAGGCAGTTGATTACAACAAACAGTTTGATTATCCAGTTGAATATTACGAAAGATAAAAAGAAAAAAGAGTCTATGGTTCTACCATTGCTAGCTTCTCATAGATTCTGTCATAGTAACCATTTTGTTCGCTAGCTGGTGCAATGTATTTTCCGGAAATCACATCACCAACGCTTGCTGAACATTCACTGACTACTACTGATTGGCCTGATTGGGACTCACCAACACAACCGTATTCAGTCACCGCTATGACGGTAATTTCTTCGGTGTATTCTGTTGGAATCCAGTTCCATGGTGCAAGCAATAGTGTCAAGATGACAGCTGTTCCAGCCACCATCAAGCCCAGCATTGCTGCACGTGGTGCGCCTTTTTCTTTCAGTGTTGTTGTTTGCATTTTCCTCACTTTGTATACGCACTTGGAACATATAACCAAGTGCTAAAAATATAAAATAGTGGTAATTTTAGTCAGTTAGTGCCATAGCCCGAACTGGTGAGCCTGTAGCATTTTTGAGTTTTAGTGGCGCTACTATCAAATGAAACATTTCTGAATTAATTTTTTCAAGATTTGCTAGATTCTCCACTATCAAGATTCCACTCTTAGCTAGGATGTGGTGTACTGAAAATTTAGAATCTTTTCCCAAGTCTATACTTGGAGAATCAATTCCAACTAGATTGATTTTTTTTGATGCAAGATATTTTGCAGCCGAAACTGCCAATCCCGGATTTCTCAAAAAGTATGATTCTTTTTTTAGATTCTTTTGCCAGCCTGTATGAAATATGACTGTTGAACCATCATCTATCTTTCCATATTTTCTTTCAAATTTTTGAATGTCATCTTTTGTAATTGACTGGTTTGCTCCTTTTCGAATTTTAATCAAAATTGCCTCCGTAACCAATCTTCTAGTCACGATTTGATGGATTTTCTGACCATCTTTGAGAAAATGATATGGTGCATCAATATGAGTTCCAGTATGAGAACTGAGAAATAGTAATTCTAGATTATACCCATCCTTTTCTAATGTCTCCCAATTGATGAAGTTTGGCTGTGGTGATCCTGGGAAGGTTGGAATTTGTTCTGAAATTGTTAATGTTAAGTCAATTACTTTCATATCGATTGGTACATCTATGAAAAGTTAAATATTGTATTTGAGGCTTTTTTTGTATTGCCAATTTCCTATGTATTGATTAATTCCAATTTAGGAACTGATGTTCAAATCATTGCAGAAATCAAGGAAATTATGAGTAAACAAAGTGATGTGGAATTAGAAATTCAGGGCGTCTATGGTGTTTATGATATTATACTAAAATTGACAGCAGATGATACAACCAAATTACGTTCTATAGTAACAAATGAAATTAGAAAAATTGAAAATGTTCAATCCACTCTAACAATGATGGTCATTGAACAACAAGAAAAATCATAATTTTTTCAATTCTTCAATCACTCTCAAAATCTCATCTTCAGTATTGAATACATGAGGTGAAATTCTCAAAATTGGTTTATCCATAATTTCCCGCTTTGCAATGATTATTCCTTTTTTTGCTAATTCTGATACAACCATCTCAGGATTATTTTCTCCAATATCAAAGGAAACTATGCTGGTTCTAACAGATTCATCTTCAGGCACATAAATTCTGGATTCAGGAATTTTTCCAATTTCATCTATGAAGAGATTTGATAATTTTATGATGTGTTTTCTGATATTCTCTAATCCTAAATTTTGTAGATATGTGATTGAAGATTCCATTCCAGCAAGGCCCACATAATTTCTAAATCCTGCCTGGAATTTCTCAGGCATTTCTTTGTATTCTAATTTACCATCTTTGTTTGCATCAGCTGATTCCCCGCCAACACTCAAAGGTTCAAGTAACTCACTTGATTTTTCATTGCAGTAAAATACACCAGTTCCCATCGGACCACACAGCCACTTTGATGCATTAAATGACATAAAATCACATCTTGTATCTGCAAAATCAAAATCTCCTATGCAGCCTACAGTTTGTGCCGTATCCAAAAAGTATGGGACATTCTCTTTCTGTAAGATCTCGCCAATCTCTTTAACTGGTAATATCAAACCCGAATTGTACAGTCCATGACTTAGTGCCACCAATCGAGTTTTTCCATCAATCAAATCTTTCAATTCAGAATGAGTAAATCCGCCATTGTCATCAATTGGTAAATTTTTGACGTTGAGATTCTTTCCTAATCTTAACCAAGGAAAATAATTTGCGTGATGTTCGTGTTCCCCGCCTCTTATTATGATGTTGGAATCATTTGAAAAGTTCATTCCATTTGCTACAATATTTATTCCATCTGTCACACTTTGCGTGATGACTATTTCTTGTGGTTGACATTTCACTATCTTTGAAACTGCATTTCTTGTCTTATCCCATAACTCCTTAATGAAAATCTCTGATTCTGGAGAATCTGGTCCCATCTCTGAATATGATATGAGAAACTGTTTCATTGCCTCAATGCTAATCTTTGGCATTACTGAAACTGAGGCGTTATTCAGATAGATCTTGTCGGTTTGAAATTCTTCAGAAATTGAATCAAAATTCATTATATATCCGATTCAAAAATCATTACTGTTGGATAAAAACCATACAACATTTGAAAATCTTCCCTTACTAGAAGAGAATCTGTCTCCTTCCAGTTTCTCATTGCTGTTATACGAAAATGCATTTTCTAAAATAAAACTAATTCAAGAAATTGTAAAAAAACAAACTCTTCCTGTTCTATTTGTCGATTTAGATTTTCTTTTTTCTGGATATGTAAAATCCCAAATGTTGGCAATACCTAATCTCAGTTTATTCAGTACAGTTGAATCAACCATAACTGAAATTCTACCAAAAGTCCTCACAAAAATCTCAACAGAACCCCATCTAATCATATTTGATTCAATAAATGGGTTATACAACACATTATCAAATGATGCAGATTCAGGAAGAGTTGTAAATTCAATTTTGATGCTTTTAGGGCAAAACTCAAAATTCTCAAATTCAATTTTGGTGACTTTTGCATTGGCTGGTAAAAAAGACAACAACTGGGTATTGCCCAATGGCAGACAAATTCTCGAAAATGAGAATATGAAAAAATTTTTCATTTCTGATCGATCAAAAATTACAATTGAAAAATGATCGATTTCAAACACTGTTATAAAAAATTCAAACGCCGTTATAATGCCCCATTTTTAGGCAAGTTATATTAAGCTCAAATCACCACAATTTTTCATGCCAGTAGCAATACTTCCAGACATTGGTGAACAAATGTGCATTGGATGCGCACTATGTGTTGAAATTTGTACAACTTTGGGACCTGATGTTCTAAGAGTAAAACCAGTTGAAGGCTGGAAACGTGGTAAAGCATTTGTCTTTTATCCTGAAAGATGTATCTCTGACGGTGCATGTATTGGAGTTTGCCCAACAAAAGCAATCTTCTGGATGAGACCAATGGACTTCACAGTCGGACAACCTGTCCCACTTTACAAGAACTCAGTCTTCGTCAAAGGTTGGACTGAATTAGTAGATTAAGTCCACCAAAAATTCTTTTTATTATCTTTTATTCTTATATTATGATCTCATATTTCATATCTTATGACAAAAATCGGAGATGCTAAACGTAAACTTCATGGAATGATTACAGGCAAGCCAGATAATTTTTCCTGGCTTATAGAAGGAAAACTTGCTGGAAGTGCAATTCCGACATCTAAAGATGAGATAAAATGGCTACAAGAACAAGGAGTCAAATCCATTGTCACAATTAGAGAAGTTCCATTAGATGATGATTGGGTTGATGAAATGAAGTATCTTCATGTTTTATCTGATGACATGGGGGTTCCAAGCTTTGATGATCTGAAAAATTCAGTAGAATATGTACATGAAAGAATTCAAAACAATGAGCCTGTAATGGTACATTGTTTAGCAGGTCTGGGTAGAACTGGAACAATACTTGCATGCTATCTAATAAAATACGAGAAAATGTCTGCTGAGAATGCTATCAGACATGTAAGGGAAAAACGACATGGTTCAATACAATCATTTGTTCAAGAAGAAATGATTTTCCAGTATGAAAAAGCTTTAACTGATTAATTTTATTCTGGGATTGATTCGGAAACTAGTTTTCCGTCAACTACTTTGATTTTTAGTCTAATATCGTCTTTGAATACTAAAGTCAAGCCACCTTCTGGGTCTGGATCTTGAACCTCAACTAAATCTTGCATTCTTACGCCGTCAAACTTTGCCATCTCACATCACTCCGGAATTGAGACGGTCTCAATTTTTCCGTCAACTGCTTTTATGAACATGAATCTATTATCTTTGAAAATTATTGTAATTCCGCCCTCTTTGTCTGGCTCTTCAACTTCTAAAACTGGTTGTCCTAACAATCCATCGTATTTTGCCATATCATATTTCCCCAAATTATCTAATTAATACTTATTTCAATCTCGTCTGATTGGTTTTTTGCATCTCCTTTGTCAATGTAAGGATGTTTTTCCCATGATGCAAATGCTTCTGCAGAAATTTTGTGTTTTCCAGTCCCCAATTCTGATGCTTTGAAGGTAAAATTTTCCTCAAAATCAAAGAATTCTTTTCTAACATCTTCTTCAGTTAGCGCAATAAATGGCTCAAAATTCTTTGCCACCTGGACCCAAATTCTTCTGTCCTTCATTGGGTTGACAAGCTTTGGATTTCTGGTCCAAAAAATTGATGCTTTTCTATAGGTATCTACTGGTTTACCAAGTTCATGTTTTCTAAGACCGCCTTTGGCCAATTTTACGCCATATTTGAGCTTGATAGTATTATCATTCTCATCATAGGCCTGAGTCCAATTTTCCTCGGTAAATGCATCTCTCAATCCTCCAGTCAATGAAAATCTAACATTAATTGTAATCGTATCGTCAGAAGAAAATTCGTCTTTTTCTTTCTGCAAAGTCATTGCTGAGATCTGGGTTTCAGACATTATTGACATTGATTTATATCTACAATAAGTTCTTTTTTGATCAATTGGACATTCAAGTAATTAATTCAGATAAAAAAGAGGCTAATCTATCCATCAAGGGAGCTGATATCGGCGCATTATACATCATCCAACATGAACTACTCAAAGACAAAAATACTGAATTTGCAGGCGTTATAATCAAACACCCACTAACAAATGAAGTTTGGATGAGAGTTAATTCAAACTCAGATCCTATGAGTCAAGTCTCTACAGCAGCAGATACTGCAATTGCAGAAGTTGCTAAACTACAAAAAGTCATTACTTCACAAATAAAGTGATTCTTCCAAATGAAATTCTGTCCTACCTGTGATGTCAGGCTAAAAAAAGATAATACAACCTCTGTCTTAACTTGCCCAAAATGCAAGTATACAGAAGGTGGACCTAAAGAAGAGAAACAAACCGTCACACAAGAAACAGAATCTGACTTTCTTGTATTAGATGAAAACGAAGGAAAAGAGGTTCTTTCTACAATTGAGATTGAATGTGAGAATAAGGATTGTGATAGCAACGAAGCCGTCTGGTGGATGCTTCAAACAAGAAGTGCCGATGAACCAACAACACAATTCTATAGATGTACAAAATGTAATACAACTTGGCGAAACTACGCATAAGGTTTAACTTTAGCATTCTTGTCAAGATAATGATTTGGTTTTTTCAGCAAAGACAAATGGCGCAGATGAATGGAAAGCAATTATTTCTGCTATCTCTACACTTGTAGAGGAAGCAACATTTGAGGCAACTGTTGAGGGTATTTCCTTTAGAGGAATGGATCCATCTCATGTAGCATTAATTGATATAAACTGGCCAAATTCTGCATTTGAAAAATACAACTGTGATAGCGACATAAAATTCGGTGTGCGTATTGATGAATTTTCAAAATTAATTAAAAGATCTGACAAGAGTGATTCAATTGAAATCAACATATCTGATGACAACATGCTTTTGGTGACAATTGGCAAAAACAAAAAATACAAAATGCGATTGATAGAAAGCTCAGCATCTGACACTCCTCTTCCAAAAATCCCTTATGATGCAAAAATCTCACTAACATCATCTGCTTTAGATAAAATTTTAGGCGATGTTCAAGTCGTATCTGACTATCTAACCATAACTTCCAGCGAATCATCTACAACCTTCTCAGGAAAAGGCGATTCAGGTGAGGTAGACATTGAATTAGAAAGCAGCCAAGATGAAATTCAAGAACTATCAGTACAGCAAGACAGTACTGGAACATACAGTTTGGAATATCTTAATCCAATAATCAAGGCAGTAGGTAGTAGCGTTGATGCTGTTACATGTGAATATTCCTCGGCAAAACCTCTTCGAGTAGAATTCAAGGTTTCAAATCTTGGCCAAATTCATTTCTATTTGGCTCCTCGTGTTGAGAGTTAAAGAATTTTAAGACCATTTGTTCAGGTGAAACAGATTTGAAAATAGTAGTAAAGTTTGGAGGAACCTCCTTAGCAACCGTAAAGGAAATCAAAAACGTAGTCAAAACTGTAGACAAAATTGCAAAAAAGAACAAAACCGTGGTTGTTTGTTCTGCAGTAGATGGCATAACTGACGAATTAATAGAAATATCATCTCTTGTAGAAAAAGGAAAGAAAAAAGACGCAAACCGCATGCTTGCTAAAATATCACAAAAGCACAAACAATTTGCAGAACATCTAATATCTAATCCAAAAACCCTTGCTTCATTAAAAAATAAAATAAATTCAGATCTATCTGAGTTAGAAGAGTTAGTTCACGGATTAATCTTGTTAGGCGAAGTCACACCACGCTCATACGATTATCTAATCTCATTTGGTGAACGATTATCAATTGATTTGGTGTCATTTTCATTACAAGAAGCAAAGAACAAGTCTGTTCCATTAAACGGAAAAGAGGCAGGAATTGTTACTGACTCTAATTTTGGCGATTCAAGACCGTTAATGGATACAACACGAATTCGTCTTTCAAAAACAATCAATGAATATCTAAACAAAAATACCATTCCTGTAGTTGCAGGTTTTGCAGGAGCTGATCAAAATGATCATACCACAACCTTTGGTCGTGGTGGTTCTGATTATACAGCAACCATAATTGCTTCATGTATTGATGCAGATGAAGTTTGGTTGATGAGTGATGTTGAAGGATTGATGACTGCAGATCCAAAATTAGTAAAAAATGCAAAACTGATCAAACAGGTATCATACTCAGAAGCAATTGAAATGGCTAGATTTGGTGCAAAACAAATCCATCCGCGAACATTTGAACCATTATTGCCAAAAAAAATACCCATGCGTATACGTAGTAGCTTTGATGCAAATAACCAAGGAACGCTAGTTACAGCACCAAAATCCAAATCAAATGATTCAGTCAAGTGTGTATCGGCAATTCGAAGAGTTGGATTGTTAGATCTGACTGGCGGTATATTATTTGCAGGACCTGGAGCTGCTGCAAAAATCTTCTCGGTACTTTCTAAAAATAATATCAATGCAATGATGGTATCGTCAAATCCATCTGAATCAAGCATAACAATTGTTGTCAAAAAAGATGACCTTCACAGAGCAGAAAATGTACTTGAGATTAATTTACTTGGCACAACTCTGAAGAAAATTGATACCATACCAAATGTTGCAATCATTGCAGTAATTGGTTCTGGAATGCAAGGAACAGTGGGAATTGCCTCTAGAGTTTTCCATGCAGCACAAAAAGCAAACTCTAATGTCATGATGATTGCTCAAGGTTCATCTGAACTGAACCTGGCATTTGTTGTAAAAGATAATGATTGCAAGGCAGTAGTTGAATCTCTGCACAAAGAATTCAAACTGAATAATCTAAAGTAAGATAGGGATAAATTATTCAAAAATACTTCATCTCCCATGGAAGGTAAACTGTACATTGTCGGTGTTGGTCCTGGCAGTCACGATCACATGACATTTCGTGCAAAACAGGTAATTGAAGAAAGTGATACGATTGTAGGTTACACTACATATGTCAATCTAGTTCAGGATTTAATCGAAGGAAAAGAGATTCACAGTTATGCAATGACACAAGAAGTTGAACGTGCACATCAGTGCATTGATTTGGCAAAGGAAGGAAAAATTGTTTCACTTGTATCCAGTGGCGATCCTGGAATTTATGGAATGGCCGGATTAATCTTTGAGGTTTTAGCTGAATCAGGATGGGAACCAAAAAGTGGATTACATGTAGAACTAATCCCTGGCGTATCTGCACTGAATTCTTGTGCAAGCATTGTCGGTTCGCCATTAATGACAGACTTTGCCGTATGTAGCATGAGTGATTTGATGGTTCCATGGGAAATAATTGTAAAAAGAGTAGAGGCCGCAGCTCAAGGAGATTTTGTTTTAGTAATTTACAATCCTAAAAGTAAGAAAAGAGTTCATCAATTACAAGACACACGAAAAATCCTACTTAAACACAGAAAACCAACAACACCTGTTGCCATAATAAAAGAGGCATATCGTGAATCTGAAACTGTAATTATTACTGACTTGGAACATATGGAAAACTATTCTGAACAGTTAGGAATGACTAGTACCGTTATAGTTGGTAACTCTTCAACTTACAATTTCAAAGATTTGATGATTAATCCACGCGGATACAAATCAAAGTACAATCTAGAAGAGCCAGAAATTAAAAACTAGTGACTGTTTTTTATCAGCTCATACAGATCATCACTTAATGAAATCTTGTCTCTGATTGGTCCTATAATTTTGACCATGTATTCGCCGATGGTGTTTTTCAGGTCACCTGGGTGTAGATTTTTCTGTGCAAAGTCTGATTCTAACTCTTCGTACGAATTGTAGGTAACATTTCCTCCAAACTTTTCAGGTCTTTCTATTGAAATTGAATCATATTCATGAAATACAACTTGTCTTGCAATTTCTAAAACAGGATTACCTTCTGTTAATCCCTCTTCGCACCAACCCTTTCTAATCTTCTTTCTAATTTCATCATCTGTATTATGTATGAAAATTCCAGAGTTTGGATCTGACTTGCTCATCTTTCCTGGCTCTGTTGATGAAGTATCTTTTGGTTGTGTTAATCCTGGCAACAGTGAATGATGTACTGCAACTGGAACCTTCCATCCCATTTTTGGGAAAATTTCTCTTACTAACATGTGAATTTTTCGTTGGTCCATTCCTGCGTGTACAATATCTAAATCCAAAGAGTGAATGTCTGCTGCCTGCATTGGTGGGTAAAGGAGTTTAGCCAAATCAATTTTTTCTTCATTTTCTGAGCGTCCCATAATTGTTAGAGTACGCATTGTTCTTGCAAGTGACATGTGTTTTGTAAACTTGACAAGTTCTGCCCAGTATTCTTTTTTTGAATCATACAACTCTGTTCCCATTACTATGTTTACACCAGGACAAACTAATCGAAATGCATCTGCATAATATTTTGAAACTTTGGAAATAGTTTCCAAGTTGCCACCTAGTTTGTCATTGATTAAGGTGTGCCAGTCTGCCAAAAATACAGTACAGTCAATTCCTGCTTTGATAAAATCATTAATCTTGAAACCTGTACTGATTAAACTTCCAAGATGTAAAAATCCTGAAATTTCTAATCCGATGTAGTGCTTTGGTTTTGAATTTGTATTTAGCAGTTCAATTAATTCTGCCTCATCTTTGACAATTTCTTTTGTTGGAGGTCTCTTGATTAGTTCTACTTTCTCTGTAACATCCATTTTAACAGATTTTACTATTGTTTATCTATAAAGTCTTGTATCAGTTTTTTGTATTAGATGTCAAGCATTTCATCTGTATTTGATGACAACCTATCAATCAAATCTGGAAAGTACTCGTTTAATACGCCTTTAACCAATTCAGGTTTCTTTATTGAAAACTTGTTTGATGGAATGTCATATTTTCTATCAATGACTCTTGCCTTGAACAGTTCATTTAGGTTTACAGATACTACTGAAGGTGACTTTTTGATATGATCTCTTACCTGAATTGATGTAACAATTTTCTTTTCAAGCATGAAGAGAAGTATTTTCTTTTGAGTAGGCATGTTGAGATATTTGCAAATTTCTGCCTCCTCCCTTGGTATTCCTGCTGGATATAGGCGTGTAACCCTAGGACTTCTTTCTAATTCAATATGATTCTCATCTTCTAGTTTTTTTACATAATGGCTTAACGTTCCATTTTTCATGTCTGTAATACGCATTATTTCGTTAAAGCGAATTCCTGGATTCTTTTTTATTACTTCTAAAACTTGATCTCTTCTTTCCAAACCTTGTCTGATTTTCCCAAAAAATTTTTTTATATATATTTTTTTTAACAGGTTTTATCTTTGTACTAGACATTACAAAATATTAGAATTAGCGTTTATAAAAAACTCCAATTGCAAACAAAACTGTTACAACAACAATCAAAACATCAAAAATTTCATTCTTAAAAGTAAAGTGACTATGATCATTTCTTTCCAAATACATGTAAACTATTTGTGCGAATGCAAGTACACCAAAAGCAAAACTTGAAAACATCATTCTAGGAATTTTAGTTCTTTTCCAAGAAATTAGCGCCATTGTAGTTAGAAATGTTGCAATAATGAATCCGCCTGCATGAATAGTCATGTGCAATAATCCATCTACATGAGACAGATGATTCAACACAAGTGGAAGTGCAATAGATGCGCTGGCAGCAATTGTAAAAACTAAAAGAATTTGTTCATTTCTGTTTGAAAATTGTAATGCCATAGGTATGTGATTTACTTATTTCATATAAAGCGAAGAAGGATTTTTTGTTATTGTACTGTGAATAATGGATATTATTCGTCAGGTATGACGGTCTCATCTCTTGATTTTCTTGGTCTTGTGCTCAAATAGAAGGCATGAGCGCTAATCAAGAATCCTACAAGCCAAATCTTTGTTGCAAAGATTAGATTCCATGGTCTGTCTGGATCTGGATAATCTACAACCAATCTGTCAATGTCAGGAGTTGTTCCATCAATTACCATCTGTGCTGTAATTTCTGCGTTTAGTACAGTAAAACTCCACAAAACTTCGTAAAGACAAATTACTGCAAAACCTAACAGCATTAGTTGCAACAAAGCCATTCTGTATGATTGCAATCCTACAGTTTTCTTCCAACCAATTCTTGAAACACAGTACCATGAAATTACACATGCAAATGACAACCACGTTGTTAGATTTGCAAAGTTGTCAAACGGAACGTGCGTGTTAACTAAAACCTCTCCCATTACATAAAATCCATCTTCTTGCCAATCCTGAATCATCATGACTACGCCGTAAATCATGATGATGCCCATCATTGCAGCTGCAGTGTAAAATATGCCCAGAAAAACTCTGTACTGCTTGTCTGTCTCATGAAGATGTCTTGTTTTCAATTCATCGATTTTTAATAGACCTATTATAAAATGATTTCAATCATATTATACTAGCAAATCAGTAACCATCTTTTTGTCGTTGTCTGTTAATCTCGTTTTTTCGCTCGTATTCTTTTAGAATGTCGTCAGGTGTGAGGTTTAGTTCTAGTGATGCCTGAACAACAAAGTGCCAGATGTCTATCAACTCCTCTCTTGCTTCTGCTTCGTTAAATGCAGTTGGCGTCTTCCACCACTTCCAGTTTGTGGTTCTTTGCAGTTCGACTGCCTCATGCATGATTGCAGTACACAGTGCTGAAACCTTTCCTTCAGTATCTTTTGGATATCTGTCAAGGTTCATCATGTCTGCTAAACCCTTTTGCATTGCAAAGATAGAATCTAATCTGTCTTCCATATTTTATTAAAAAGAATTGTTATCTATAACTCTTCAAAAAGTAACCATCTTTTCGTACTGTTTGACTCTTTTTGTAATGTCAGATTTTTTCAAAGATGTTAATCCTGCCAAGCCATACTTTTCAACTGCAAATGAACCCATTACATTTCCATATATGACTGATTTTTTAATCTCTGAGAAGCTTGTCTTGTTTTTTGCAGCCAGATTTCCAATCATTGCGCCAGCAAAAGAATCTCCCGCGCCAGTTGGGTCTACCACCGATTCTAGTGAGAATCCCACAGATGGAAATACTACATCTTCATGGAAAAGTAAGGCACCATGTTCGCCTTTTTTAATTACAACATAGTTGGCGCCCCAGCCCATCATCTTTTTTGCACATTTAATCAAATTGTCTTCTTTTGTGAGCAGTTTTGCCTCCTCATCGTTAATTACAACGGCATCAACTGACTTTATCATTTTGATTACTGCGTTACGTTTTGTAGCAATCCAAAATTCTATTGTATCGCACATTGAAAATTTCACATTATCAAATTCTTTGATTATCTTTGCGTTTTGCTCGGGATCGTTATTTGCTAGATATACAAACTCTGATTTTTTGTATGCATCTGGTACAGTTGGCTTGAAATCCCCTAAAACATTTAGTTCTGTTTTGAGCGTTTCTCTGACACTCATCGTTGCATCATATTTACCATCGTACCTGAAGGTCTTTCCATCTAAAACGGTTAATCCTTTCAAATCTAGATGATTCTTCAATATAGTATGGTACTTTTTTGGAAAGTCATTGCCCACAACTGCAA
>LUMP01000302.1_pt1 | contig 15326 bp, 15 predicted proteins | sample 729641 | NCBI WGS metagenome assembly LUMP01 (sample SAMN03860260, study PRJNA289734) | marine metagenome | biome: seawater column; feature: ocean; material: water; isolation source: Red Sea water column Station 12 - depth 47m | place: Saudi Arabia: Red Sea | collected 2011-10-15 | depth 47 m | reverse complement strand
AGGTTTGATTTTGCATCGCTTAAGAAGGAAAAAAAGATTCGACTAATTGGCAATCTGCCCTACCATATTTCTACACCTTTGCTTTTTCATTTGCTTGAGTTCTCAGCTATATTTCATGACTTTCATGTCATGGTACAAAAGGAAGTTGCGGATCGCATGGTAAGCAACCACAACAATAAAACATATGGAAGATTATCGGTTGCAATTCAGTCAAGATGTACTGCATTGAAGATGCTAGATATCAAACCTGGAGCATTTCATCCAAAACCTAAAGTTCTCTCATCAATCGTAAAACTTGAGCCAAAACAACCACTTGAAGAAAAGGTCCGCTCTAATTTAGATGAAATTATAAAAATGGCTTTTAATCAAAGAAGAAAGAAAATCCGTAATTCATTAAATCAGCTGTTTACACCCGAGAAGATTATAGAATCTGGAATTGACCCAAATGCCAGAGCTGAGAATCTCAGTGTCAATGATTACATTAGATTATCAGAAATTGAGAGGTCGACTGAGTGAGAAAAATAGTCATTGGGGATGTCCAGGGTTGCTTAGACGAGCTTAAGGCATTACTTGATCTCTTAGATTTCAAATCATCTTCAGATCAATTGATCTTTTTAGGAGATCTTATCAATCGAGGACCTAAATCATTAGAGGTTCTTGAATTTCTATACTCAATGAATCACTGTGTATCGAATACCCTTGGCAATCATGATTTACATCTACTCGCCCTTGCAATTGGTAACCAGCCTTATCGTGAAAAAGATCATTCAATCAAGCCAATATTAGAATCAAAAAATAAGATCAATCTCATTGAGTGGTTGAGACATCAGCCAATAATGCATGAAGAGCCGTCTTTTAATTCAATCATGGTTCATGCAGGAATCCACCCTTCTTGGGATATATTTCAAGCCAGATCAATGGCAAGAGAAATCGAATCACTTATACAAAGCAATAATGCATCAAAAGTCTTATCAAAAATGTATTCCGATGACTCTTGGTCTGCCGATTTAGAGGGCACAAGAAAAATAAACTCAATCATCAATTGTTTCACCAGATTGCGGTTTATAGATCAAAATGGTGTTTGCAATTTCAGAGAGAAAAATTCTCCCAAAAATACAAATGACGCATTCATGCCATGGTTCATGAGACCAGAAATGAAGATTACAGATATGAATATTTTATTTGGGCACTGGTCGACTTTGGGAGACTTTCAGTATAAAAATGTATCTTGCTTAGATGCGGGCTGTGTCTGGTATATCGAGATAGGTGCTGATATATGCGGATGTGACTCATAATTGATGAGCTCAAAGTCCTCATACTTGTATTCAAAAATTGATGCCGGCTTTCGATTGATTTTGAGAGTTGGAAGAGGATATGGTTCTCTTTTAAGTTGTTCATTTGCCTGCTCCAAATGATTGAGGTAGAGATGCACGTCACCCCCTGTCCAAATGAATTCACCTACATCTAAATCACATTGTTGAGCAATCATATGCGTTAATAAGCTATATGAAGCAATATTGAATCCCAATCCCAAGAATGTATCACAACTTCTTTGATAGAGCTGACATGACAGTTTTCCTTGTGAAACAAAAAATTGAAAAATTGCATGACATGGTGCCAAAGCCATCTTTCCCTCTTGCACATTTTCCTGAGGGGAAATGCTTTCATCAGGTAAGTCGGCAACATTCCAAGCACTGACAATGATTCTTCTCGATGAAGGATTGCTTCTGATTTGATCAATGACTTGCTGAATCTGATCAATTTGTTGTCCATTATTGTGATCAACCCAATTTCTCCATTGGAATCCATAAATGGGGCCAAGGTCTCCTGAATCTGTTTCCCATTCATCCCAAATATGCACGCCATTGTCTTTCAGTGCATTGTTATCCGTAGAGCCATCCAAAAACCATAAAAGCTCGTAGACAACGCCTTTGAAAAAAATCTTCTTTGTTGTCAAAATTGGGAATCCTTGATTTAAGTCAAAGCGCATTTGATGGCCGAAGAAACTTTTGGTACCAGTGCCAGTTCTATCGTCCTTGACCTGTCCCTCATCAAGAATTTTCTGTAATAAGTCTAGATACTGCTCCAAAGCTTTTCCTTATCTATTATCCGAATTGCTCTTCTTTGAATCTATGATTAATTATAATCCATAAACCCAAGATTAGCATAGGCAATGAGAGTAATTGGCCAAGAGTCAGCCAGTCGTTATACAGGTAGCCAATATGAGCATCGGGGACTCTGAAAAATTCAATGAAGATCCTAAAAACTGAGTAATAAAGCAAGAAAGCAGCTGCGACCAGTCCGCGTCCTCTCTTAAAACGAGAATAGCCCCATAAGATCAAAAATAAAATCAGTCCCTCTAATGCTGCCTCATACAATTGGGTCGGATGCCGAACGACTCCATCTACAAGAAATCCTATGGGTGAATCAGTTTGCCTCCCCCATAGCTCATTATTTATGAAATTTCCCAAACGCCCAAGACCGAGTCCGATTGGTACTAGAGGCGCAACAAAATCGATCAATGAAATAAAATCCATTTTCAGATTGGATGAAAAAACCTTAACCGCCAAGATCACGCCTATAAAGCCACCATGAAACGACATTCCGCCTTGCCAGATTTGAGGTGCTCTCAGAAGCCAGTTTATGGGATCAGAAAACAGCGATTGAGTGTCATAAAACAACATATATCCCAATCTTCCACCAATGATGACGCCAACTGCAGAATAAAAAATTAAGTCCTCAATTTGATTCTCAGCCAAAGGCGACCAGTGTTGACTCGTCCTTCTCATTGCCAACCAATAAGCTGCAGCAAAACCCAATAGGTACATCAAGCCATACCAAGCGATCTTTATTGGCCCAAAAGAAAATGCAATGGGGTCAATATCTGGATAAACAAACATTACCAGGGAAGAACTCTCTGATCGACATTAATCGCTTTATTTCCATTCTTTGTTAGTACTTCTTGTGAAATTGAATCAATAATTTTAATGAGGCTTTTGGCACTCTCATCGGGTGTTATCTTATTGGGGCCTCTGTAACCTGACTCTTCAAGCATCTTGGTTTCAACCTGTCCAGGTGCAATCAGAGCTGAGATGATGCCTCTTTTTTTTAGACTCGCATTCATTGCGACTATGCCCATATTCAAAGCTGCCTTGCTCATTCGATAAAAATAGAAGTAACTCTGATTGGCTGTGATTTGCATTGAGGCAAGCCCACTTGTCATTGAAACAATCTTTTTTTGTTGACTGATTGCTACGTTCTCGATAAATGCTTCTGAAATTTTCAAAGGCGCAAGAGTATTGACGGCAAAGACTAGTTCAAAAGTTTGCTCGTTTAATGCTCCAAAAACCTGGTCCTTAACCTCTCCCAGTATGCCGGCATTATTCAACAAAACATCAATAGGTATTCCACTGTATTTTTCTGCCAAAGCATTAATCTGCTCCTCAGAAGTCACATCAAGTTCTTCAATCTTGACATTGCTAAACTCGTCTCTAAGTGACATTAGATCCGTCGCTTTTTTTGGTTTCCTGCAAGTCGCTATGACATTCCACCCTTGTTCTGCATAATTCTGTGCCAATGCCAAACCAATCCCTCTATTTGAGCCCGTAATTAAAACCGTTGATTTATCCTGATCAATATTCATAGTTTGCTCAGCAAAGGTCTTTTCACTCATGTGAGTGAAAGAGAAGATTAAGATGAAAAACATCATCAAAGTTTTGATTTGAACTAATTTAAATATTTCCATATATGGCTCCTAATTCTAGTGAAACTTAACATTTCATTTTAGATGAACTTGAATAACATGAACATCCGGTTTGTCTGGTGAGTATTTAAATAATAGAATTAGATTAGCATCTATTGGAGTAAAACATGGTCTTTATGAAATATATTCTTACGGGCATTCTAATAAATTTACTGATGAATGGAGTGGCTCATGCCAGTCATCATCATGACAGCGAATCAAACAAACCTAGTGGAGATGGTCATTGCGCTTACATGGCTGATAATCCATTTGCTGGCGACCCCTATAAAGCATGCAGAACCAATGTTTCAGAAAGCTTTTGCAAGGCTTTTTCTGAAGTTGGAGATGGCGTCGTGTCTATTCTAGATCCACAATATGGCGCTGGAGACTGCCCAAGGGAATCATCAATCGGCTCGTGCGAAAGAGGGGGATGGGAAGAAGTTTATTACGAAGATAGCAATCAAGGTCCAATGGGCGTAAAATTTGGCTGCAACTTTGCAGGTGACTGGATAAAACCAAATAAGGACTGAAATAAATCCAAAAAAGAATAGGAGTCGAACATTAAATCTATAACAAAACCAGATTTAAGGGGATTTTTTGGGCTCCAGCGTAAAAAATTTAGATTTATCGAAACAAAAGGAACGTTCAGTGGATAAAACTGTAGCGATTTTAGATTTAATTGCTGAGAATCATCCAGGTTCTTTTGAGATGCTGATTGAAAAATACGGTAACCTTGTTTGGTCAATTGGTAAAAAATTTCTAGGCAATCAGTCTGATCTTGAAGATGCCGTCCAAGAGGTAATGATCGCAATATGGAAGTCTGCTGATAAATTTGATGCCAATAAAGCATCTGAAATCACATTTGTTTCAATGATCGCCAGAAGAAGATTTATAGATTACTTGAGGAAGATCACTAAACATAAATCTGAGGATTCAATGGATGATGACAATAATAATATTCATCTATACAAAGAATCAATTTTAAATGAAGAAACTGATCTTGCACTTGTTAAATCAGCCATTGAAGACCTTGATACAGATGATCAGGAGTTGCTCAACCTATCACAAGGGTTATTCAATTTAAAAATGGATAGAAAAAAAGAAAAACTAGAAAATCTTCTAGATCTCCTAGCAACGAGATCTGTTATGCCTCTATCTCATATCGAAGAGCTGGAAATGAATCATCTATTGGATGAATTTCCGGAATATACACCAGACTTCTTTGAATCCACTGTTGCAATTGCTGACGCTTCTTTCTATATGCATGATAAAAATAATCTATCCGGTATGCCTGGATCGGTTAAAAACAACATATTGAATAAGTTTAAGTCTGAACAGAAAGAATCCGTAGCCCTTAAAATTTTCAAGAACTTTTTCAATGCACCCAGAATGGCATGGGCCTTGACGTGCTTACTAGCAATAGGTACATCCATATCAATGATTGAATTCAGAAACTATGAAACAAATTATCGTAACCTGCCTATGAAAAAGGCCGTGCTGGAATTTTCTTCTGATGATCTCATTGAATACAATTGGTTTGCTCAATCAGACGAATTTTGTGACTGCTCTGGAAATGTCATCTGGAGTGATGATGGGCAAAGAGGTTTCATTACGCTTGCAGGACTCCCAATGAATGATCCTACCCAGAATCAATATCAAATCTGGATCGTTGACCCTAATATGCATGCCAATCCAGTAGATGGTGGTGTATTTGATATAGTCACTGGAGATGCGCCAACAATCATACCAATCAATCCTAAGCTTCCTATTGGAAAAGCCAAAGGTTTTGCTATTACATTGGAACAACCGGGTGGTGTCGTGATCTCTGAACAATCTCTGATACTTACAGCCCCCAAAGAACGTCCTGAAAGTTCATACGGTATTACCCAAACAACAATCTAAAAATTTTCCATTGAAATAAAAGCAACGAAATTTTAATTCGTTGGATATTTTTTTCTATGAGTGATTTTTTTGAGAGCGAGCAGGCAGATGCTTCAGAAATTGCTTTAGGGGAGTACAACTCATAAACTACCTACTCGCAATTAAATTTTTCGTTTAGCTTATTAAATTGGATTTACAAACTTGAAGAAAATAATCAAAAGGATATTTCAAACAGTTGTTCTCTTAATTTGCACTCTTTATGCTTTCCTGATTATTTATGCTTATACTCCAAATGAGACGCTATCTTTAAGCCTACTCCAGAGTGATAGTGATCAATTTTTTCAGCATGATGATCAACGGGTCAGATACCGACTATATTCGGAATGGAACAATGAAAAACCCAACTTGATTCTGATACATGGATTTGGGAACAATTTAGGATCTTGGAACAGCTTGGCTCCAAAAATAAGCGAATCATATAACGTTTATGCAATTGATATGATTGGTTTTGGGTTATCAGAAAAGCCGATTCACTATCAATACACAAATATCAATCAAGCGTCCATCATCCAATCATTTGCAGAAGAATTGAATATGGAATCATTCATTGTTGGAGGTCACTCACTTGGCGGCGCAGTTGCGATGCATGTGGCGATGAAAAATCAAAAAACACAGGGCCTGATATTATTCAATCCAGGAATCATAAATACTGGAGTGCCAGAGTTTTCTAAATATTTGAATCTAATCTTCCCAATGTCTAGAGTTTCAGCAAAGCAATTTGCAGACAGAGATTTTAGAGAAACTTTTCTTAAGCGTTCGTATCATGATCCAACAATGGTGACAGATCAAGTCATGGATAGAGTTATGCTTGGGAGTCAAACAGAAGACTACATTTCTGGAATGAGCAGCATGCTTAGCAAGTCTTATGATGCCAATGAGGCTGATCTTATGGACGATGTTAAACTTCCAACACTGATTGTTTTTGGTATTGAGGATAAAAACAAGAGCATGGCAGAAGCCATGCGACTTAAAAATGGTTTTAGAAATAGTCGTTTAGAAATTGTCCAAAATGCTGGGCATTATGTGCATGAGGAATCTCCTGCTTCTGTTTCACAAATCATCATCAAATCGGTAAACTTTCTTACAAGTAAAGATGAATAAAATCGTAAAAGCTGAAAACAAACATCTCAATGAACTAGGGAGATTGTTTAATCTCTACCGAATCTTCTATGAAGAAGATGATGACTTGGAAAAAGCTTCAAAATATATTTCAGCAAGATTTAATGATGGTGACTCAATGATCTTTGTTGCTGAAAATGATGATGAGCTCTCTGGATTTGTTCAACTCTACCCTTCTTATTGTTCTGTCAGTGCTGTACCCATTTTGATACTTTATGATTTATTCGTTGATCATTCTAAAAGAAGCAAAGGCATTGGCCGTTCATTGATGAATGCTGCACGAGATTTTGCAAGTGAAAATGGCTATAAAAGGCTTGAGCTATCTACCGCAAAAGACAATTACATTGGCCAATCTCTCTATGAATCACTGGGCTATGAGGTAGATCAAGAGTTCCTTCATTATAGCCTGGAGATAGACTAAGAATCCTCCAAAGAACCATACTCTGCAATTCCAGCTAAACTTCTTTTAGGCGCTCTGTAGCCTGTATCAATTGATCCTAAAATTTCACCGTCACTGATTCTGATTTTCATTGCCACACCCGTGAATATATTTGCAGTAAAGAAATGTTCTTGATCATATGAAGGACTGACCTGTGCAATTCCCCATCCATGTTCTTCTAAACCTATTGTTTGAATGATTGCGCCATCTTCATTGAGGATTTCAATTCGGTCGCCTCTTGAATGCAGCAATCTTCCATCATTCAAATAATTGACAGCTATTGCAACATTCTGATCAGTGAGATCGCCTGGCAATACCAATAAATCATCCATCTGTTTTGATTGCTGTATGTCATAACGCATGATCTTTTTTCCAATTTCAGTGGTATAGGTTATAAAAGCTTCACTGGGATGCATGGTTGAATGGGTGATGCCCTTAAAATGATGAAATTCTGGAGAGTAAGCAACATCATAAATCTCCTGGAGTTGCAATGCTGAGTCGAATTTGTATATGTTTGCCTCTCCAAGCAGATCGCTTCCTGGTAATCTTTTCATATAGCTGCCTGGATATGGAGTGTTACCGACAAGTGCTTCTCCCAAATATATATTTCCATCTTTATCAAAAGTGACATTAGAAAAAGCTCGGTTGGCAAAATGATGATTGGGTAACTGTTTGCCGTCTGGTGAAACCCTGATCACTATATGATTGTGCATATCAAAAGCCCAGAGAATACCTTTGGGGTCAATCTTGAGTCCAATAACAAGGTGATCCGTTCCTTCAGTCCATAAAATACCCTTGAGATTGAAATCCTTGTCATATTGCAAGATTCTTCCATTGCCTTTGTGATCATCAATGTCTTCAATGAGTTCGGTACAACCAAGGAAGATGTCTCCCAATTCAAAGGGCTTCATGGTATTTTCTTTTTTATTTTTGATGTGCATAAGCGTAGCTCTATGATGGTAAAGACTTAAATGATATTTTTAAAGTATATTGAGAGCTCTATGTTTCAATTTGTAAAAAGTTTTCTAAAGATAATCATCACGCTTATATTGGCTGTATCCTTCATATTGTATGCATTGATCGAGCTTGATATAAGATACCCAAGCGAGATAAGCAAAGAGGAAATAGATTCGAAGTATCTTCTAGAATCTTCTGGGTTTATAGAAATTGATGGGGTTAATTTACATTATGCCATCGATGGCTCGGGGCCTGATTTGCTACTACTTCATGCAAACTATGCAAACCTTATCGATTGGAACCCATGGGTTAATCAACTCAAAGATCGCTTCAGAGTCATACGAATAGATATACCTGGTCATGGGCTTACTGCAGCTGATCCAAGCAATGATTATTCCATGCAAAGAACCGTATTTTTGCTCGAAGAATTTATAAATGCACTTGAGGTTCAAAAACTGAGTATTGCAGGCGCCTCTTTAGGAGGGACCATTGGGCTTCACTATGCAAGAAGGAACCCAGAAAAAGTTGAGAATCTCATTCTGGCCAGTCCAGGTGCACTGAACCCAAGGATAAGAGGAAGAACTGAGCCTGTAACACTGCCAAAACCTTTTGAAATTATAGCCTACTTCACACCAAGGCTGATTACGGAGTCTTTGCTTAGAAGCGGTTTTGGAGACCCAGATAATGTCAGCGATAAATTGATTGATCGATGGTATGACTTGTTACTGAGAGAAGGGCAAAGAGATGCCCAGATTGCAAGAGTGAATCAGTATGTTTCTGGCGACATTGATCTTGTGCTGAGTGAGATTACATCGCCCACATTAATCATGTGGGGCGAAAAAAATAGTGTGGTACCTGTGGAGCTCGCATATGAAATGAAGAACATGATGAATAATTCAACTCGTATTGAGATGATTATTTATGAATCAGGTGGACATCAGCTCGTACAAGAGCTTGGATTACAAACGGGTAAGGATGCATTAAAATATCTCATGAAATGGAGAGGAGATGATGATGAATAAACTCAATTTAATATGTTTATTTTTATTAATGATTGTCACTGATTTATTTGCAAATAATTCTGATTTTTATAAGTCTGGAAGAGAGATCCTTGGTGAAATGGTTGCTATTGAGTCAACAGAGGCAATGGGCCTAGCCTCGACCGTAAGCGAATATGCAGGGACTGTTTTATTAGACAATGGTTTTACCAGCGCTGACATTGAGGTAGTTGGCCCAACTGAAGAAGCCAAGGGTTTATATGCAATCTATCGTGGACAATCTTCTGCAGAACCTGTGATTGTGATGGCTCATATTGATGTCGTTCCTGCAGTGAAAGAATCTTGGATTACAGACCCGTTTAAAATGACCGAAATAGATGGATTCCTTCATGGGCGTGGAACTTCTGATAACAAAGCTGGAGCAGCCGGATTGATTGCAACATTTGCCAAACTTAGAGCCGAAGGATTTATTCCTAAGAACGATATCATTATGCTTCTCACAGGAGATGAAGAAACTGGCATGCAGAGCATTCGTTATTTTAGAGAAAATTACAAAAATGTTCAGAATGCTGCGTTTGCGTTGAACTCTGATGGAGGTTATCTGACTGGCACAATGGATGACCCGGAAGCATTTAGGTTGCAATCTGCTGAAAAAGTCTATTTCTCTGTCACTCTGACAGCAAAAAATAGAGGGGGACATAGCTCCATACCAAGAAGAGACAATGCTATTTATGACCTGGCTGATGCAATCAAAAAAATTCAGCAGTTTAATTTTCCTATTTCCTTGAATCAAACAACACGTGCAACTCTAGAGTTTTCAATGAAAGATGCAAATGATTCTGAAAAATCAGAAATGAACATGATTCTCAATGGAATACAAAAAGATTATAAACTTCTTGAAAAGGATCCTGAGATGAATGCGCTCACACGGACTACTTGTGTCGCTACAAAATTAGAAGGGGGACATGCTGAAAATGCACTCCCAGTATCAGCAACAGCAACAGTGAATTGCAGACTCCTCCCACAAGATGATTCAGATGAAGTGCTTTCGATCATAAGGGGTTTGGCTGGTGATGAAATTGTGGTATCCCCAATCACAAATGTCCGAAAAAGCCCAGCTTCCCCTATAACAGATGAAATAGTGGAGCTCATTTCCTCATCTATAGATACAGCCTTTCCTGGTCTTCCAATTGTTCCGACGATGTCTACAGGTGCCACAGATGCAATTGAGTTGAGAAGTAATGGTGTTCCTGTTTATGGAACCAGTGCAATGATGACTGATCCAACTGGATATAGAGGACATGGGCTGAATGAAAGAATTGAAATCACAGCGTTCAATGCAACGCTTGATTTCTGGTATGCACTTATGAAACAGTTATAAACAATGGATCCAATAAAAATATATAGTTCAGCAAGATGTCCTTATGCTCAAAGGACCAGGATGCTTATGATTGAGAAAGAATTACCATTCGAGCTAACCGAAGTTGACTTGAGTAATAAACCAGATTGGTTTTTAAAAGTATCCCCTTATGGAAAAGTGCCAGTCATTGTTGACGATGGGGAAACCATTTATGAATCTGCAATCATCAATGAGTATCTTGAAGAAAAATATAGAAATATTTCCATGATGCCTGAAGAGCCAATTGAGCGAGCTAGGGCCAGAATATGGATGGACTATTGCACTAATAAATACCTTGTACTCTCAAGAAAACTGCTTGTAGATAATGGGAATGAAGCATTACAAATTGAGAATAAAAAGAAGATCAAGGATTCTTTGATTTACATAGAAAGAGAATGTTTCGAAAAAAATGTTGATGGTCCCTTTTGGTTAGGCAGTGAAATCAGCCTGGTTGATCTACATTATGCTCCATTCTTTGAGAGATTTGGCGCGTTCAAAGAGCTATTTGGTGTCGAATGGCCTGAGGAGTGCATAAAGATTCAGAATTGGTGGAAAGCAATTCAAGAAAGAGACAGTTATAAAATGACCGTTTTGCCGACAGATGCACATGTCGATCTTTATAGATCACTCATGAGGAATATATCTTAGTCTGATCTGAGGGCCTCAATCGGATCCAATTCAGAGGCTGACCTTGCTGGGAGGAATCCCGCAACCAATCCAATGAAGAGAGATATGAATACGGAGAAAATGATGTACTCCCATGCAACAGCAATTGGCAAATCTGGATATACGAACAGTGCTAGATTAATCACCATGAAACCGGTCATTAATCCCAAAATTGCACCAAATATTGAGAGAAAGATAGACTCAAGCAAAAAGACATCACGGATTCTTGATTGAGATGCTCCGATCGCTCTCATGATTCCTATTTCTGATTTTCTTTCATTCACAGCCACAGTCATGATGGTAAAAATCCCAACACCTCCAACAAGAAGGGAAATCCCTCCAAAAGCAGCAACAGTGAATTTAAGCCAGTCCATGATCTCGCCCAGTGTCTCTAGCATATCTGCCTGAGTGGTGATTGTAACATCCTCTCCTCCATGTCGACTGATCATGAGTCTTTTTACTGATGCAACAACCTCTTCAGTTGTAGCATTTTCTTCATGAACAACATCAATCTCTTGGAATCCATTTTTATTGAACATCGTATTAAACTTTGCAATTGGTAGATAAACAGCATCATCTAAATCAAAGCCAAGAAAATCACCTTTTGGCGGTAACACTCCTATGACTCTAAAGCGTTGTGAATTGACTCTGATTGTTTTTCCAAGCGGATTTTCATTCCCAAATAGTTCATCTCTCATTTTTGGACCAAGAACCGCATAAGATCTTGGCGTCTTTGGATTGTCTTTTGGAAGATACTGACCCAGCATTGAATCTGCGCCAACAATTTGATCATAATCAGCTCCAGTGCCTACAATGAGAGATCTCCTGAGCCTCGTATCACTCTCAATTTCTCCATTGGCACCAGAAACAGGAACTGCATATTTAATAAGAGGCAATCTCTCAATGGCTTCAGCATCATCAAAGGATAATGGTTTGATTGTTCCATGAATGCCGGCTGGCCCACCCATTGTCTGCGTCTTTCCAGGTTGCACTGCAATTACATTGCTACCAAATTGGGTAAACTGGCCAACTATAAAATCTTGCAAGCCTTGGCCCATGCTGGTTAAGAAGATGACACACACCACACCAACTGCAATTCCCAAAGCAGTTAGGAAGCTCCTCATTTTTTGAGAGACAATTGAGAAGGATGAAAATAAAAATATGTCTTTAATCTTCATGATTACTTATTTCCGCTTAAAGCTTCAACTGGATCCAGTTTAGCAGCTCTTTTTGCTGGCAAAAGACCAAATACGATGCCTGAGATTAGTGCAACAAGAAGAGAAACATAAGATGCCCAAGATGGGGGCAAGAAATTGAATGTCGGAAAAGCAACTTTTAGGGCTTGGGTGATTGTGTGACCTAGAATGAGCCCCATAATCGCTCCTGAGCCAGATAGCATGATGGCTTCCACCACAAAGAGGTTATTGATTTGCTTATTCTTTGCCCCAATTGCTTTGAGTAAGCCAATTTCAGCCTGTCTCTGTGACACGGCCACCAACATAACATTCATAATCAAGATACCTGCTACAAACAAACTGATTGAAGCAATTGAGCCAAGCGCCATGGTCAATACATTAAAAATGTTATCGAATGACTGTAGAACAGTGTCTTGCTTAATGACCGTGATATCTTCTTTGCCTTGATGACGCCTTTTAATAATAGATTCTATACTCTGCATAGTTTGCTCCATTCGAGTTGAATCTTTAACATCAAGGATGATCCTAAAGAGTGAGTCACGATTAAATAATGCCGTTCCCAATGCAACCGGTATCATCACAACTTTTTGCACATCTATACCAATTGCTCTTCCTTCTTCGGCAATCACGCCAGCAACCCGACATCTTCGATCACCAATTCTAATCCATTCTCCCAGTGCGACCTCATCTCCAAAGAGTTCTGCTTTGATTTCTTTACCAATTGCACAAACGGGTGGCGAATATCTCAAAGTCACTCCAGGTAAAAAACTTCCTGATTCCATCTCCCATCCTCGAATGCTTGAAAATACTGGCGTGGTTCCAATAATTGATGCAGATCGTTCTAAGCCATCGTATTGGGCAGGAGCTTCTCCAATGACAACTGGCGCTATACTTTTTACATTATCGATCTGATATAAACTTTGAGCATCCTCTATTGTCAATGGTCTAGGCGAAAGACCTGCGAGACCAGCTGGATTTCCTCCTCCAGATGTCTCATTGCGTCCAGGAATCACAATCAAAAGGTTTGTTCCAAGGCTTCTAAACTCACCGGTTATATAATCTCTTGCGCCCTCGCCTACTGCTGTGAGTAAAATTACAGCCATAACGCCGATTGAAGTGGCGATGAGAAGCATTATTGTCCTCAGGGGATATCTAATCAATGTGGTATAAGCCAAAAAAAGTATGTCGGTGAGACGCATCTTCAGGCCTTTTTTTGATTTTGATCGTTAATGATTTTTCCATCTCTCAACTCAATCAAGCGATTTGAACGCTCGCCCATTTCTCTATCATGAGTGACCACTATTAGCGTCAAGCCTGCAATGTTAAGCTCTTCAATTAATTTCACAACTTCCTTGCCTGATGTAGTATCTAGGTTCCCGGTTGGCTCGTCTGCCAGAAGAACGTCTGGCTCCATGACAATGGATCTTGCAATTGCAACTCTTTGTCTTTGACCTCCAGAAAGTTGCTCTGGTTTGTGATCTGAACGATCGGTCAAGCCAACTTTTTCAAGAGCTGAGCTGACCTTCTCTGATCGTTCTTTTGGATTCATTCCAGATAGAATCATTGGCATCTCGATATTTTCGAATGCTGTCAGCCTTGGAATCAGATGAAAGGATTGAAATACAAAACCGATCTTTGTTGATCGGATGCCTGCCATTTCGTCATCGTCCATCTTTGATGTATTGATGCCTGATAAAATGTAATCACCAGATGTTGGTGTATCTAATAACCCCAATATATTTAGAAGGGTTGACTTACCTGATCCTGAAACGCCCATGATGGAAACGTATTCATTTTCCTTAATTTCCAGGTCGACCTCATCAAGCGCATGAACAACCTGATTTCCTACCTGGAACTCTCTGCTCAGTTTCTCAAGGCGAATCATTATGAGTAACTATTCTTCAGAAACTTCTTTTGATTCTTCTTCATCCCCATCGGATTTCTCGACTTCAACTGTTGCACCGTCCTTGACACCAGCTCTATCAACAGAAAGAACAATTCTGTCTTCTAAGTCAATCCCACTGAGGATTTCTGTGAACTGCCAATTCGATAGGCCAGTCTGTAATTGCCTTTTTTCAATCGTATTGTCATCTCCTATGACGTAGACATTGTCTCCCCTCATGATTGCTTGGGTAGGAAGACCCATTGTCTCTTCACTGGTATCGATGATGATTGTGACATCGGCACTATAACCCGGAAGCAAATAATTTTGTGGGTCATCGAAAGTGGCTTCAATCTCAACCGTTCTCGCCTGTCTTTCTAAATCCAATACATAAGGGGCAACACGGCTGACTGTAGCAGGAAATTCCTCCTCTCCAAAGGCATCCATTGTGATTTTTGCAGTCATTCCAGATCTGACATCAGGAGCATCAATTTCATCAATCGGTGCTTTTATGTATAAGCAAGAATTATCAATCAGATCCAACGTTGGTTTTGTAGCAACCCCTACTGGTGAGGGCGTGACATATTCTCCAAGTTTTCCTTCAATCTCAGCAACAATGCCGTCAAAAGGTGCAATCAACATTGTTCTCTCAAGTGATGCTTTCATGACATCGACATTGGCCATCGCAGCATTGCATGCAGCCATTGATGATTCAGCATTTGCTACAGCAGCCTCTTTGGCTTCCTCAGACGTCAACCCTTTTGTGAACAATTCTTTCGCACGGTTTGCATCTCTTTCTGATTTTGCTGAAACAATACATGCCTGCTCTGCAGACCTCTCAGAAGCCATGACTCTTGCCTTGGTCTCTTTGTTCCAAAGCTCTAATAGAATATCTCCTTCGCTTACAGAATCGCCCTCTTCTACATGCAGAACAGATATTTGGCCTGCAGCAGCTGGTGACATTTTTGATCTTCTACAAGCGTCAAT
>LUMP01000613.1_pt1 | contig 15365 bp, 18 predicted proteins | sample 729641 | NCBI WGS metagenome assembly LUMP01 (sample SAMN03860260, study PRJNA289734) | marine metagenome | biome: seawater column; feature: ocean; material: water; isolation source: Red Sea water column Station 12 - depth 47m | place: Saudi Arabia: Red Sea | collected 2011-10-15 | depth 47 m | reverse complement strand
CACTTGAAGAAGTGTGCATGGCAATTAGAACAAGGGAAGAGTATTTTGATTTTAAAACATCAATAGATTCCACGAAATTATACCCCACAAGTAGATTGGTTTCCTCTATCACGGGGATGCATGTCCCTAGAAACAAAGCAATTGTAGGCGATAACGCATTTGCTCATGAAGCTGGCATCCATCAACATGGAATGCTGAGAGATTCCTCTACTTATGAAATTATGAAGCCTCAAGATGTTGGTATTGCTAGATCAAATCTCGTTCTTGGTAAGCACAGCGGCAGACATGCTTTTTTGGACAGAATCAACGATTTGGGGTTTAAGCTCGAAAAGGATGAGATTGATCCAGCTTTTCGAGAATTCAAGAAATTGGCTGACAAAAAGAAGGAGATTTTTGATACAGACATAGAAGCAATTGTTTTAAATGCAGATATTGCAAATATGAGTCGATGGTCGCTGGAAGATCTTGAAACAAATTCTGGCTCCTCATGGGGTTCTACTGCATCATTAAAATTAGTAGATTCAGGTGAAAACATCATTGAAAGAGACAATAAGGAGAATCCAGCCAGTGGACCGATTGAGGCTGTTTTTAATATCATCAGTGATATTACGGGATATCAGCTTGAATTGACTAACTTTGAAATTCACAGCGTCAGTGTTGGCGATGATGCTCAAGGTGAAGTCACTGTCACAGTCAGCTATGATGGACAGAATTATAGAGGGCATGGCATCAGTACTGATATCATTGAGTCTGGCGCTTTGGCTTATCTTGAGGTCATTAACCGAATAGAAAGAAATCAAGCAAAACATTAGGAGAGATTATGCCACTCAAGCCAACAAAAAATATTTGGTTTAATAATGAATTAGTGCCTTGGGAGTCTGCTCAAGTTCATGTTCTGAGCTATGCATTGCATTATGGCTCTGCTGTTTTTGAAGGTATAAGAGCTTACTCTACAAATGACGGCTCAAAAATCTTCAGATTAAATGAACACATAAAAAGACTCTTTAATTCAGCAAAGATCTATCGCATGAATATTGCTTATAGCGAAACTGAAATCATCGAAGCTTGCAGGAAAATTGTTTCTGTGAATGATTTGCATAGCGGTGCTTATATAAGACCCATTGCATTCAGGGGATATAATGACCTTGGTCTCCATGCATCGATGGATGATGACATAGAAGTGGTTGTGGCTGCTTGGGAATGGGGTACCTACTTAGGCGCAGATGCTTTAGAGAATGGTGTAGATGTTTGTATTTCCTCTTGGAATAGGAATGCACCCAATACAATACCAGTTATGGCAAAGGCATCTGGGAATTACTTATCAGGGACATTGGTTGCAATAGAAGCAAAAGAAAATGGATACGATGAAGGCATCTGTCTTGATTCAGACGGATTTGTCAGTGAAGGCGCAGGTGAGAATGTCTTTATGGTGAAAAATGGGTCTCTCATAACCCCTCCTCTCAGTTCATCAATTCTAGATGGAATCACAAGAGATTCCGTTATGAAAATTGCAAAAGATTTGAATATCGACTGCATTGAGAGAAGGATCACAAGGGAAGAGCTTTATCTCGCCGATGAGTTATTTTTCACTGGAACTGCTGCAGAAATTACCCCAATAAGAAGTGTTGATAGAATCGAGATTGGCGAAGGCAAAAGAGGTCCAATTACAGAGAGTATTCAGAATGTATTTTTTGGTTTATTCACTGGTGAATCGGATGATAAATGGGATTGGTTGACTTCCGTTGAGTAAATCTCCAAAAACTCTATTTGAAAAGATCTGGCAGGATCATTTGGTTATTCAAGAGACCAAAGAGACACCTGCGATACTTTATATTGATCTTCATCTTATTCATGAAGTCACAACACCTCAGGCATTTCAGTCTTTGAGAGACAAAGGATTGTCAGTCAGAGATCCAAAAAAAGTTTTAGCAACTATGGATCATTCCACTCCAACTCTTCCTGTCAATAGCATAGCTGACCTCGATATCGTTGCCGAAAAAGGACCTGCTGATCAAATAAGAGACATGATCAAGAATTGTGAAGATTTTGGTATTGAGCTACATGGATTTGGCTCGGATAAGAGAGGTATTGTTCATGTGATTGGTCCTGAGCTTGGCGCCACACAGCCGGGAAAAACAATTGTATGTGGGGATAGCCATACCAGTACGCATGGCGCATTTGGAGCGCTAGCATTCGGTATAGGTACCACAGAGGTTGGACATGTTTTGGCATCTCAGTGTCTTCTTCAGAGAAAACCCAAGACATTTGCTGTGAATATGTCAGGAGCACTCAAATCTGGAGTGTCTGCAAAAGATATCATTCTAAAAATTATTCAAGAAGTTGGAGTCGATGGTGGTGTTGGTCATGTTATAGAGTATAGAGGCCAAACAGCAGGCCTTCTTTCTTTAGAGGAAAGGATGACCATTTGTAATATGAGCATTGAGGCTGGCGCAAGAGCCGGGATGTTTGCACCTGATGATAAAACATTTGACTACTTGATAGATAAACCAATGTCGCCAAAAGGATTAGATTGGGATGAAGCAATACAAAGATGGTCTAGATTGGTTACTGATGAGAATGCTGAATTTGATAAAGAAGTAACCATTGATGTTGATCGATTGTCACCGATGGTCACCTACGGCACAAACCCAGGAATGGCAATGCAAATTGATGATGTCGTACCAGCATCAAATGGAGATCTTGGTCATAAACAGTCACTGAATTATATGCAGATTGAAGCCGACAAACCCATTATAGGAAAAGAGATTGATGTAGTTTTTATAGGAAGTTGCACAAACTCAAGAATATCTGACCTTCAAGATGCAGCCGAAATTCTCAAGGGCAGAAAAGTTTCAAATGGAGTCAGAGCATTGGTTGTACCAGGTTCTCAGGCAGTAAAGAAAGAAGCAGAAAGTATAGGGCTGGATAAAATATTCGAATCAGCAGGAGCAGAATGGCGTGAATCTGGATGCTCGATGTGCCTTGGAATGAATGGTGATACAGTTGGAAATGGGCAATTGGCAGTGAGTACGAGTAACCGAAATTTTGAGGGTCGACAAGGTAAAGGGGCTAGAACAATACTAGCAAGTCCAAAAACTGCTGCTGCATCAGCGATTGCAGGATCTGTAGATGACCCAAGGAAATATAGTTAACGATATGGAAAAGATTATTGAATTTAGTTCTAAAACTGTTGTTTTGTCAGTGAATGACATTGATACAGATCAAATTATCCCTGCTAGATTTCTAACAGTTACAACGAAAGACGGACTTGGCGATGGCTTATTTGCAGATTGGCGATTTGATGAAGACGGAAATAAAGTTGAACACTTTCCATTGAACCAGGATAAATCAGATGGGTGCTCTATTTTAATTTCTGGCAGTAATTTTGGCTGTGGATCGTCACGTGAGCACGCTCCTTGGGCATTGATTGATTATGGATTTAAGGCAATTTTATCAACCTCATTTGCAGATATTTTTAGAAACAATGCACTAAAGAATGGCCTATTGCCTCTTACAGTGTCAGAAGAGTTTCATGCGATGTTGACAGAGAATGAAGGGATTGAAGTCACTGTCAGTCTTGAAAAAATGATGATTCATGCCTCTAACGGGATGAAAGAAGCTTTCGATCTCGAGCCTTTTTCGAGATATTGCTTAATGAATGGTATTGATCAACTGGGATTCATCATGAATCACGAAGAACAAATTAATGCATTTGAGAATAAAGGACAGTAAATGAAAGCAGAAATCACCGTATTGGCCGGAGATGGTATCGGACCTGAGATCACTGAGCATGCATTAAATATTCTCAATGCAATCGAAAAGAAATATGGACATGAATTCACATTGCATGATGCACTGTTTGGCGGAATTGCAATTGATGAAACAGGCGATCCATATCCACTAGAAACAAGAGAACTTTGTAAAAAATCTGATGCAGTCCTTTTGGGCGCAGTCGGCGGTCCGAAATGGAGTGATCCCAAAGCAAAAACAAGACCTGAAAAGGGACTACTTGATATGCGATCAGACCTAGGCGTTTATGCAAACTTAAGGCAAATAAAAACTTACCCTCAACTGATCGATAATTCACCGATAGAAAATGCCAAACTAAAAGAAATTGATATTTTATTTGTAAGAGAATTAATAGGTGGTATTTATTTCGGTGAAAAAGAGAAAACTGACGACTACGCTAAAGATGTGTGTGAATATTCAGCATCTGAAATAGAGCGAATCGTAAAAGTCGCAGCAGATTTGTCAATGAAGAGAAAAAACAAGCTTACATCTGTTGATAAGGCCAACGTAATGGCTACATCTCAACTCTGGAGATCTGTAACAACCGCTATGATTGAAAAAGAATATCCTGAGATAGAAATTGAACACCTTCTTGTTGATGCTGCTACTATGCACCTCCTCTCTCGTCCAGCTGATTTTGATGTGATTGTTGCTGAGAATTTATTTGGCGATATTCTGACGGATGAAGCATCTATGCTGACTGGATCTATTGGTATGATTCCATCTGCGTCGCTCGGAGATAATAACTTTGGTGTATATGAACCTATTCATGGCTCAGCGCCTGATATTCAAGGTAAAGGACTCGCAAATCCTAGTGGCATGATTCTTTCAGTGGCGATGATGTTAAAACATTCACTCAATCTGATTGAAGAATCAAATGATATCGAGAATGCCGTTGAAGAGGTTCTCAGTGACGGGATATTTACAGCTGATTTGTCATCTGAAGATCATGTTTCAACAGATGAGATGGGCAATGCCATTCTCTCAAAAATAGTTTAACTTCTTTTTAATTTCTTCTTGTATTCAATCTTTTTATGCCTATAATGTCACGCTGTACTAACACATTAGTACATTAGAACATAGGTATAAAGATGAAAATAGAAAGAGTTTTAACAAAAAAAGAAGAAAAGCTCGCCGAAGAGCGATTCTATGAAGCAATAATGTCATTGAATGACGTGGATGAGTATCGATCATTCTTCAATGATATTTTTACACCAGCTGAATTTGAATCCATTAAAGACAGATGGAGTGTGGCTGAACTTCTGGATAAGGGATACACATATAGAGAAATAAAGACAATGACGGGAGTGAGCCTGACAACTATCGGCAGAGTTGCAAGATTTCTGTTTGATGGAGCAAATGGCTACAAAGTGGCGCTGGAGAGAATAAAAACAAATGAAAGAAAGAATTAAAATTGCAGTTCAGAAATCTGGTAGGTTGACAGAACACAGCATTACCCTACTCCAGAAATGTGGTCTTATCATCAGTCATACAAAAGATCAGTTGATTGGATATGGTGAAAATATGCCATTTGATATCATGTTTGTCAGGGACGATGATATCCCTGGATTGATTCAGGAAAACCTTTGTGAAATTGGCATTGTTGGTGCAAATGTTGCAAGAGAGAAGCAGCTTTCGTATGAGTCGAGTCGATCATCCTCTAACTTTGACCTTGAGTCATCGCTTGATTTTGGACACTGTAAACTATCATTTGCATATCCTGAGTCATCGAGCATTCGGTCTGTTAATGACCTTGATGGCAAAACAATTGCAACGAGCTATCCGTTTACAGTAAAAAACTACTTTACCGAGAATTCAATTGATGCAAATGTCACTGAATTCTCAGGTGCTGTAGAGTTGGCACCAAGTCTTGGTAAGGCAGACGCAATATGTGATCTCGTATCAACAGGTAATACCCTTAGAGCTCATAATCTAATGGCAGGAGAAACGATCTTAGAGAGCGTTGCAACGGTACTTAAGTCAAAATCAGAGCAGTCAGAATTTAAAAGCATGTGGATTGAAAAGATCATTGAAAGAATCAATGGTGTTCTCCAAGTGAATGAGAGTAAATACATCATGATGCATGCACCTAAAAATGCGATCAATGAGATCACTAAGCTTCTTCCTGGAACAGAATCACCGACTGTCATTCCTTTAGATGGTGTCAATGATACAGTAGCAGTTCATGTTGTTTGTAAAGAAACGGTCTTCTGGGAGACATTGGAAGAGCTGAAGGAGGTAGGAGCATCATCTATCTTGGTAGTGCCAGTTGAAAAAATGTTGATGTAATGACTATGAAGCTTGAAATCATAAAATGGAATGACCTGACTGAAGATGAAAAGATAACATCCATTCAGAGGCCCACTCTTAACAGTTTAAAGGGCCAAGACTCAACTATCACTCAGATCTTTAAAGATGTAAGAGCAGATGGCGACGAAGCTCTGAAAAAATTGTGAAAAGGAGATTGATGCTGCATTTAGTAGAGTACCAAGAGATCTCATTCAATCGATCGAAAATGCAATTGAAAACGTAAAAACATTCCATGAAAAAAACTTCGAAAATGATTTAAATCCAGTAGAAGTAAAATCGGGTATAAATTGTCAAATAATAAAAAGACCCATCGAAAAGGTAGGCCTTTATATACCTGCAGGGAATAACCCACTGCCTTCCACTGCAATCATGCTTGGTGTTCCATCTTCGCTGGCTAGAAATAAGCAATCCGTGGTTGTTTCACCACCCAATGATTTAGGTGTTGTCAATGATGCAGTCACGGTTGCAGCAAAGTTAAGCGGGATTGGTAAGATTTTCAAAGTGGGCGGCGCCCAATCGATCGCAGCCTTGGCATTAGGAACAGAATCGATTCCCCGGGTAGATAAAATATTTGGCCCAGGAAACAGTTGGGTAACAAGAGCCAAGCAGATGATTTCATCGCTGAATCTCCCCGTTTCAATTGATATGCCAGCAGGCCCCACCGAGGTTATGATCATTTCAGATGGCAATACGAACCCAGAATTTATTGCTTATGATTTGCTCTCACAAGCAGAGCATGGAATTGACTCACAAGTAATATTAATCTCACAGAATGATTCATTTCTTAAAGATGTTGCAATCGAGATTGATATAGCAATGTCGAAAATCAGCACTCGTGAAATTGCAGAAATTTCAATGAAAAATTCTATGCTGATATTGACTGATAATATAGATGAAGCATTGAGTATCTCGAATGACTATGCACCTGAGCACTTAATTATTAACTGTAAGAATGCAGAAGAATTGCTTCCAGGAATACAATCAGCAGGTTCTATATTCCTCGGTGAATGGAGTCCCGAATCAGCAGGAGACTATTGTAGTGGGACGAATCATGTCTTACCTACAGCAGGCTTTGCCAGATCCTATAGCGGCTTGTCTGTAGATAGCTTTTGTAAATCAATATCTGTTCAAAGCTTATCCAAAGAAGGATTGGAGTCAATTGGCGATGATATAATCAACCTAGCAATGGCTGAAGGACTAGAGGCACATGCAAGAGCTGTCGAAGTGAGGATTAAGAAATGAAAATCAAAGATTTGATTCGTCCTGAAGTTTTAAATTTAAAACCATATGTCCCAGCCACCAAAGTACTGGACAAAGTCAGATTAAATGCAAATGAAAGTCCATATTCTGTGACTCAGTCTGCCACTAGGGAATCATTGAATCTTTACCCAGACGCGAGACCTGATGAAATCAGAAACATGGTTGCTAGATACTTGGATATATCAAGCGATAATATTGTCATCACCAGAGGAAGTACGGAGGCCATTGACGTCGCGATCCGAACATTTTGCATTCCAAATAAGGATGGAATATTGGTGTTTCCCCCTACATTTGAAATGTATAAATTTTATGCTGAAGTTCAGGGAATAGAGATGCATTCAATACTCCTTGATCAAGACAATAAGTATTCTCTGGATTTAAAGGCACTAGAAGCATTTGATCCAAGTAAAGCTAAGTTGACATTTATATGTTCTCCTTCAAACCCACTCGGACATAAGTTCAGTAAAGAATCCATTTATCGTGTATGCGAATATTTTTCAGATTCTGGACTTGTAGTCTTGGATGGGGCATATGTTGAGTTTGATAGTGATGAAGTTTATAAAGAGATTTTGTCTAAATTTGACAATGTTATTATTCTCAGAACTTTATCAAAAGCATTTGGCTTGGCTGGTGTGAGATGTGGAGTTTTAATCTCTAACGATGAAATTTGTCAATATATTGAGAGAGTGATACCGCCCTACTCGTTCAGCACCCCTGCTGTGAATGCGGTCATTGAGAGCCTTTCTGATGAAGGCATTAAGGAATCAAAAAGAAACATAGAGACCATCATTGAAGATAGAAAATGGCTTGAGACAGAATTGGCATCATTGGACGAAGTCATAGAGGTTTTTCCATCATATACAAACTTCATACTTGTCAAAGTGAATGATGCCAAAGCATTTTGTAAAAAGTCTCAAGATTTAGGATTTTTATTAAGAGATGTCAGCTATCAACCATTGCTTGAAAATTGTGTAAGAATCACTGTCGGCACGACTGAACAAAATCAAAAACTAATCAGAGGACTTAAATAATGAATGAACTACCATTAAAAGTGCTCTTTATCGATAGAGATGGAACAATTATTTATGAACCAGATGATTTCCAAGTAGATGATTTGAAAAAAGTAAAGTTTGTGCCCAATGTCATTCGCGTCCTGAATGAATTAAGAAATGAAGGCTATGAACTGGTCATGGTTAGCAATCAAGATGGCTTGGGAACTGAATCATTTCCACAAGAGCAATTCGAGTTATTTGCCCACATTTTGAGACTGATAACTGTGACTGCAGAAAACCAAAGATTGGTTTGTTATCAGAGTTTTTAACACACAACAATATTGATACATCAAGGTCATATGTCATTGGTGACCGAGACACAGATATTGAATTGGCTAATAAGCTTAAACTTCCTGGAATAAAAATTGATCCACACAATGAAAATGCTTGGATACAAATAAAAGAAGATATTCTAAGTTCTGATAGTAAAGCAACTGTGACCAGAACAACCAATGAGACCAATATTACATCAAAAGTAGACCTGTCATCAGATCGTGTAATTGATATTAAAACAGGCATTGGTTTTTATGATCACATGCTAGAGCAGCTCGCTAAACATTCAGGTATTTCCGTTCAAATAGAGTGTGATGGAGACCTCCATATAGATGAACATCATACAGTTGAAGATGTGGCAATCACATTGGGAGATGCACTTCGGCGTGCATTGAGCACTAAGGCAGGTATTGAAAGATATGGATTTACACTTCCCATGGACGATGCACTATGCACAGTGTTTCAATGGATTTATCAGGAAGACCATATTTTAAATTCGACGGAGAATTCAAGAGAGAGATTATTGGTGAGTTACCAACGGAACTCATTGCTCATTTTTTTTATACACTCAGTCAAAATCTAAAAGCAAATATTCATATTAGTGTGAATGGAGATGATGATCACCATAAGGCAGAATCGTGTTTTAAATGCTTTGGGAGAGCTTTTTCTCAAGCAATAAATAAATCCTCAAAATCTGGCGTGCCATCAACCAAGGGATCACTTTAGTCGTGAAAAAAAAAGTTGCCATTATTGATTCAATTGGTTCCAACATGGCTTCTTTGATATTTGCATTAAAGAGAATTGATGTAAATGTTGAAGTCACAAATGGAATATCGTCCATAAAAGAAGCCAGTCACATCATCTTACCTGGTGTCGGGGCTGCAAAGAATGCCATGATGCGGTTGAGGCAGAAAGAGCTGATAAATGAAATATCAAATTTTTCACAACCCACTCTGGGTATTTGTTTAGGCATGCAATTATTTATGAATGCCTCATTAGAAGACGATACAGAGTGTTTGGGAATTATTTCCAACTCATGCAAACCTTTTGAAAATCAAAAAGATTACCCAGTTCCACATATGGGATGGAATAAAGTTCATTTTAATACCAATTCAAAACTAACAAAAAATCTCACCGATGGAGAATATTATTATTTTGTTCACTCCTATTATGTTCCAATCTGCAATGAAACGATCGGGGTCTCAAGATATCCAAATGATTTTTCTGCTGTGATTGAAAGAGATAACTTTTTTGGCACGCAGTTTCATCCTGAAAAATCAGGTTTACCTGGCGAAAAATTACTAGAGAACTTTGTAAATTTATGAACATGAATTTAATACCAGCAATTGATTTACTTGACCAGAAATGTGTCAGGCTGCTTCGAGGCGATTTTGATCAGGTGACCTTTTATGACAAAGATCCGCTTCAATTAGCCACCCATTATGAATCTCTTGGCTGCAAACATTTACATTTAGTGGATCTAAATGGAACAAGAGATGGAGCCAGTAAAAATAAGTCAATCATAGATTCAATTATTGCTAAAACAAATCTCAAGGTTCAGATGGGCGGTGGAATTCGCTCGATTGAATCAATTAATTACTGGCTTAATTCAAATTTAAGTAAAGTTGTAGTCGGAAGTTATGCGATTGAAGAGACTAATCAATTTATTTCATCGCTTGACCCTGGAATGCGTTCCAAAATAATTATTGCATTGGACGTTCTGATTCGTGATGGTGAGCCTTCAATACGCATACATGGTTGGCAGAAAGATTCAAAAATGAGCCTCATACCCACTATGAAATTATTTATAGACAATGGATTTAGAGACTTTTTGATCACTGATATCAGCAAAGATGGAACGCTTGAGGGTCCAAACATTGATTTATATGACGAAATTAATATTCGATTCAATGAGATTAATATCATTGCTTCTGGTGGAGTGAGCATCTTCGATGATCTCATTAAATTGGATAAAATATCACTGTCATCAGTGGTGGTTGGGAAATCATTGCTTGAAAATAAAATAACCGAACAAGAGGTAGTGCAATTCTTACAAAGAGGATAATTCCATGCTTGGACGTAAAGGATGGCCAAGTGGTCAAAGGTGTCCAATTCAGGAACCATAAAGTTGTGGGCGATATCTTGCAATTAGCAGAGAGATACTCTAATCAGGGCGCAGATGAGCTTGTTTTTTATGACATCACAGCAAGTCCCGAAGATAGATCTGTTGATAGGTCATGGGTGAATCGAGTCGCTGAGAAGATTAATATCCCGTTCTGTGTGGCAGGAGGAATTAGATCCATCGGTGATGCAGAAGAAGTTTTAAATTATGGAGCAGATAAGATATCGATTAATACACCTGCTATAAACAATCCAGATCTTATTGATGAACTGGCTAAAAGGTTTGGCACTCAATGTATTGTGATTGGGATTGATAGCTTTGAAGACGGAAATAACTACAAAGTTTTTAGTAATACCGGCGATCCAAGTAAAACAAGTGATACTGGTCTATTTGTAAATGATTGGATCAAAGAAGTTCAAGAAAGAGGAGCTGGCGAAATTGTTTTAAATTGCATGAATCAAGATGGTGTAAGAGATGGTTATGATATTGAACAATTGAAGACAATGCGATCGCATACAAACATTCCATTGATTGCATCGGGTGGTGCAGGAGAAATGAATCATTTTAAGGACGTTTTTCATATATCAGATGTTAGCGGGGCACTAGCAGCTTCAGTTTTTCATAAAAGCATTATGAAAATTTGTGAATTAAAAGAATATTTAAGAGAGAACGACATAGAGGTTAGGTTATGACAGCTAAAGAGAATAATTTTATTGAAGAGCTAGAGAGAGTAATTAAGGATAGAGCAGAATCCATTGATATTAATAAAAGCTATACCAGAGATCTTTTGGCATCTGGCAAGGATAGAATCGCAAAAAAAGTAATCGAAGAAAGTGGTGAGTTAGCTGTTGCATACTTAAATAATGAGACAAATAAAGATGAAATCATTTGGGAGAGTGCCGACCTTCTTTATCATATGATGGTTTTACTTCATTCAGCAGATATAACAATGAATGATATTTCAACTGAGCTAAAAAAAAGAAACCAATCAAATTAGGAGATTATGATAAAGACTTTTCATTCAAGGTTTAGATATCGATCAATTTGTCAGGATTCATAATATTTTTTGGATCCAATGTTTTTTTTATCTTTTTCATTAGATCTACTTTTGTGGGATCAGAATACTTAATCAAATCGTCTTTCAGCTTAGATCCAATACCATGCTCAGCACTAAATGATCCACCAAGAAATTCAGCATTATCATGAACGACTGCATTGATTTCTTTTGTAAACCTCATGAATTGATCACCATCCATATCTTCAGGCTGTTTTTTTGTAAAATGAAGGTTTCCATCACCAAGATGACCAAATGTATACACGATAGATTTTCCGGCAACTTTTTCCATCGCTGGGATAGTTGTTTGTAGAAATTCAGGAATTTTCTTAATAGGAAGTGAAATATCATGATGCACTCCTCTTCCTGACAATTTTTCTGCCTCAGAGATGCTGTGTCTAACAAGCCAGAAATCATTTCTATCTTTTTCATTTTTAGCTATCAATGCATTTTTGATAAGGTCTTCTGATAATTGTTTTTCAAGGAATTCTGACAAATCATCCTCACTATGATTGATGATCTCAAAAATGACCTGCCAAGAATCCTCATGCCCCAAAGGCAGTTTTATGTGGCTGAGGAAGTCATTTATTGCAACTAAACATGATTGACTGATGAACTCAAAAGCGGTGACATTGTCACCAAATCTTTTTTTTGTTTCTTTAAGAAGATTAATCGCATCATCAACACTCTCTAAAGAAACCATCGATGAGATCTCTCTTTGAGGACTAGAAGAAAGTCTCAAGCTTACTTTCGTGATAACTCCCAAGGTGCCCTCTGCGCCTATAAAAAGTTGCTTCAAATCATAGCCAGTATTGTTCTTTCTCAGTGATTTCAAGTCAGTAAATATTGATCCGTCAGGCAGAACAGCTTCAATACCCATCACTTGGTCTCTGGCCATGCCATATTTAAGAACATTAACTCCACCAGCATTTGTTGAGACATTTCCTCCTATCTGGCATGTGCCTTCTGCACTTAAACTCAAGGGAAATAGAAGACCATGATCTTCAGCAGTTTCTTGAATATTCTGAAGAATACAGCCACTCTCTACAATGATCGATTGATTAAATGAATCAACTTCTATCACTCTATTCATTTTTGAAGTATTGATTACAATTTCAAGCCTATGATCTGATGAGTTTGGAACATTGGCTCCGCATAAGCTCGTGTTTCCTCCTTGACTGACAATTTTTATGTCATTCTGATAACAATAATGGACAATGTTTTGAACATCATCGCTATTGTTTGGAAATAGAATCAGAGGCGTTGACCCCTTTATATGCCCTCTCCAGTCTTCTAAAAATGGATGGATATCCTCTTCACGATCAAGGGCATTTGAATCCCCCACTAACTTTTTAAGGTTATCTATATGTTTTGCCATATGTGAAGCTATACGCGTGAGGACAACGACCAGATTGAGATAAATAAAGACGCAATAATTGGCCCGATGATAAACCCTGTTATTCCGAAAATTGAAATACCCCCTATTGTTGTTAATAAAATCAGATAATCGGGTATTTTTGTTTCCTTACCAATAAGTATTGGTCGAAGAAGGTTATCAATCATCCCAATAATGAATATCCCAGAGAAAATCAATATTGAGGCCTCCATAATTTGACCATTTAAAAATAAGACAAGAGCAATGGGGAGCCAAACAAGTATCGTTCCAACAGCAGGAATAATACTTAACAGCGCCATCACAGCCCCCCAAATTAGAGCTCCTTCAACTCCAAGCAGAAGCAGCGTCATATATCCAAGAAAACCCTGTGCAAGAGCAACAACAATGGTGCCTTTGATTGTCGCTCGAGTTGTCTTTTGAAATTCATTTAAAAGATAACTTTCATCTTCATTCTTCATTGGGAATGCGTCCATGCAACTCTTGACTATTTTTTCACCATCTTTCAAGAAGAAGAAAGTTAGATATATAAAAAGAAATAACGAAATAAAAAAGTTGATAACATTCGCAGATATTGTGGAGACTGATTCATAAAATACTTTTGAAGCTGTGAGCAAAAAATCGTCAGCTTTTTCAGTCAACTGAGTGATACTAAGACCTGCCCAAGCAAGCAAATCATTAATCAATGATTCATTTGGAATCATTTCTACATAACGCTCAAGACTGTAATCATCAAAAGAATTTATAAAAATAATAAGTTCATTTGTTATCAGGCCCAGTATTCCAATAGAAGGGATAATGACTAGTAGTAAAATTAATATCAGTGATAATATGCTTGAGAGTGATTTTTTATTCGTCATCAAAAGAAATTTTTCATACAAAGGATAAAAAATTATTGAGACCACGATTGACCATAATATTGGTGCTGCAAAGTTGAAGATTATGCTCACAAAAAGGATTGTGATAAGAGCCAGTAATAAGTAGTAAGCATTTGTACTTTTCATTGCCATTTTTTACTTTAAGAAATTAATTTATGATAATCATATCTAAAAATAACCAGATTGGACTAAGCTTTTGAATAATATTGTTGATAACGTGATAAGAGAACTGGAATTTAAAGCCGGTTTGGTACTCTCGTCTTACGGCATACAGGCTGAAATAAAAGCGGTGCAGAATTATCTCAATGATGAGTCCATTGAAGACACGCTAAAAGATGCATGTCACATCATTTTTAGAGCACATTTTTTAAGAGAAGCCTTAAAGAGAGATGATGCAGAGGATGCCTGTTATAACCTGATGATGTTATGGGACCACTGCACTATAGCTGATGATGAGAACTACAATCAAATTCTGACAGAATCGATTGAGAAGTTACTTAAGGTCACCAATAAGAGTATGAAAACGGTCAAAAATAGACATCTCAGAGTGCTTGAATTGAATAAAATGAATTGGTCAATCGATGCAATTTCTGCCGACACCGGTTACTCGAGGCGTCAAATATCAAGAGTCATAAACGGACATACAAAAAATTAATATTTATATTGTCGGGACGGCTGGATTTGAACCAGCGACCACTTGACCCCCAGTCAAGTGCGCTACCAGACTGCGCCACGCCCCGATTTAAATATTGGTTAGTCTAACAAATCAATGATTGATTCAAGCTCAGAACGGATGGCAGAAACAGTGCTACTTTTTGTTTCTTGATCTGATGCCTCATCAGAAAGTTTCTGTTTGGCACCTTTTATTGTGTAACCATTGTTATAAAGTAATTCCTTGATATGCCTAATGAGCATGACATCATGTCTTTGATAGTATCTTCTGTTGCCTCTTCTTTTAATTGGATTCAGCTGAGAAAACTCTTGCTCCCAATATCTCAAAACATGAGCTTCAACATTGCATAGATTGCTTGCTTCACTGATAGTAAAGTATCTTTTTGAAGGAATGGTAGGAAGTTGTGAATCTTCTCTGCTCATTTATTTATCAATGGATTTAACTTTTTCTTTTAGCTTTTGACCAGATTTAAAAGTAACCACACGTCTTGCTGTAATTTCCACATCCTCCCCCGTTCTTGGGTTTCTTCCAGGCCTAGCAGGCTTGTCTTTAAGTTGAAAA
>LUMP01000277.1_pt1 | contig 15421 bp, 13 predicted proteins | sample 729641 | NCBI WGS metagenome assembly LUMP01 (sample SAMN03860260, study PRJNA289734) | marine metagenome | biome: seawater column; feature: ocean; material: water; isolation source: Red Sea water column Station 12 - depth 47m | place: Saudi Arabia: Red Sea | collected 2011-10-15 | depth 47 m | reverse complement strand
CTCATGTTATCTTACTTTGAAAGTAGTCAAAGACATTAGAGCAAAAAGTATGCCTATTATCCAAAATCTTGTAACGACTCTTGATTCAGGCCATCCTTTTAGCTCAAAATGATGATGAATTGGTGCCATTAGAAAGAATTTTTTACCAGTACCGTATTTGTTTTTCGTATATCTAAAATATAAAACCTGAATGATAACAGATAAGGTTTCAATAACAAAGACTCCTCCGACAATTAATAATAAGACTTCTTTTTTAAGAAGAATTGCTAATGTTCCCAACGCAGCTCCAGTAGATAAAGATCCTACATCTCCCATAAAAATCTCGGCAGGCTTTGCATTAAACCATAAGAAGCCAAGACAACCACCAAAAAATGCAGTAGCAAAGATTGTCAGTTCACTTGCTAATGGCAAATAAGCAATATATAAATAATCAGTAAAATCAACTCTTCCTGAAATATATGCTATTACTCCAAATACACTTACTGAAATAGCTAACAATCCGGCAGCTAAACCATCTAGACCGTCAGTAAGGTTTACTGCATTTGAAGTAGCTGAAACAACTAAAATAATAAAGACAGCATAAATGATAGGATAAAAGAAATTAATAGAAACATTCTTTAAAAAAGGTACAAAAGTTAAAAGAGTATAGTCCCCATATACATTTGAACTTATTAGTATATATGAAATGAATACTCCAAGAATAGTTTGAGCTAGCAATTTATATCTTCCGCTCAAACCGTCTTTTCTTTTCTTAACAACTTTCAAATAATCATCATAAAAACCAATTAACCCCATCCAAACCATTGAAATACAGATTATTTGAATAAATAAATTATTTAAATCTGCTAATAGGACGGTAGGGATAATTGTAGAAAGAATAATCAATACTCCTCCCATAGTAGGAGTACCCTGTTTTTCTTTATGGGAATCTGGACCATGATCTCTTATGGATTCACCTATCTGAAGATTTATTAATTTTTTTACAACGAAAGGTCCAAATATAAAGCTAATTAATAGAGCAAGAATCGCACTTGCACCAGCTCTAAAAGTGATGTATTCAAAAAGATTTAAGAAACCAAAATATTCTCTTAGTGGTAATAATAATTCATTTAACATTTTTTAATTCATTAATTAATTGATCAAGTTGCATACTTCTGGACCCCTTAATCAAAACAATGTCTCCGTCTGTTAAAAGTTCATTTAACTTTTCTAATAAAGAAAAATTATCATTGAAATGTAAGCTTAATGCAAAGTTATTACTATTAGATTGTGCATTTTTAGCCAACTTACCAACAGTTAATAAAATATCTGTTTTTCCAACTGCATACTGACCTACTTTTTTATGAAGAATCTCTTCATTAGCTCCAAGCTCCTTCATATCTCCAAAAACAAAAAATTTTCTACATTCTTGAAAACTACTCAGATGATCTAATGCAGCTTTAACAGATTCTGGATTTGCATTGTATGAATCGTCTATAATTTTAAACTTATTCAATGATAAAATTTCACCTCTTCCTGGAGGCATTTTGAAACTTTCTAAGCAATTAATTAATAAATCTCCATTTAAGTCCGGAAAGTTGCTATCATTAAAGATATCATTAACAACATGAGAAGCAATTTCTAAATTTTTAATAAAAATATTACTTTTATCTTCTTTAAAATTAATGGCTAAAGAGTTTGGCTTTTTCTCATGGAAGTTAAATTTCTTTGTTGAATGATTGAGTATAGATTTTTTTTCTTTTTCAATATTTTCTATTGAACCAAATCCATCAAGATGTGCTGCAGCAATACTTGTAATTATCCCATATTCTGGTTTTACTATTGAGGATAAATATTCTATATCTCCAACTTTATTTGCTCCTAATTCAAGAACATATATTTCAGAATCAAGAGCAAAAGAAAGAATCGATAAAGGAACGCTTATTGAGGTGTTATAATTACCTAAAGTTTTTTCAACTTTAAACTTTGATTGAAGAAGGTGTGCTATCAAATCCTTGGTTGTGGTTTTCCCGTTTGAACCTGTGATTCCTACAATTCTTCCATTAAAACTCTTTAACCAGTTAATTAATAACTCTTTTATGAAAACATTTAAATCCTCAACTAAAAGATGATGGCTACTTTCATTTTCATATGATGATAACGTATAACTTGCACCATCTTGTATAGCTTGATCAACAAAATCATTACCATCAAAGTTTTCTCCTTTAATAGCAATAAAAAGATCATTTTTTTTGATATTTCTGCTATCTATCGATATTCCATTTATCGGCCTATTAATAGATTGATCAAAAAAAGTTTCAAAAACTGTTAAAAAATGGTTTTTTTCCTTTAAATCAATTCTCATAAAATTCTTTAATTATATCACTATCAGAATAAAAATGTTTCGTACCATTAATTTCTTGATACTCTTCCGTTCCTTTTCCAAAGATAATTAATATTTCATCTGACTTTAAATTTGTTAAAGCAAATTTAAGCGCTTCTTTTCTATCATTGAAAATATGATGATTTTCATTAGAAAATCCTTCTATTACATCATTATTTATTAATTCAATGTCTTCAAATCTAGGATTATCAGGCGCTAGATAACATTCTATAGAATATTTTTCAACAACTTCTGCCATTTTTGGCCTTTTAGACTTATCTCTACCGCCTCCAGCACCAAAAAGAACTTTCAAAGGACGACTAAAGTTTTCTTTTAGAGCTTTTAATGTCCTAAAATATGCATCAGGTGAATGTGCATAATCTAAAAATATCATTTGATTGCTTTTATTTTTAACCAAATGAAGTCTTCCATCTATATTTTCACAATTTTTAATTCCTTCTATAATAGATTGTCTTGAAATATTAAGCTCAATTGCAATAGATGCAGCAAGAATCAGGTTTTCTAAATTAAATGAACCAATAAGCTTTGATTCAAAGTCTAAAGTTTTGGAGTCCCATGCTAAAGTACCTGCTATTCCTAAACTATTAATTCTATATGATGTGCAAAAATAATCAGCATCTTCAGTTTTAAGAGAAATACATTTGACATTTGAATTTAACTCAGTAATTCTCTTACCATATTCATCATCAATTATTACAACAGAAGAGCCATTATCTTTATTTAACTTAAAAAGTTTAAGTTTTTCACTAAAATATTCATCCATTGTCTTATGATAATCTAAATGATCAAGTGTAAGATTTGTAAATGCAGTTATATCAAAAAAAATGTTTTCTATTCTTCTTTGTGATAATGCGTGAGAAGAAACCTCCAATATAACATTTTTGTAATTTTCATTAACTGCATGATTTAATATTTCATACAAATCAAAAATATCTGGTGTAGTTAGTCCAGGATTGATCTCAAAAGAAGGTTTTATTCCACTTGTGCCTATCTGTAACGTTTTTTCATTTTTCGCATCTAAAATGCTTTTTAAAATGGTTGATGTAGATGTTTTACCATTCGTACCAGTAATTCCTATCAACTTTACTTTATTTTGAGGATAATTGTAAAAATTTGAACAAGCAATGCCTGCTGCAATTCTTACATCTTTAACTTTAACTACATTTTTTTGAGATTCTAACTTATCAGAATCGGTAATCGCTAAGCAAGCTCCGTTTTTAAATGCATCTTCAATGAAGTCATTTCCATCATTATTCTGTCCTTTAAAAGCAAAAAAAATGTATCCTTTTTTTACTTTTAAGGAATTATTAGTAAGACCCTGAACTAATACTTTAGGCAGTTCAATAGATTCATTTAGAATAGTATTTAATACTTTATCTATTTCTATCATAAATCGTATTTATCTCTGAATGATTGATTACTGGGGGCATGTGAATATATCTAATATAATCATCCAGTGATCTTTGATCCCATGGGTCTTTAAAATAATTGTCAGAATCTAAAAAACCTTTTCTTGAGTTGTAATATGTGAACTTATCTAGAGATGAATTAAAAAAACCGCTTGAATAGGAATCGTAATTATTAGAAATATATTTGCTTGCTTCAACCCAACCAGGTAATCCGGCATCAAGATAAAGCGATGTAGAAGTATTTACAGGAAAAAACATTCCAGTGTTATTCTTTCGAGCAAATCTGTTGTATTCTGGAGCATTAAGTTTAATTGACTCATTAATCACATCTAGTTTAAAAAAAGTTTCAAGAGTTTCATTTGTATTGATATTTGCAATTAACATTAATTCTAAGTCCGATAATTCCTCAACGAGCAAAGGTTGAATATTGTCAGAAATATTGTCACTGACATCTTGCCCATAAAGACTTACAAAAAATAATAGAGATAAAATCAACCTAATCATCTAAACTTACCTTCATTCTACTTTTTTTTACCTGTGATCTTCTTTTTTTAGTTTCAACTCTTTTTACTTTAGAACTCCTCGAAGGTTTCGTAGGAATTCTTTTTGCTTGTATTTTAATATCGCTAAATAATTTTTCTAATCTATTTATAGCATCATCTTTATTTTTTTTCTGAGATTTAAAAGATTGAGCAATAATTGTTATAAATCCATTTTTTGAAATTCTTTTTCCATAGGCAGATATAAATCTCTGTCTCATCTCATCAGAAATATCTGATTCAAATATATTATATTTTAATTGAACAGCTGTTGAAACTTTATTGACATGTTGTCCGCCTGGCCCGCTAGATCTAACAAAGGAAAAATGTAACTCTGATTCTTTAATTTTTATCATTAAAATTGTTTATAAAATTTACAGAAATTTTTATGAATAGTTTTACAAAACATCGCATAACAGTTTTTGGCATAAATGGATGCCATGATGCTATTAAATCATCAATCATTGATGTTAATCAAGTAATCATTGAAAGAAATTCTCCTGCAGATAACAGTGAAAAAATGAATACTGCACTGACAGAGATACCACAAAATCTAATTGAAAAAGTTGATTCTGAAAGCTTTAAAAGATACGTTGATAATAATAGAGCACAAGGCATCTATATCAAAGCCCAAGCCAAAACCTTTCACGAACTACCGATAGTTGAAAATGAAACTGCTTGTTTTGTTGTTCTTGATCAGGTTCAAGATCCTCACAACTTAGGGCAAATCTTAAGAATTTGTGCTGGTGGAAATATTGACGGAGTTGTTATTACAGATCGAAATAGTGTTTCAATGACAAGCGCTGTGGCGCAAGTCAGTCAAGGAGGGTTCTCAAAAGTGCCTTTATTTTCAGTAACAAATATAAATAAAGCTATTAGTCATTTTAAAGACAATGACTTTTGGATAACAAGTTTCGAAAATAATATTGAAGCAAAAGATTGGTATGCTATCGATCTGAAAGGAAGATCTGTATTGATTTTTGGAGGTGAAGGAAGCGGTATTAGCAAACAAGTACTTAAAAATTCAGATTTTCTTGCAACGATTCCTATGTCTCATGAAATGAATTCTTTAAATGTTGCTACTGCAGTAAGTGCTATAGTCTTTGAAAGATTAAGACAAGTACTTAGTTAAGTTTGGCGAACTCTTCAGTTGCTTTCCAAACTCTCCATACATTCTTATAGCAAATTTTTTCAATTTCCTCTTCGGTATATCCTCTTTTTAGAAGATGAAAAATAACCATTGGAAACCCTTCTGGGCCTTTTAAATCCGTTGGAAGTGTATAACCAACTCCGTCGAAGTCAGAACCAAAACCTACATGATCAATACCAACTAAATTGACAACATGATCAATATGATCAGCAACTTTTTCAGAGCTAACATATAAAAATCTTTTATCGTATTGCTCTCTTCTATATTCATCGTATGACGCATAATCAGTTGGATCTAAATTATTATCTTTAATATACTTTGCAACATCAGCATCAATTGGAGCTTTGGTATCTTTCGATGCTTGATCTACAAAATATGATGCAAAATTTATTTGAACAACTCCACCGTTTTCTGCAAGTCTTTTAATCATGTCATCATCCATATTTCTTTCCCAATCAGGAGTAAAGTGCCTACATGATGAATGTGAAGCAATTGCTGGAACTTGGGTAACATCCATAACTTGATAAAATGCGTCATCAGAAACGTGTGAAATGTCTACCATAATGCCTACACGATTCATTTCTTTCACAACTTCTCTTCCGTAGGCACTTAGACCATTATGTGTACGTTTTCCAAGATTGTATGATGAGTCACAAATTGCGTTATCTTCTGAGTGCGTAAGTGTAATGTAGCTAATGCCCTTGTCATGAAAATATTGAACGTTGGATAAATCTCCTTCGAGGGGAGCTCCGTTTTCCATACCCATTGGTAATGCTATTTTTCCTTCTGAAACGATTCTTTCAGCTTCTTCAGGACTATGAGCAATCTCAAATTTATCTGGATGATCAGAAACTATTCTTTCAACAATAGCTATTAATTCTTCTGCTTTTTCTTTTGCACCACCAGTTACTTGGTAAGTTGCAGGAACATAGATAGCCATAAAAGGAACATCTAACCCACCTTCTTTTGCTCTAACATAATCAAAGTCACCTGGAGACCTTTTTGAGATATCTTCATAACCCCACTTATGCATTCTCCATGGAGTATCAATGTGGCCATCAGTAATAATAAATTTTTGAGATAATTCTTTAGCTTTTTCCATCAACTGTTCATCATTATTGGAATTACAATTCATAATTAGTAGTGTTGAAAGAACGATTAAAAAAGATTTGTATAACTTCATTATTTATATCCTTTTTCATTTGGAGGTTAGTAGCGGGAGTAGGATTTGAACCTACGACCTCCGGGTTATGAGCCCGACGAGCTACCAAGCTGCTCCATCCCGCGATCTGTTTGTATAATAACTATAAATAGAAAAAGGAGGAACTTTTTTTTAAAAAAAACATAAGTATTAATGAGGAGCAAGTTAAAGTTTAAAATTACCTCTTAATTCCTTTCTCTTACCCTTGGTTAGGTTTTAATTTGCTCCTCGAATTAATAAATTCTTTTAGGACGAATTCCAAGCGCAGTAACTAAAACATAAGAAGTAGAATCAATTTTTTTTGCAATGTGATTAATATCAATATTTCCATGCTCATTTGATCCAAAAATCAATACTTCATCCCCTAAGTTTAAATCAGCAGATCCTATGTCAATCATTAACTGATCCATACAAATTCTCCCAGTAATTTTAAAATCTTGATTTTGAAACTTTACAAAACCATCAATATACCAAGGACGTGGGACTCCATCAGCAAAACCAGCTTGTACAACAGCTATTCGAGTATCTGATTTAGTTTTATAAACTCCACCATAGCTAATTTGAGTACCAGCTTTAACGTCCCTAATTTCAACAATAGGGGCCGTAAATGTCATAACTGGTTTAATTGGAAGCTTTTGTGGTACTTCATCAGATGGAAAAGCTCCATAAAGAAGCATTCCAGTTCTAACCATATTAAATCTGGAATCTTGAACATTCAAAATAGCTCCACTGTTACTACAATGAACAAAATCAAAGGACATATCTAATTTTTTAGAAATTTCTACAACGTCACTAAATTTACTGAGTTGTCTATTAGCATAGGAAAGGTCTCCTTCATCCGCAGTGGCAAAATGAGAGTACAATCCCTCCAATTCAATAGTATCAAGCTGATTTGCTTCTTGCAAAAATGCTTCAGCTTCTTCAAATGGAACTCCTAATCTTGTCATACCTGTATCAATCTTTAAATGAACTTTGACAGTATTTCCAACGTGTGCTTTTAGCGCTTTCAAATCATCAAATGATGAGATATTGAGAGTAAGGTTATACTTTGAAGCTTCATCAATTCTTGATGGATCAAATTTTGCGTAAATGAAAATATCTGTTTTAATGCCAGCATCTCGCAATTCAATGCCTTCATCAATAGTGAACACAGCTAAATATCTCACTCCCTCTTCTTCAAGAGCTTTAGATACTTCTACAGCTCCATGCCCATACGCATTTGCCTTTACTGTAGCCATGATAGGAATCTCTCCAACTTCGCTCTTAACTATTTGATAGTTTTTTTTCAGTTGGTGTAAATCAATATAAACTTTTGGACCTAAATAACTCATTAATGCGCCTCATACCATGAAGGACCAATACCAAAATCTATTTCAATTGGAACATCAAGCTTCATTGCATTTCTCATATGTTCAATTACCATTTTTGAAATATAATCAATTTCATCTTGATGGACTTCTAATAACAACTCATCATGAATTTGCATTATAAGTTTAGATTTTAAATTTTCTTTATTCATTTGACGATGAATTTTAATCATGGCCAATTTAATCATTTCTGCAGCAGTCCCTTGAATTGGCATATTAATTGCCATTCGCTCAGCCGCATCTCTTCGAATTTTATTTTGACTGTCTGAGTCCCAAACAGCTCTTTTTCTTCCTAATAAAGTTTCAACAGATTTGGTTTCTTTAATCTGTAGCTTAGAATTTTCAATATATTGTTCAATTCCTTGATATTTCTGAAAGTATGCATCTTTAATTTGCTTTGCTTCTCCAAATGGAATATCAAGCTCTTGACTTAATCTAAATGGACCTGCTCCATACATTATCCCAAAGTTTACAATTTTAGCAATCCTTCTCATTTCTGGAAGGACCATATCATCATTATCAACATTGAAAATATTTTTTGCAGTGAAAGTATGTATATCTTCACCATTATTTAATGCAGAAATTAATGATTCATCTCCACTTAGATGCGCCATTACTCTTAATTCTACTTGCGAATAGTCTGCAGAAAAAATTTGATATTCATTTGATTGAGCTTTAATTGCTTTTCTTATTTCTTTACCATCTTCCGTTCTAATTGGAATGTTTTGAAAATTAGGGCTGCTTGTAGACAATCTCCCAGTAGCGGTCATAGTTTGATTGAAAGATGAGTGAACTCTCTGGGTATCTGAAATAATGTAAGACGGCAATGGATCCAAATAAGTATTTTTTAACTTATACAACTTTCTGTATGAAAGAATTAACTCTGGCAAAGGATGTTTATCCTTCAACTCACTTAAAACAGCTTCTGCAGTTGACCTTTTCTTAATCATCGGAAGTTTTAACTTATCAAAAAGTATGACTGCAAGCTGTTGTGATGAATTAAGGTTGAATTCTTCTCCAGCTAGATTAATTATCTCTGATTCCAATGATTCAATTTTTTTTCCAATCTCATTGGATCTGTTTTCTAAGTATTCTTTATCAATAAAAATACCATTGAATTGCATATCTATTAGCACAGGTAATAAATCTATTTCGATAGACTTAAAATAATTAAACAACTTTTGTTTTTTTAAGTCTTTCATAAAAATTTCGGTCAGTTCAATAACAACATCTGCATCTTCTGCAGCATAAAAAGAGATATCATCTAAAGAAACTTGATCCATTGTAATTTGATTTTTTCCAACTCCAATTAAGTCTTTAATCGGTACCATTTTGTAGTTCAAATGAGCTAACGATAAGTTATCAAGCTTATATGACCTAGCGTTTGGATTTAATAAATGTGCAGCAATCATAGTATCAAATTCAATTCCCTTAAGATCAATTCCAAAACGCTTCATAATAAGAGCGTCGTACTTAATATTTTGTCCTGTTTTTGGAATGTTTTCATCTTCTAAAAATGGTTTTAATATTCTAATTACTTCATCTAAATCGTTGTTCCCAAATAAATTTTCTTTTTTATCCTTAAATAAAATTGGAACATAAAATCCAGTGTCTTTCTTTGTTGAAAAGCTAAAGCCAACAATTTCAGCAGCCATTGGATTCACAGAGGTGGTCTCTAAATCAACTGATAACCATTTGCCCTGCTCTAACGATTCAACAAAACCGATCAAATCTTCTAAATTTAGAATGTTTTTATAATCTTTCTTTCTATCTACAGATTTTTGTTCAATAGTTTCAGTAGATCCAATTTTTTTAAGCAAGCCAGAAAACTCAAGCTCTTTGAAAATATCTTCAAGTTTTGATGTGTTCATTTCCTTGATTTCAAAATCTTCTACAGAAGAATCAATGTTTACATCAGTAAGAATGGTTACAAGCTGTTTACTTAATAACGCATTATCCTTATCTGATAGTAATTTATCTTTCATTTTTTCATTTTTAATAGAATCTATGTTTTCATAAATATTTTCAATATTTCCGTACTCTTGAATGAGCTTCATAGCTGTTTTTGGACCAACTCCTTGAACGCCAGGAACATTATCAGAGCTATCCCCCATAAGACCAAGCAAATCAATGATGTTTTCAGGTCCTACTCCCCATTTTTCTACAACTTTATTGACATCAAATATTTCTTTTTCTCTCTTTCTAGCTTGAGGAGCATATAGAAATGTTGAATCATTAATTAATTGCATAAAATCTTTATCACCGCTCACAATATTACACTGTAAATCACTATCACCACATTGCTTAGCAACAGTTCCAATAATATCATCAGCTTCAACGCCATCTACTCTTAAAACAGGAATATTCATACCTTCAAGAAGAGTCCATAAATAAGGTAATTGAGTCTGTATTTCATCTGGCATTTCAGATCGATTAGCTTTGTATTCTTCAAAAATTTCATGTCTAAAATTTTTACCTTTAGAATCAAATGCAGCTACTAAATAATCTGGTTTTTCCTCTTCGATTAATTGAAAGACTTGATTTGCAAAACCAAAAATAGCGCTTGTAGGAGTTCCAGCAGAATTGGTAAGTGGATTTCTAATTAATGCGTAATGCGCTCTATATAAGGTAGCATAACCATCAATAATGAATAATCTTTTTTGTTTTGTTGAGCTCATAATTTAGCGGGCAATAATACCCGCTAAATTATGAAAATAAGACATTAGAAACTATATGTTAATGACATTCCAATTTCTCTTGGAGGGCCAAATGATTTATATAGTTCTTCATGGAAATGAGGAGGTTCTAAACCAAAAATAAATCCTCTGTCTGCGTAAGACTCATCAAGAATATTTTTAGCATAAACTCCTAATCTTAGCTTATTGAATGTATGTGAATAATATGCATTCAATAAATGATATGGTTCTGACTCATATTCATCATGCATTGAATCAAAGATAAAGGCATCTTTACCTGCAATTTCAACCATTAATGAACTGTCCTCAGTGAAATCATAGTTTACAGATAAACTATAGTTCCATCATCATGGTCATCGCCATCATGGTCATCGCCGTGATCGTCATGATCGTCTCCATGGTCATCGCCGTGGTCATCGTGATGGTCGCCATGTCCATGATCATCATGGTCACCAAAATGAATTTCAGAACTCATGTATCCAAGAGTAAGACCCATGGATAATTTATCTGAGAATCTGAATTCACCATGTGTTTCAGTTCCATACTCATATCCTGAATCAGCATTTTGTTTAAAAAATGCAAACGCATTAGGATTTGATGGATCTAACTGCTCAGTGGCCTCAAAGATGTGTCCATCATGCTCTAAATAGAACAATGAAGAATGAAGCTTTACATTGCCTTTATTCCATCTAATACCAGTAGTTATATCAGTGTAGATTTCATCATCGTAGGTTTTATCTTCCATATCTAAATAAGGATTTTGATTAACACCTGCTGGATGATAACCTTCAGCAGCGTAAATATACCAATGAAGATTGCTTGTAGGATGCATTTCATAGGAAACTTTATATGATGTATTCCAATCTCCATCAAGTACAAAGCTTGCACTTGGATTATCAAAATCGAAATAATCAATATCTCTTGCTTCATGTCTAAATGCAACAGCAAGAACTGAGTGATTACCAAAATCATATGCTAACTCACCATAAACTGATTTTGTATTGATGTCATATCCAGTTGATAATCCTGTAGCTGATCCGCCAAAAACGTATCCAGCTGCATCTGTAGTCTCTTCATAAAGTGAATTAAATATTCCAAATACATAATTAACTCTTCTACCATCATTGACATTAGATCTAAATCTTAAATCAATTGTTCTGGTGTCAATATCTCTAGCAAATGAATCGAAGAAATCATATGATTTAAAATCAAAATCTTCGTCATGATCATCATCGTGGTCATCATCGTGATCGTCACCATCATGGTCGTCACCATGGTCATCCCCATGATCGTCACCATGGTCATCGTGATGGTCATCACCTTCCCAGTTTACCCAAAAATCATAATTTCCCCAGTCTGAGTCGTAACTATGCAAGGTTTCATTTTGTGACATACCCACATTTAGGTCAACAATTTGCTCTCCTAAATCATATCTATAGTCTGCAATGAAAATCTGAGACTTTTGGCTATCTTTTCCAGGGTTGTCAGAGTATGTAATGTTGTCAGTGTTGTTATCAGGTGCCCAATTATCATATCCATTATCGAAATCTGAAGCAATCATGGTATATTTTTGTGTAATTAAATCACCTTCTTTGAGCAATTTAGCTCTAATTGATGTTTCGTTTTTGCTTGCGGATGAATAATTATCACCTAAAGCAACATTTTCTTTATAACCATCTGAAACATTTGAATGACCTACTAAGCGTAATTTCCATCCATTTTCAAAAGGAAGATTGTATACTAAGCCTGTAGTATAAGTATTATATGATCCAAATTGAGTCATAAAATATCCACCCTCTTCATCTGTAGGGTCATTTGTTTTAAAGTTGATTAAACCACTTGATGCTGAAGCACCAAATAAACTTGTTTGAACGCCCATTAATACTTCAACTTGTTGCATGTCAAATAATGGTGCAATCATTCCTAATTCAGAAAGATCCATGCCATCAAGCACTATTCCAACATATGGACTAGGTGGACCTTGATCTGCATACCTGCTAACTGAACCTTCTCCCCTAATTTGGAAATATCTGGGTCTTGATGAACCTCCAGCATAATTCAAATTAGGGACTCTGTGAAGCAAGTCACTAAAGTGTTGTCCTTGCATAACTTCTAATTCGTCATTAAAAATTATTGCAGAAGCAGCCAAATCTCCTTCATTAACTGGACTTAAAGATGAGAAAACTTCAACACCTTCAAGTTCAATTGGATTCAATGAATCTGATTCGGTTACAACGTTTTGTGCAAATAATGCACTTATTAATATTATTAAACTAAAATAGTTTTTCATTTTTTCTCCTAAAATGATTTGTTAAAACTCTGATACCAAAAATTGATATCAGCTTATAAAGATAAGCTTATTGTGGTGGGGATTTGTTTAAGAAACAAAATATATTAAACGACATGTAATTAGATACATATTGTTTAAAAGCAATATTTTTAAAGTTAATACTAACAGAAGAAGTCGATGCCTCTGCAAATGATTTATCACTATTAAACTGGCAAAAATCACAGTCTTCCTCTACCGTATTATAATCAGAAGCATGATCTGCGTGTTCAGCATGATCATGTTCGTGCATATGTACATGTAAACTAAGGAAGGTAAAAGAAAGTAGTGTTATTCCGATAATAGTTTTTTTCATTTTTACTTTAAAAATTTATTAAGTTAACATTATGAAAAATGAAATAACTCTCAAAGCCTTTTTTTTAAGTATTTTATTGTCAATAATCCTATCATCTGCAATGGTATATTTAGGTCTTTATGCAGGAATGACTATTTCAGCATCAATTCCTGCGGCTATTATGTCAATGGGGATTCTTAGACTTTTTAAAAATTCAAACATTTTAGAAAACAATATTGTTCAAACGGCAGCATCTGCTGGTGAGTCTTTAGCTGCTGGAGTTATTTTTACTTTACCAGCCTTGTTGCTCATTGGATATTGGGATTCCATTAGCTATTGGGAAGTAACAAAAATTGCTATGGTCGGTGGAATTTTAGGCGCATTATTCACCGTACCATTAAGAAGAGCATTAATATTAAAAGCACAACTTCGATTTCCAGAAGGAGTTGCAACAGCTGCGGTACTAAAAACTGGTCACGAAACAGATGCTAATAAATCAAAAGAAAGTTTAAAAATGATTGCGTTCTCTGCTTTACTTGGTGGATTCGTAAAGCTTGGAGAATTAGCATTCAGTATTTGGTCTTCTGCTCTTGGTGGAGCAGTAGCAATAAAGGGTGCTATCTTTGGTATGGGAGCAAGCCTATCCCCATCTTTAATAAGTGTTGGCTATATCGTTGGAAGAAACATTGGTATTTTAGTGTTTTCTGGTGGCGTGATATCATGGGTTATCGCAATTCCAATATATTCATACATCTATGGGTTTGAAGGTGAAAGTATTTGGTCTGTTATTCAACTTGCTAAGCCATTAATTGAAAGCATTCAATTAAGCATAAAAACACTTAAAGAAAGTGCTAAAAATCTTTCTTTAGAAGAAAAAGACCTGCCAATCAACTACGTATTTATGGCAATTCTAGCAATGTTAGTTCCAATTTCTCTTACCTACTTTGGAATTATAGGTTCTTGGACATCTGCAATTATTCTATCATTAGTTATGACAATTTTCGGATTTCTTTTTTCTGCTGTAGCTGCATACATGGCTGGAGTAGTTGGCTCTTCAAACAATCCAATTTCTGGGGTTACTATTGCAACGATATTATTCAGCTCTCTATTGATCATTAGTTTTTTTGATGTTGACTCGTCCAAAGGTGCAGCAGCAGCAATTCTTATTGGAGCAGTAGTTTGTTGTGCAGCAGCGATTGGTGGAGATAACCTTCAGGACCTTAAAACTGGAAATATTGTTGGAGCAACACCATGGAAACAGCAACTAATGCAACTTGTTGGTGTAAGTAGTGCAGCTTTAACTCTTGGAATAGTTTTAACTCTACTACATGAAGCATATGGTATTGGTAGCTCTGAATTACCAGCGCCACAAGCTGTATTAATGACCAATGTAGCAAACGGGGTATTTTCTGGAAATTTAGAGTGGGGGATGATTTATGCGGGAGCAATTTTAGGAATATTTATTATTCTTCTTGACCAATACCAAGCTCGAAGAAATGCAGAATTTAGATTCCCTATTCTTGTTGTTGCGATTGGAATTTACCTTCCTGTCGAACTTACTCTACCAATTTTCATTGGAGGAATGTTAAATCACTTCGCTAGCAAAACTGCTTCTGAAGATGGAAAAAATAATGGACTGCTTATGGCTTCAGGATTAATAACTGGAGAAGCACTCATGGCTATCTTTATTGCAGTTCCACTGTTCTTTGATAAAAACTACTGGCCAAGCTTATCTTTACCTGCTCCAATGAATGATCTTGTTGGTCTTGCTATAATCATTATGATTCTTTATAGATTATTCTTGGTAGCTAAAAAATAGCTAGAAACCACTGATAGTAAATTTAGTCTTATTCTTCAGTTTCTTGCTTTGATTAAGAGCTTTATCATAGGAATTGAAATGATTGCTCCTCACATAATATATCATTTTACCATTTTTAAAAACTTGATCAATTTGGATATTATTAATTTTTTCTTCTTTAAGTGAATCTTTCAATATTGTTGCATTTTCAATTGAAGAAAATGCTCCAAATTGAATAAACCACACTCTATTAGTTG
>LUMP01000272.1_pt1 | contig 15443 bp, 8 predicted proteins | sample 729641 | NCBI WGS metagenome assembly LUMP01 (sample SAMN03860260, study PRJNA289734) | marine metagenome | biome: seawater column; feature: ocean; material: water; isolation source: Red Sea water column Station 12 - depth 47m | place: Saudi Arabia: Red Sea | collected 2011-10-15 | depth 47 m | reverse complement strand
TCTGATTCATTTTCAAAAGTTAATGCTAGCATACCTTGCTTTTTTAAATTTGTTTCATGAATTCTTGCAAAGGATTTTACAATAACTACTTTGACACCAAGATGTCTAGGTTCCATTGCAGCATGCTCTCTTGAGGATCCTTCACCATAATTATGGTCGCCTACTACAACTGTAGGGATATTATTTTTCTTATAATCACGCTGAGTTTCGGGAACTCCACCATACTCACCATTCAGTTGACTTTTTATAAAGTTTGTTTTCTTGTTGTATGCATTTACAGCACCAATCAAACAGTTATTTGAAATATTGTCTAAATGTCCTCTATATCTTAGCCAAGGACCTGCCATAGATATATGATCAGTAGTACATTTACCAAAGGCTTTAATTAAAAGTTTGGCTCCAGTAATATTTTTTCCATCCCATGGAGCAAAAGGTTCTAATTTTTCTAATCTTTTGGATTCAGGATTAATTATAACTTCAACATTAGATCCATCTTCATCCGGTTCAATGTATCCCCTGTCATCAACCTCAAAACCTTTTGGAGGTAATTCCCAACCAGTGGGTTCTTCTAATTTAACTTCCTCACCTAGATCATTAACTAATGAATCGGTTTTAGGATTAAAACCTAAATCACCAGAAATAGCTATAGCTGCTACGATTTCAGGAGATGCCACAAAAGCATGTGTATTAGGGTTACCGTCAGCTCTTTTAGCAAAATTTCTATTAAAAGAGTGAATGATTGAGTTTTTTTCTTGTTTATCAGCACCTTCTCTAGCCCATTGTCCAATACACGGACCGCAAGCATTAGTAAAGACTTTGGCGTCAAGTTTTTCAAAAATATCTAAAAAACCATCTCTTTCAGCTGTAAATCTAACTTGTTCAGATCCTGGATTAATTCCAAAGAATGCTTTTGTTGATAAATTCTTATTTAATGCTTGATCAGCGATAGAAGAGGCTCTTGATAAATCTTCATAAGACGAATTAGTACATGAACCAATTAACCCCCATTCAATTTTTCTTGGCCATTTATTTTTTTCTAATGTTTCAGCCATTTTACTCACAGGCGTAGCAATATCAGGGGAGAAAGGACCATTAATGTGAGGTTCAAGTTCTGAAAGATTAATTTCAATCACTTGATCAAAATATTTTTCTGGATTTTCATAAACTTCTGGATCTCCGGTTAGATAATCTTTAATTTTATTTGCTTCATCTGCTATTTCATCTCTGCCAGTTGCTCTTAAATATTTTTCCATTGACTCATCATAACCAAAAGTAGATGTTGTTGCTCCAACTTCAGCTCCCATGTTACAAATAGTTCCTTTTCCTGTACATGATAAATTTTCAGCTCCTGGACCAAAATATTCAATGATTGCCCCTGTTCCACCTTTAACAGTTAATATACCTGCAACTTTTAGAATAACATCTTTAGCTGCAGTCCATCCAGATAATTTTCCTGTTAATTTTACTCCAATTAATTTTGGAAATTTTAATCCCCATGCCATTCCCGCCATTACATCAACAGCATCAGCACCACCAACTCCAATAGCTACCATTCCTAAACCACCAGCATTTACAGTATGAGAATCTGTTCCAATCATCATACCACCTGGAAATGCATAATTCTCTAACACAACTTGATGAATTATTCCAGCTCCTGGTTTCCAAAAACCAATACCATATTTGTTTGATACAGATTCCAAAAAATTAAAAACTTCATTGCTAGTATTGATAGCCTCTTGTAAATCAGGGCCAGCACCAATTTTTGCTTGAATTAAATGATCACAATGAACAGTAGTTGGAACTGCTACTTTACTTTTTCCTGCTTGCATAAATTGAAGAAGAGCCATCTGAGCAGTTGCATCTTGACACGCAATTCTATCAGGTGCAAAATCTACATAATCAACTCCTCTTAAGAAGGGTTTCTCCACATTATTCCAAAGGTGGGAGTATAATATCTTTTCAGAAAGAGTTAATGGATGATTACATATTTTTTTAGCATGATCAACTTTATCCTTCATTGAAGAATAAACTTTTTTAATCATTTCAATGTCGAAAACCATAGTTGTGTTTTTAGTATTGCAAAATTAATAAAAGAAAAGGTCTTTTAGTTGATATAATCCTCTTCTTTTTTGATTGTAATATCAGACATATTCATCATTATTTCAGCTAAACCATTAGTTTTTGGTAATTCATATGAGAAGAAATACTTCATTGCTTCTAATTTACCCTTCAAAAAGCTTTTTGTAAAGTTATTTTTTTCTAACTCTTCATTTGATTTTATACCAATTTCAAGCCATGTCCATGATACAATTATTAAACTAAAAAATTCCATAAAAATAGATGCATCGGCTAAAAATCTCTCATAATCACCTTTGATGGCTAAAGGCATCAATGTTTTCAATACTTTTTGAGCTAAGCCAATTTTTTCATTTAATTTTTCAGAATATTCTGTTAAGTTCTTGTAATTTTTTGCTTTAGATATACATTTTAATATTTCAGCTGACAATAATTCCAATCCTTTTCCATTATCCATGGTTATTTTTCTGCCCAATAAATCTTGAGATTGAATTCCTGTAGTCCCCTCATATATAGAAGCTATTCTAATATCTCTATAGTATTGTTGCAATATGAAATCTGAGCAATATCCGTATCCGCCAAGTACTTGAATTCCATTGCTTACAGAAATATTACCAGCTTCAGATGGATAAGTTTTTACAACAGGAATTATCATTTCAAGTAAAGTTTTGTACTTATATTTTTCATCATCTGATTCTGCAGTATTTTCTAGATCATAATATTTAGCTGCTAATAAAACTAACGATAGAGATCCTTCTGACATTGATTTTTGAAATAATAACATTCTTCTAACATCAGGATGTTCAATAATAAGTGAAGGTTTTTCATCTGGATTCTTTTTTCCATCACTTGACAATTTTCTTCCTTGAGGTCTCTCGTTCGCATAATTTAAGGATGCATTATATGCTGCTGTAGCAATTGCTGAAGCACCCCTTCCAACTGCAATTCTAGCAGCATTCATCATTAAAAACATGTAATAAAGACCTTTGTTTTCTTCTCCAACAAGCCATCCTCTACAATCATCATTGTCTCCAAATCCAAGATGAGAAGTACAATACCCTTTTTGACCCATTTTTTGAAAATCACCAAGTGTGCTTACATCATTGTATTCTAAAGATCCATCATTATTAGGTCTGTTTTTAGGTACGATGAATAAGGAAATACCTTTGGTTCCAGCTGGAGCACCCTCAATTCTTGCTAAAAGTAGATGGACTACATTTTCAGTAAAGTGGTTATCACCAGCGGAAATAAATATTTTTTGACCTGAAATATTGAAATAATCTTCATCTGTTCTACTTGCTTTTGTGATTATATCAGAAAGTGAACTTCCAGCTTGAGGTTCTGTCAAGCACATAGTTCCTCCCCATTTTCCACTCAACATATTAGGAACATATTTTTTATTTAGCTCCTCGTTTGCAAAGTGAATAATTAGTTCTGCAGCACCTTGAGTTAAACCTGCATATCCAGGTAGATGATTATTAGCAGCTTCCATTATAAAAATTGCGGCAGTGTGAGCTATTAATGGCATTTGCATTCCTCCATCTTTGTAATCAAAAGAAGCAGATATAATTCCCATTTCTCCACCTTGATGCATCAAGGTTTTAACCTTATCATGAACATGAATCTTACCATCTTCATAATAAGCAGGTTTTTCATCCATCTCTTTAAAAACAGGAAAAAGTTCTCTGTCAGAGAAGTCTTTAATAGATTCAAGAAACATATCAATTGTTTCTTTATCATAATCCTCGAATCTTTTTTTATTTAACATTTTTTCAAGCCCATGAACTTCATAGAGCATGAATTTTAATGTGTCAAAGTCAATGTATTTATTACTCATTTTTAATCTTAATCAATAGCTTACAATCTAATAAATTTTTATAATTTTTCTTATATAACTGAAATAAAAAAAATAGATATTTTATATTTAGACATAATTCTTTTAAACAGCTTTTAAATCAATATAATTTTCATGAAAAAAAATGTTTTGTTCATATCATTTGTTGTTTCCCTAGGTGGATTTTTATTTGGATTTGATGCAGGTATAATTTCTGGAGTCATGAGTTATGTTGGTCCTGAATTTAATTTAAATGACATTCAAACTGGGTGGGTTGTTAGTTCACCATCATTTGCTGCAATGATTGCAATGCTTGTTGCTGGACGATTAAGTGATTTAATTGGTAGAAAAAAGATTTTAATTGTTGTTGCTTTTTTATATTCTTTTTCAGCTATTACATCAGCTTTTTCATTCTCCTATGAGACTTTATATTTATCTAGAATGATTGGTGGAATCGCATTCGGAACTGCTTTAATTTTGGCTCCAACTTATATAGCTGAAATTTCTAATGCTGAGAATAGAGGCCGCCTGGTCTCAATTCAACAATTAAATATAGTTTTAGGATTTTTTGCTGCTTTTTTAAGTAATTATTTTTTTAATGAATATAATAGTTCAGGATCAGAATTTTTAAATGACAATAATGTGTGGAGATGGATGTTAGGCGTTGAGTTTATTCCTGCAATTTTATATTTTTTTGCTTTATACTTTGTTCCTAAAAGTCCTCGATGGTTATATGTTAGAGGATTTATTAATGAATCAAAATCTGTTCTTAAAAAATTACACGGAAAATCAAAATATTTAATTGAACTCGATTCAATTAAACAATCTGTAAAAAGTAATGTAAAATCTAATAAAGTAGCCCTTAAAACACTTCTTAAACCATCATTAAGATTTATTATGATTGTAGGTTTAACTCTTGGAATATTACAGCAAATTACAGGTATTAATGCAATATATTTTTATGCCACATCTATATTTAAACAAACTGGAATAGGAACTGATGCATCTTTTTTCTCAGGCATATTTTTAAGTCTAACCACTGTTTTATTCACTCTTGTTGCTATGTATGCCATAGACAGACTTGGAAGACGACCTTTGTTAATTACCGGAATGTCTGGAATTGCTATTAGCCTACTTATTTGTGCATATGGATTTAGCAAGGCAGAGTATAAGTTGACCTCAAAAGATATAATGACTCTGAATATTGAGAAGTTAAATGGTAATAAAGAAATTGAAAATAAAATTTATTACGATGATGTTAGTTTTAAAAATGATTTAAAAGAAATAATAGGAAACAGAGATTTCTCAAAGATGGAGGGAGAAATTATTGAAGCTGCTATAAAAATTAATGCATTTCTTGTTTTAGCTGGAATCATAGGTTTTATCGCTTGTTTTGCTTTTTCTTTAGGACCAGTAATGTGGGTGATGTTATCAGAATTATTTCCAAATAAATATCGTGGACTGGCAATTGGGGTTGTAGGCTTTGTAAATTCATTTACAAGTTGGATAATTCAACAAATATTCCCTTGGGAAATTTCTAATTTAGGCAGTGCCATAACCTTTTTTATATATGGTTCAATAGCTCTAATCGGTGTATTTATTTTACTTAAAATTTTGCCTGAAACTAAGGGTAAATCTTTGGAAGAAATTGAATTTGAATTTGTTAAAGATTAATTGTTATGAAAAAAATAAAAATTGTATTGTTAATAGTTTTAATATTAGCTGTATCATCTTGTTTTAACTCAAATAATAAAGAAAAAACTTCTAATATATGGAAAGTTGATTTTTTTGATGATTTTGATAATTTCAATAATGAAAACTGGCAAGATCAACGAATTTGGGTAAATAATGAAAAACAATGCTATGTGCCTGATGGTAATTTTGGAACTAGAAAGGTTGAAGATGGTCTTTTAAAATTAAAAGTTATAAATATCGGTGAAGAATATGATTGTGACAATCTTGATAAGTTTGGAAATAAACATCCCAACACTAATTATGTAGCAGGTAGAATTGCCTCAAAAAATAGAAAAGAATTTATAAAAGGAAAATGGACTGCTAGATTAAGAGTAGTTGGAAAAAGTCAAAAAAGCATGTTTCCAGCTTGGTGGATTTTAGGGGCTCAAAATAATGAATCACCTGTACAAGAAGAAGATGAAAATATTTGTTGGCCGATGACTGGGTCTGGTGAAATAGATATTTTTGAACATCATGGGGATTACGAACCCAATCATTTCACAACAGGTGCTATTAAAAATCTTGGAGATTGTGATAAAGGTGACTGGTGGAGTTATAGAATTGGTGTAGATGTTTCTTTAACTGAATTTCATGAATATTCTGTTGAATGGGAGGGAAGTGATTTGGTTTATAGGCTTGATGGAAATGAAGTCCATAGAAATGAAGGTTTAGGTGATAATTATCCAGAACCAATGTTTGCAATCTTAAATTTCGCTAAAATTACTGATACACCCATGTCGGGCGAATGGATTATGGAAGTTGATTGGGTAAAGCACGAGTTTAGATTGTAAGCTTATTTTTTCCTAAATATTTTGTAATTTTTTGTTATGAAAGCAACTAACAAATTATTATTACTCGTATTGTTTATTTTTTCTTGTAATACTGAAGAAAAAAAAATTGAAAATGAAAATTTAAACGTTCTCTTTATAATGACAGACGATCTTAATTGTGATTTAGGATCGTATGGTCATCCCCAGGTAATTAGTCCAAACATAGATGAATTAGCTAACCAAGGTGTTCTTTTTGAAAATGCCCATAATCAATTTCCTTTATGTGGACCCTCAAGAGTTTCTTTAATGACCGGAATGTATTCAGATCAAACAATGCACACAAAATTAGATATTGATCTAAGACAAACCATTCCAGATGTTGTCACACTTGGTCAAAGATATCGTCAAAGAGGATATACATCAGTAAGAATTGGAAAAATATATCATTATGGTAATCCAGGTACTATAGGATCTTCAGGACAGGATGACATTTCTACATGGGACTATACAATTAACCCATATGGTAGAGATAAAGAAGAAGAATATAAAATTAATACACTCAGAAAAAGACAATATGGAGGTACACTGAGTTGGCTTGCTGCAGATGGAACTGATGAAGAACAAACAGATGGAATTGGTGCTACAGAGGCAATAGAGCAATTAGAAAAATTTTCTAAAAATGGAAAAAATTTCTTTTTGGCAGTTGGAATGTTTAGACCCCATACACCATATGTAGCACCAAAAAAATATTTTGACATGTATGATATGGATGAAATGGAGATACCATATGATGGTAGTACAGATGAATATTTAAGCACAATTCCTTTGCCTGCAGCACTGTCAGTAAGATGGAAAAAAGATCAAAGCATTCTTAATGATAAATCTAATTTCAAACTCGCTCAGGAAATAAAAGAGGCATATTACGCTACAACAACATTTGTTGATGCACAAGTTGGTAGAATTTTGAAAAAATTAAAACAGACTGGGCTTGATAAAAATACAATTGTAGTTTTTACATCTGACCATGGATACCATTTGGGCGAACATGGTCATTGGCAAAAACAAACCTTATTTGAAAACTCAACCAGAGTTCCATTAATTTTTTCTGGACCTGGTGTTGAAAAAGGTGTTAGATCAAATTCTCCAGTTGAATTAATAGATATTTATCCAACATTGATGGATTTAACTGAAATAGAAACTCCATCTCACGTTGTAGGTAAAAGTCTGAAGTCAATTTTTACGGATCCTAATCACAAGGTTAGAAAAAGTGCTTTGACTAGATGGAGAGCTTCTCAGCACGGAAATTTAAACTTTAGTGAGTCTGGAATACAAGGTTATTCAATCAAAACAGAAAGGTATAGATTAACAAAGTGGGGAGAAAGTGGAGAGCACGGTTATGAGCTTTATGATCATGATAATGATAAAAAAGAGATGATCAACCTAGCAAATGATCCTGCTTATAAATCTGTGATTGATTCTTTGAAAACACATATTGATGCTAGAATAGCCGATGCAAGAAAAAAACCTGAAGGATTGGGTAGACAATTTGAGGAACAACGTCTTCGTAAAGTCAATATGACTACAGGTGACCTTTATGATATCAATGGTAAGAGAATCTGGGAAAGACCAGCAGACGAATAAAAAGTATTTATTCTAAAATTAGCTGTTCAACATTTGATGATTCTTTTCCAATAATTTCCTGATACCTACTTATCATTTCTTGTAATTTTTCAGGATTTGAATTAGCTAAATTGTTTTGTTGAGAAAGATCACTCTCAAGATTAAATAATAAGTATTCTTTTGAATTTCCCAGTTCAATATCTACATTGTAATTCTTTGCAGGTCCAGGATAAGGAGGAATCATAACCCAATTACCACTTCTAAATGCAGTTCTAGTTGTTGCTTCAAGAACCAATTCATCTCTACCATCACCTTTATTGTTAAAAAACACATCCGATAAATCAACTCCATCACTTGAATTAATATCAGAACCAACTAATGTTGAAAATGAATTAAGAAAATCTATTTGAGTAACAATTTCGTCTGAAACTTGAGGCTTTGTTTTTCCTTTCCAATATGTTATAAATGGAACTCGAGTACCAGCTTCAAATAAACTGTATTTACCACCTCTTAATTTTCCAGCAGGAGTATGATCCCCAAGTTTTTCAACTGCATCATCATAGTATCCATCATTTAGAACAGGACCATTATCACTTGAAATAATAATAATTGTGTTTTCAAGTAAATTATTTTCTTCCAAGTGGTTATATAATTCTCCAATACACCAGTCAGCTTCTTTGATTACATCACCTCTTGGTCCCATTCCAGATGAACCAACAAATCTTGGATGTGGTGTTCTTGGAACGTGTGGTTGTTGAAGTGTGTAGAATAAAAAGAAAGGCTTATCCTTTACTTTATCAATATATTTTTTTGCTTCATCTAAAAATTTATCAGCCATATCAATATCACTCCATTTAGCTTTTTCACCACCTTTCATGTATCCAATTCTTGGAACTCCGTTAACTATAGCCTTATTATGCCCATGATGCCATTTCATAGTTAATAACTCAGGATTTTTAGTTCCGCTAGGTAACCCATAATCATCGTTTTTGAAATTAACTTCAATAGGATCATTAGGGTCAAGATTTACAACATAACCGTTTTCAATATACACAGTTGGAACTCTATCTTGAGTGTCAGCCATAATAAAACTGTGATCAAAGCCAACTTCATTAGGTCCTGGACTAATTTTTTTATTGTAATCTATTTTAGTATTTCCTAAGCCAAGGTGCCATTTACCAACAATACCTGTTTCATATCCTTTTGTTTTAAGCATTTTAGGAATTGTCATTTCCAACGTATCAATAATCAAATTAGCACCTGTTAAAATTTTTGCTCTTTTATTTCTCCATGGATAAGTTCCAGTCAGCAAAGCATATCTACTTGGACTACATGTTGCAGAACTTGCGTATCCATTAGTAAATCTTACACCATTGTTAGCAATTTTATCAATATTAGGAGTTTCTAAAGTGCCAACACCATATGAACTAACATCGCCATAACCTAAATCATCAGCGTATATTACTATAATATTGGGATTATTTTGATCAACACTTGTGTTACACGAGAATAGAGCACAAAGTAAAAGTGCAAAAAGGGTATGTTTCATAATTAGCTTGATTGTAATAGTTAGTTATTATTTAAATTTAGTTGATTCAACATTAAAATACAATTTTTTAAATTTTAGGATAAAAACTGATTTTAATTAGATAATTAATGAATAATTGAAAAAGTTTAGATAAAATTTTGACAAATTATATTTTATAGATTTGTTAAAACCCATAAAACAACTAACATGAAAAAAGCCTTTATAATCCTCCTTATTTTTTGTTTTTCTTGTAATAAAAATGAAAATCTTCCCAATGTAATTTTGATTTTAACAGATGATTTAGGTTATAATGACGTTGGATTTAATGGTTCAACTGAAATTTTTACACCAAATATTGATGGTATTGCAAAAAATGGTGTTTTGTTTAGTGAAGGGTATGTTTCTTATCCAGTGTGTGGGCCAAGCAGAGCAGGTTTGATCACAGGTAGATATCAAGATACATTTGGCTTTGGTAAAAATCCATTATTTACACCAAAAGATCCGAATATGGGTCTACCATTAACTGAACAAACAATGGCAGATATGCTTAAGTTATCAGATTACAGAACTTTTGCTGTTGGTAAATGGCATTTAGGTGCACACGAAAGTTTAAGACCATTAAAACGAGGTTTTGATGAGTTTTTTGGCTTTTTGACTGGAGGTCACAGATATTTTCCTGAAGAGTGGACATTAGCTGATGAGACTGAAGTAAAAAGTCAAAATCAAGCTTACAGGACTAAACTTTTAAGAAATGAAGAAAGAATAGAAGAAAAAGAGTATTTGACTGATGCCTTATCTAGAGAAAGTGTAGATTTTATAGATAGAAATTCAGAAAATCCATTTTTTATTTACTTAGCTTATAATGCTCCTCATGGTCCATTGCAAGCAACGCAAAAATATTTAGATAGATACGATCATATCAAACAAAAAGACAGAAAGACATATGCAGCAATGGTCAGCGCAGTAGATGATGGTGTTGGAAATATTATTAATAAACTAAAGGAAAAAGGTATATATGATAATACAATTATTTATTTTCTTTCAGATAATGGAGGAAGATTGAGAGGAGATTCGGACAATGGTGAATTGAGAGGTAAAAAAGGTAATTTATTTGAAGGTGGAATTAGAGTGCCGTTTGCAATGCAATGGCCAAAAGAGATTAAAGGTGGGCAGGTATTTGATAGTCCAATAATTTCGCTTGATATTTTTGCAACATTAAAGGAATTAACATCGCCAGAAATTAAACCTAAAAATGAATTGCACGGAGTAAATCTTATCCCTTTCTTAAAAGGTGATAATAAAAATGATCCTCATGAGTTTTTATTTTGGAGAAATAATTTTATGCAAAACGACCCAAAATTAAGAATTGAAGGATCTGCTGTTAGATCTGGAGACTTCAAGTTTATTAAAAATAAAGAAACTGATGCATTGTATAATCTTAGAGATGAAATTTCAGAGCAAACAAATCTTAAATCTGAAAAAAACAAATCCTTTTGTGAGTTTATCAATGTATTTAACTAAAAAAATTAAAGGAAAAGAATTATTAACTTATATTCCTGCACAAATTTTTGGTTGTATTTTGGGTTTTTTTCTGATGGAATTGGCGCGTTGTTATCTGATCTCCAATTTTCTAAATCATCATAAAGTCTATTAGTTATTTCTTCATTAATCTTACTTAAATCTTTAGATTCACTGACATCTTCAGAAAGATTGTATAGTTCTAATTCATTGTCTTCAAAATAGTGATGAAGTTTCCAATCTCCGTTAATTATAACAGAACCTGGTCTAGTTCTAAATAAAGGATCTTTACCATCATCTTTTTGAACATTATATGCCTCTAAATAGACAGGGAAATGAAAAAATAAAGATCTGTCTTTTAATTTTTTTCCATTAAAGATTGGGTTTAAATCTAAACCATCAAGTTTCAAGTTTTTATTTTTGTAACCTATTATTTTTTTGATTGTTGGGTAAAAATCAATATTACTAACTCTTTCAAATGATTTTTTACCTGCTTCTAATTTTCCTTTCCATGAAAAAATTAATGGAACTCTAATTCCTCCTTCATAGTAAGAACCTTTTCCAGCCTTTAATGGAAATTGATTAGATATAGCTCTTATTCCTCCATTATCGGAAGTAAAAATAATTAGAGTATTTTCTTCTAAATCTAATTCTTCAATTTTAGCTAAAACTTTTCCAATGTTTTCATCTAATGAACGTATCATTCCAGCGTAATCTGGTCTATTATGGTTTTCATCTGAAGATTTATTTTTAAAATAATTGGAATATTCTTTTTTTGACTGTATTGGAGTGTGAACTGAATGATAAGACAAGTGTAAAAAGAATCTTTCTTCTTTATTATCATCAATAAAATTTATTGCTTCATTAGTCAACCTATCTGTAAGATATTCACCTTTTGGACCACTTTCTAAGTTAGGATTAGTGTAAGGTGAGAAATATCCACCTTTTGGACTTCCAGACTCCCATCCACCAATATTAATATCAAATCCTTGATCTTTTGGATAATACCCTTCATGACCTAAATGCCATTTTCCAATATGGCCGTTGATATAACCTTCAGTTTTAAGCATTTCAGCCATCGTAAAAAACTCTAAATCTAAATTTTCAGTATTTTTTGTTGGAATAATTTTTCGAGTAATATCCAATCCTCTAGCAGACGGACTCACCGTATATATACCATGACTTGGATGATATTTTCCTGTCATCATAGATGCCCTACTAGGAGCACAGTTCGCTGAAGATGCATATCCATTGAAAAATGTAACACCACTTTCAGAAAGGTTATCAATATTAGGTGTTTCATAATATTTGGAACCCATATAAGATAAATCAGTCCAACCTAAATCATCAGCAACAATTAAAATTATATTAGGTTTTTCTATACTTTCTTTATTGCATGAGAAAATAAAAAAAGTTGAAAAAAGTAAATAAATGAGATTTTTCATAAAAGAATTACTCATTATTAGTAAGGTAATTCATTCTTCTATTTACAAGAGCATTTTCTTCTCTTTTAGGTGGTATCCAATTTTCTGAAAAAACCTCTTTTTTTAGATTTAATTTAAAATTAGGATTTTGAGTTTTTACAAGAGCTAATGTGTTTAACATGAGGTTAGCCTCAGATTCTGATTTTGCACTCTTTAAAAGAGAGTTTATTTTAGATTCGCTTACATTAATATTATTTAACAACATAAATTCGACAGCTCTCATTTTTACTAAATTTTCTGAATCATTTTGGAAAATGAAATCAATTTTTTCTGAAAAATTCATTCTTCATCAAAATTTGATAGAGCTAAATTCGAAATAGTTAAAAGCTTTTTAATTTGATCTTTATTTTTTTGACTAAAAGCAGTTACGTTAGATATACCATTTTCAAGAAAGTAGGGTTCTGGAAAGAAACTTAAATCATTTGAGGATATAAGATGATCATTTAAAGTTTTTCGAAGGTCAATTAATATTTCCTGATGTTCATCTGAGTTAGCCAAATTATTCACTTCATGAGGATCAAGTTCAATATTGTATAGATGTTCGGGCATTCTAGGTTCGAAAAATTGACTTTGTTTATCGTTTAATTTCCCTTCATTAAACAAATTATACCACTCTTTGTAGGCAAGCATTTTGTATCTGTAAAAGTTATATAATCCATCAATATTAAATGGTTGAAAGTTTCTTATATATTTATATTTCCCTTTTCTCACTGATCTAACCAGATCGTATTTTTCATCAAATCTATCACATAAAAGGAGTACCATCTAAATTACTCGGAATCTCAATTCCTGCAAGGGATAAAACTGTTGGAACTAGATCTACAAAATCAACAAATGCCGATGTTCTGGAGCTTTTTTTAAATGGAGATAATTTTTTGTAATTATCTGGAATTCTAACAACCATTGGAACGTGCAGACCACTTTCATAAATATAGCCTTTGCTTCTCGGCAAGACTCCACCGTGATCACCAAAATAAAAAATGAATGTATTTTCAAGTAATCCTTGTGATTCTAAATCGTCAATAAACTCTCCAATTAGTTTATCTACATCACGATGATGTGAGTGAAGTAATGATTGAGTATATCTAAATGTTGGAGTGTCTGGATGATAAGGAAACGGTATAATGCTATCTAATTCATTACTTTTTAATCCTTCTTCTAATTGTTTCTTATTGAAATGAAGTTTACCCTCATGAGTATTATTAAAATTTTGAACATGAAAAAAAGGTTGACCTTCATTTCTGTTTTTATAACTGGCTTTATTTGAAGACTCATTCCATATTTTACCTTCTTTTACAAAATTGTAATCTTCTTTAGAATTATTGGTTGTATAATAACCATTTTTCTTGAGATATACAGGTAATGGATTAATGTCAGTAGGTAATTTTACTTTCTGCATTTTTCTGTGATATTGCGTGCCAATACTTGGTGCATAAACACCAGTAATTAATGTAGTTCTTGCCACTGAGCAAACTGGTGCATTAGAAAATGCATTATTGAATACTACACCATCCTCAGCTAAACTATTTATAGTTGGCATATCAGCTCCACCTTTAGTGTACAAATTCATATAGTGTATGGAATTATCCTCAGTTGTTATCCATACAATATTGGGCTTATCATGTATATTGTCATTACATGAATTGAGTAAAAAAATAATTATTAAAAGAATATAATTTCTCATAGTTTTTACCAAAATAAAGCATAAAGTAATGCTGTTATAAGCATAACAGAAAATGCAGCAACATTAAATGTTTTATCCGTTTCAAAAAGCTTTTTAGACAGTGTAATACCTTTTGGATCATCACCTTTATTTTCTAAGTTGCTAATAACATAGATTACTAATAAAGTTCCAAGACATGTTAGCATCATTTGATGCATAAACGGTAGATTCACAAAAAATATAGAATCACTCCATCCATTAGGTGCAACTTTAAAATACATCGCAATCGGAATTGATGAAATAACACCCCAAATAGATGCGTTATTTGTTGCTTTTTTATAGAAAAGACCCATTAGAAATACTGCAAGAATTCCCGGGCTAACAACTCCAGTATACTCTTGAATAAATTGGAAAACCTGACCTAAACTTCCGAGTTTTGGTGCTATTAATGTTGCAATTATCAAAGCGATTAATCCAGTCAATCTTCCCACTTGAACCATTTTTACATCATCAGCTTTTTTATTTATTAATGATTTATAAATATCCATAGTAAAAATTGTTGAGGTAGAGTTTACCATAGAAGCCAAAGATGATACAATTGCAGCAGCTAATGCTGCCAAAATCAATCCTTTAAGACCTACTGGAATATAATTTTTAATTAGCCAAGGAGCTGCATTATCATTAGCTACATTTCCAGATGTTCCTAAGAAACCTTCACTTCCTAGAAGGTCCATGTTTAATGATCCAGTTGCTGGATCAACATTCATTACATATGCAATAATACCTGGTAAAACAACAATTACAGGTATTATTAATTTTAGAAAAGCAGCAAATGCAATTCCTTTTTGTCCTTCCTTCAAACTTTTTGCTGCCAGTGTTCTTTGAATTATATATTGATTGAAGCCCCAATAATAAAGATTCGCAACCCACATCCCTCCAATTAAAACAGCTAATCCTGGTAAATCCCACCAAGCATCTCTACCATTAGGTGTTATGATTTCTCCTTTTGATAATATCATTGAAAAACGTTCGGGAGCAGTATTATATACATGGACTAGTCCATCTATAAAATTACCACTATCTGTAACGTTTGAAAGAGCAAAATAGGTCATTAAAAGCCCGCCGATAATCAATAAAATAACTTGAACTACATCTGTCCATGCAACAGCGGCTAAACCACCCCAAAGTGAGTAAGCAGCTGCAAATAATGCAAGAC
>LUMP01000212.1_pt1 | contig 15475 bp, 16 predicted proteins | sample 729641 | NCBI WGS metagenome assembly LUMP01 (sample SAMN03860260, study PRJNA289734) | marine metagenome | biome: seawater column; feature: ocean; material: water; isolation source: Red Sea water column Station 12 - depth 47m | place: Saudi Arabia: Red Sea | collected 2011-10-15 | depth 47 m | reverse complement strand
ATTCTGCATATCGCATTCTTGTCGCTCTTTCAATGACAATGCCAAGGATATTGGTTACCTCATTGTTATACTCATATTTAGTTCCAGGTGGATTGACTTGTTTTAACTCAAGGGCCATTTCATCAAACTTCGTTCCAAAATGATGTCGAACAGCTCTATTAAAAATACTCACATCAAGAGAGTTGGCCATTTGTTCTAAACCTGCAGACATCTGTAGTGCTTGACGAATTGTGATCCTTCCTCGATTGTCATCTTTCCATTCATAAATATATTTTCCAATTTCATCATCAACAGACTTAATATGACCTTCACTTATTGCAATGCCAGTAAGCATGGCTAAGACAGTTTTAGACATTGATTGAGGATTGAAACGAACTGAGCGATCCTCGTCCTCCCAATACTCTTCATGCTGGATAATGCCTCGATGTATCACTATAAGTGAAAGGGCAGATTCTGATTTGGCAAATGTACTTGCCCTATCCAATGCAGTCTTATTTATCGTAAGAGTGTCGTCAGATGCTATTTGCAGGTTGTCATCTTTTTGACCAGCAACGTTTTCGATGGGGTCATACCATGAGAGAGGAACGGTCAGTGGATCACCTGTATAACTTAAATATCTTTTTAGGAAATGCCTTTCAGAAAAACCTAAAAGAAGCAAACCTAATCTTTACCTGAGCGCCAGCTTTGTACTTCATTTAGTCCAGCCATTTCAAAAATATCAATCCACTCAGATTCTTTTAACATTAGCATCCGAGTGCCAACTTCTTCTTGCCATGAGTGTGAATCAGAATTTTCATAATAATGATCTACCCCAACAATTAATCTCCCATTATTGCTGAGCCATGAATCTGTAATTTTTTTTACTGTCTCTGAAGGATCATCTAAATAATAAAGAACTTCCATGGAATGAATTACATCGTATTGATCGTCTGAATCAAAAGAATTGATATCTGCAAGAATATATTTTGTATCACCACCTTTTGATTCGGCATTGGCTATCATTTGCTTTGCACCATCAATTCCTACTGATCGATCACATAATTTATTATTAGCAACATCACGAACTACCCATCCATTTCCACAACCAAGATCTAAAAAACTGAAGTTTTTGCCTATATTTGCTCTTTCCTCTAAAGCAAAATCTATCATTTCATTAACGGGCGTTGCATGAGTATTTTCCATGCCAACATCTTTACCTTGTTCGGCCCATTCTCCAAATATATCAATTGCTTTTTTCATTCCCACTCAATAGTTGATGGTGGTTTTGAGGATATATCTAACGTGACTCTTGAAATACCAGAGACTTCATTGATGATTCGTGTTGATACATGATCCAAAAATTCATAAGGCAATTTAGCCGAATTTGCCGTCATAAAATCAGTTGTCTCCACTGCTCTTAAAGCAACGACATATTCATATTTTCTCCCATCGCCCATGACGCCAACAGATTTGACTGGTAGAAAAACTGCAAATGCCTGACTTACTTTGTCGTATAGATTCTCTTTATGTAGTTCCTCGATAAAAATATCATCGGCCAACCTCAATAGATCAGCGTACTCTTTTTTAACTTCTCCTAAGATTCTCACTCCCAAGCCAGGTCCTGGGAAAGGATGTCGATCAACCAACTTTGAGGTCAGTCCAAGTTCTTTGCCAATTTTTCTTACCTCGTCTTTGAATAAATCCCTGAGCGGCTCTACCAGTTTTAATTTCATATCCTCAGGGAGACCGCCAACGTTATGATGTGACTTAATTACATGCGCTTTTCCTGTCTTCGATCCTGCCGACTCTATAACATCTGGGTAAATGGTTCCTTGAGCCAACCATTTCACATTTTCTAACTTTGAAGCTCCTCAAAAACCTCTATGAATGTTCGACCAATTATTTTTCTTTTGCCCTCTGGATCATCAACACCTTTAAGTTTCTCTAAGAAAATATCCTCAGCATTGACTCTGATGACATTGAGATTCATATGCTCTGAGAATGTCTCCATGACCTGATCACCTTCATTTAGACGAAGAAGACCATTGTCTACGAAAATACAGACCAATTGATCACCGATCGCTTTGTGCAAAAGGGCAGCTACAACTGAGGAATCAACACCACCTGATAATCCGAGAAGAACCTGATCATCGCCAACCGCTTCCTGAACTTCTTTGATGTCTTTTTCAATGATATTTCCTGGATTCCAATCATTTCCACAACCACAAATATTGTGAACAAAGTTTTTAATGATTCTCTCTCCGGAACTTGTATGAGTGACCTCAGGGTGGAATTGGAGCCCATAAAATGAGTCATCTTCATTTGCCATTGCCGCTGAAGGTGAGTTTGCACTCGTACATATTGTCTGAAATCCCTCAGGCAAATTTTCAACCCTGTCTCCATGACTCATCCAAACCGGTTGCTCACCATCAGTCTCAATGCCCTCCAAAAGACGGCTATTTGCTTCCATTTTTGCATCGGCATGACCAAATTCTCTCTCATTTGATGGTGAAACTTTTCCTCCGAGTTGTTCTGTCATCACTTGCATCCCGTAACAAATACCTAGAATGGGAAGACCCATTGAGTAAATCTCTTTGGATGGTTTGGGTGCATCATCAATGAATGCAGATTCGGGTCCGCCTGAGAGTATTAATCCAGATGGCTTAAATGATTCAATGGCGTTGAAATCAATATCGCCTATATAGATCTCACTATAAACACCCGCCTCCCGAACTCTTCTTGCAATCAGCTGGGTATATTGTGAACCAAAATCAAGTATGAGAATTCTGTCTTGCATTAAGAACTAATCGACAGAGTAATTGGGTGCTTCTTTGGTGATGCTGACATCGTGAACATGCCCTTCTCTTTTTCCAGAATCTGTGATTCTGACAAACTCAGTTTTTGTCTGGAGCTCCTGGATATCTTTACATCCTGTGTATCCCATTGACTGTCGCAATCCGCCAACAAGCTGTTCGATGATTTTGGAAAGCTTCCCTTTATAAGGCACCCTTCCTTCAATGCCTTCTGGGACCAATTTTTCTGCCTCCTCAACATCACTTTGGAAATATCGATCTTTGGAGCCGTGTTGTTGAGCCATTGCTCCCAATGAGCCCATACCACGATATGATTTAAAACTTCTTCCTTGATAAAGCTCTATCTCACCGGGTGATTCCTCTGTTCCAGCAAATAGGCTACCCAACATAATGCTATCAGCGCCCGCTGCGATTGCTTTTGCTATGTCTCCTGAATAACGAATGCCTCCATCTGCGATGATGCATGTATCTGTTCCCTTCAGCTCTGTTGCAACATCAGCAATTGCTGTGACTTGTGGCATTCCGGTTCCTGCAACCACGCGAGTTGTGCATATTGAGCCAGGGCCTATTCCGACTTTAACTGCATCTGCTCCTGCTTCTACAAGGGCTTTAGCGGCCTCTCCTGTCGCAATGTTTCCAGCAATGACCTCTAGATCAGAGTGCATTTTTTTTATTGATTTAACTTGATTGATCACCCCTTCGGTGTGTGCATGTGCGGTATCAACAACGATCACATCAACACCAGCTGATTTGAGCGCCTCCACCCTCTCCTCAGAACCATCACCAACACCAACAGCTGCTCCAACCAAAAGCGCTCCATTCCCATCTTTTGATGCAAGAGGAAAGTCTGTAGCTTTCTGAAAGTCCTTTGCAGTGACCATTCCTTTTAACTCGAAGGAATCATTAACCACTAGCACTTTCTCAATTCTATGCTGATGGAGCAATCCCAAGACCTCTTCCTCATCTGCACCTTCTTTGACAGTAACAAGCTTTTCTTTGGGAGTCATGACACTGCTTACCAAGCCATCAAGATTGGTTTCAAATCTTAGATCACGATTGGTGACAATACCCACTGTTATGCCATTATCCACGACAGGGACACCTGAGATATTATTGAATTTTGTTATATCCAATACCTCTCTGATGGTTATGTCAGGACTCACTGTGACTGGATCAGAAATAATCCCGCTTGCAAACTTTTTAACCCTATTCACTTGTGAAGCTTGATCTTCAATGCTGAAATTCTTGTGAATGATTCCCATGCCACCCTCTTGAGCAATAGCGATTGCAAGCTGATATTCGGTCACAGTATCCATTGCAGCAGACAACAATGGAATTTGAATTGAAAGATTCCTTGTTAGTTTTGTCGAGAGATTTGTTTCGCGAGGAAGGACATCCGAGTAGTTCGGTTTGAGAAGTACATCATCGAATGTTAAGGCAGTTTTCTCTATCGTCATTGACATTTCCATTTATATGATGGATTTGTCAATGGAATTTTACACTCCTTGAGTTATTTGTAAACTGAAGCCTGTTCAATTTTGTATAATTTTTTTATGGATCCATTCGAAAACCAAGAACACATATACAGCATTTCCGAATTAAATGATGAGGTGGCCTCAACTTTGACAGAGGCTTTTGGTGTTATTTGGGTTGAAGGAGAAATATCAAACCTAATGCGGTCTGCAGCAGGTCATGTTTATTTCTCACTCAAAGATGAGTCAGCCAGTGTTCGTTGCGCCATGTTTAGGATGCAAAATCAGTCTCTTGATTTTGAATTAAGAGACGGCATGCAGATACTTGCAAGGGCAAAAGTTGGTCTCTATAAACAGAGAGGCGAATTTCAACTAATTGTAGAGTATGCAGAGGAAAGCGGTGAGGGTTTACTAAGACAAAGGTTTGAGCTTCTAAAACAAACACTACAGAAAGAGGGCTTATTTGATGAGCTTCATAAAAAACCTCTGCCAAAAATGCCTAAAACAATAGGACTGGTCACCTCACCGAAAGGTGCTGCAGTGCAAGACATAATAAAAACAATTAAGAGACGTTATCCAATTGTGAGAGTCATTGTCTACCCTACTCTCGTTCAAGGCAATGAGGCCACAAAGAAAATTGCTTCAGCAATCGATATTGCTAATCAGAGAGATGAATGCGATGTCATCATCATAGCCAGGGGCGGTGGCTCTCTTGAAGACCTTTGGTGCTTTAATGAAGAATTGGTTGCGCGTTCAATCTTTCATTCTAAGATCCCTATTATCTCAGGCATTGGTCATGAAACAGACTTCACCATAACGGATCTGGTTGCTGACCTAAGGGCCGCTACTCCTACAGCAGCAGCTGAAATTGCACTTCCTACGACAAGCGAGATCGTCGATCGCTTAAACCGCTATATATTTGATATCACTCAACTCATTGACTATAAAGTTAATCACTTTAGACATCAGCTAAAATCTGCATCTCTTCGAATGCAGGCAAGTCACCCACAGTCGAAACTACAATTCAATATGCAAAAGCTTGATCTCATCAATGAAAAAATGCAAAAACTGCCAATGATGCAAGTAAGAGATCTAAAAAATATCTTTAAAATCTCTTTTTCAAAACTTCTCGCATCCAATCCCAAAATCAATATTGAAGCTGAAAGACAAAATCTTGAAATGAAAAATATGGCACTATCAAATGCCATCATTGGTCTTATTGAAAGCAAAAGAAATCGTTTCTCAGTTATGACAGCTCAATTGGAAGGAGCATCACCACTTCAATCATTGAGTAGGGGTTATGCACTTGTGACAAATGAAGATGGTCGAAACATAAAATCGGTAAAAAAGATTAAAACAGGAGCGTCTGTTAAGACAAAATTATCAGATGGATCTTTTGTATCGAGGGTTGAAAAGATCGACTCAGATTGATGCTATTTCTTTTTCTTTCTTGTGCGGATGATTCGCCTTCTTTTTTTCCACTGACGAGTGGTTAGTTTATTTCGCTTTCCTGCGAAGGGGTTATCACCGTCTTTAAAAATCAATCTAATCGGCGTCCCTTTAAATTGAAATGCCTTTCGAATCTGTGACTCTAAGAATCTCTTATAGTTGTCTCTTAACTTACTGGTTTGCGTTCCATAAATAATAAATGTAGGAGGCTGATGATTAACCTGTGTTGCGTACTTCAGCTTAATTCTTCTGCCTTGAACATAAGGCGGTGGTTTGGTTTCCGTGAGCTTTTCGATCAAAGTGGAAATCTTTGATGTTGGAACATCTTGCATCGAACTTTTTGCAGACTCAATTGCTGTATCAATCGTTTTCTCAAGCTGCATGGATTTCAATGCTGAAATCTCAACCGTCTCGATAAAACTGGCAAATTTTAGCCTACGCTTGATTTGTCTATCTAAATATTCTTTTTGTTCATCATCCAAAAGATCATACTTGTTCAAAGCAATGCAAAACGCTCTTCCAGAATTAATAACCAGTCCAATCAGTGAAAGATCTTGATCTGTTATACCCTCTAAAGCATCAATGATGACAATGACTGAATCGGCTAAATCTATGGCCTGGAGTGCTTTAACAACACTGAATTTTTCAATGGTTTCATTAACTTTTTTCTTTCTCCTAATACCTGCTGTATCAATCAGAACAAGCGGTATATCTCGATAATTAAAATCAATGAATATGCTGTCCCTTGTTGTCCCAGGTCTATTCTGAGTGAGCACTCGTTCTTCTTTAATGAAAGAATTAATAAAAGTTGATTTACCAACATTTGGCCTTCCAACCAAGGCTATTGACATCTCGTTTTCATCTAATTCACGAGCAGTTGAATCAATATCGGGTTGATCGATTTTTTGTTCAATCAAGCCAATCAAATCAGCACAGTTATCACCCCTTTTTGCCGAGATAGAAACCATTTCTTTGAAACCCAAGCTATGAAAATCAGCCTCTAAGCCTTCACTCGACATGCCTTCAACTTTGTTCACAACTAAAATTGTTTCTTTGTCTTTTTTTCTCAGATCAAGTGCTACCTCGCGATCGCTGTTAGCAAGTCCCTCACGGCCATCAACCACAAAACAGACTAAATCTGCTTCCTCAATCGCGGTCTCAGTTTGCTCTTGAATGGTCTGAGACAAATCACCATGATCAAAGTCTAGCCCACCAGTATCGATGACTATGAGATCATTTTTTTCAGATTGAATATGACCATATATTCGATCTCGAGTCAGTCCCTGAATATCAGCAACAAGTGCAGCAGAGGTTCCTGTCAGCTGATTGAATAGAGTGGATTTCCCGACATTCGGTCTTCCGACTATGGCAACAATTGGTAACATGACATGGCCCTCATCTTATCGTGAAGATTGATCAGGGGCTTTTACGGAAAAAAGATTGCCGCCATCTGTTTGTACATATATTGAGTCACCTATTGCCAGTGGTGACGATGTGATTTTATCTGATCCAATACTGGTTCTTTGAAGAATTTCACCATCTTCTTTGCTCAACCAATGAAGATAGCCTTCAAGATCACCGATGACAATGGCATCACCAATAATTGTAGGTGCACTTGGATAACGATGAAGCAGTGTTTCTTTTTGCCATACTTCTCGACCAGTAAACCTTGAAAATGCTCTGACCGTCCCATCCGCTTCAGATGCATATACAACATCATCATCAACATCCATTCCAGAGTATAGCGAAGCCTCGGTTAGCCAAATGATATTGCCACTTTCAATTGCCAATGCTGCCAACGCACCTTGATAACTTCCGGCATAGACTTCATTCCCAAAAATAACGAGTGGCGCATCGATGTCGCTCACTTTTTCAATTTCTGTTCTACCTCCGGGTGGAGTCAACATGGTTTCCCAGAGAAGGCTGCCATCAGTTAAGTCATAGGCCGTAATCTTTCCATCATCGAAGCCACATATGACTGCATTTGATATCACAACCGGTGCCGATGTTCCTCTCAAGCTCAGCCTTGGCACATCATGAGAAGAAGTCCATTGAACACTGCCATCATTTACTGAATAAGAAGCAAGATTTCCATCCACTGAACGGACAAATATTGAATCATCTTTGATGGCAACGGGTGCCAGTATTTCACTCGATACCTCACTAGTCCAAATCATTTCCCCTGTCATTGAATCAATACTGATAAGCTCACCATCATTGGTTCCAAGAACCAAGATTCCATTGCGATAAGTTGGACCAGCTGTAAATGCCATTTCAAAACTCTCTCTCCATAGTTTTTTACCGGTTTTCATATCGATGGCTATTACATTTCCATCAAAGCTGGCAGCATAAATTGTTTCTCCATCTGTATCAGGCCTCAACATCAGGTCCAAGCCTTCATGGCCCTTACCGATTGATGTTTTCCATCCTCTGTCTACATCCAACATAGGAGTAAAATCAACCAACTCTGCTGGCTGATCAAATGCCTCTTCTTCATCTCCTCCAAAAAATGAGCACCCTTGAATAAATAGAAATAGACCAAGCGCTGTAACAAGCCTCATAGAAAAAAAGGATGTCTGAATTCTATCTTTCATATTCATTATGATTGGTTGTCTTGATCCTCATTGACTTGATTAATCTGCTCGGACTTCATTTTTGTAAAATCATATGCAAATGATCCAGGAGTAAGTGTTTCGAGTGCGATTTCATATGCAATCTTGGCATTTGCTTGATCACCAATTCCCATATATGCATCGCCTTTAATGATTTCAAATTGTGCCCTAAATGCTTCTGGCGTCTCTTCTCCAAGCATATCGAGCGCAGCTTGAAACTCACCTTTTTCTATATATATTCTTGCAATTCTTTGCCTTGCAACCATAGAAAAATTCTCATCATCTGACTGTTCTAATACAAATTCGAGTTGTATGATCGCATTGTCATAATCAAGGTCATCCATATAAAGCTTTGCCATCGATAAATGACTTTGTATCTGATAGGCCGATCCTGAAAAATCATTGTCCATCTGCTGAAGAATGGTTTGAGCTTGAGACAACCTTTGCTGCCTGACAGCAAACTCCATCTCGCCGTAGAGTCTTGAAGCATTCTCAGCCTGTTTTAAATTGCCTTCTTGATAGTACTGCAGTCCAAATACACCAGAAATTGCGATACCGAATGATGCAATAATGAACAAGCCATTATCTTTGAGCCATTTCTTAACGATCTCTGCTTGTTGTTGATCTGTTAAATTATCATTCATAACTTTATTCTCTATATATTAGACGCCGATTTTATCAGCGATGCTTTCTAGAAGCTTATCCTGTGAGATGGTTTCTTGGTCACCACCTTCTTTCATTAACTTTATACCAATCGTATCATTCTCGATCTCTTCATCACCTAAGATGAGAGCGATATCAGATTCTGCACGATCAGCCCGCTTAAACTGTTGCTTGAAGCTTCCACCATCTTGATTCAGCTCAAGAACACAATCCTCAAATTGATCTCTAATCATCTCTGCCAACTCTGAGGACTTTGCTTCTGCCTGGTCGCCAACAGCAACGAGATAAATTTTTGGGTGCCCATTCTGATCTTTTTTACCTGATAGTTCAACCAGTTCAACCAGTCTTTCAAAACCAATTGCACATCCGATTGCAAAAACATCCTTGCCACCAAGTTGTTTGACCAAATCATCATACCGGCCTCCTCCACAAACCGTGGCTTGAGCGCCGAGTTTATCCGTCGTCCATTCAAATACTGTTTTCGTGTAATAATCCAATCCTCTGACCAGTCGGGGGTTGAGAACATATTGAATGCGATGGCCATCTAGATATTCAAGTAAACCATTGAAGTGATCTTCTGATTCTTGATCCAAGTGATCATTCATTTTAGGTGCTGAATGAATGACATCAGCCATCTCTGGATTCTTGCTATCCAAAATCCGCATTGGATTTTTTTCCAATCGTAAGATCGAGTCCTCATCAAGAGAGTCTGTGTGATCGTTAAAATATTCAACAAGGATGGCACGATATCCTTTTCTTGACTCTGCTGTTCCCAATGAATTCAGTTCCAATTGAATGTCTTCGACTCCCAGTTTTCTCCATATCCTAGAAGTCAGAAGGATGAGTTCAGCATCGATTCCTGGTCCTTCATATCCAAATGCTTCCATATTGACCTGATGGAATTGACGATAACGCCCTTTCTGAGGTCTCTCATAACGGTACATGGGGCCCATAGACCAGAATTTTTGCGTTTGATTGTGAAAAAGACCATGCTCTATGCCTGCCCTGACAACTCCAGCTGTAGCCTCCGGCCTGAGAGAAAGTGATTGTTCTTTGCGATCAAGAAACGAATACATCTCCTTTGAAACGACATCTGTTTGCTCCCCTATTGTTCTTTGAAAGAGTTCCGTTCTCTCAAGAAGCGGCGTCCTTATCTCCTGAAAAGCATAATTCGATAAAATTTTCTTGATGGTTGATTCGACTGACTGCCAAAGCTTTAACTCTGCCGGAAGCAGTGTTGGCATTCCCCTAATGGATTTGATTTTCTCAGTCAAAATTGATTAGTTATGGGACATATACATACCGACCAAAGTCAGCAGAAAAAGTCCTGCGCAGACTAACGCTATCACTCTGAGTGCAACCAAATGCTCTGTTTTTCCTTCATTTGACATATGTTTTCTCCGTTTAAGGTATTAATGTAATGTTTTTTTTAATTTTTGTCTCAGTGTTTTCTTGGCGAGATTCATCACTTGACCTGATAATTGTCCACAGGCAGCTTGAATGTCATCGCCTCTAGTTTTTCTAATGGTTGTCATTATCCCAGATTCCAAAAGGATATTCCTAAAATCATTGATCTGTTTCTGATCAGTTGGTTTAAATTTAACGCCTGGAAAGGGGTTGAATGGAATCAAGTTAACCTTCGCAGGTTGACCTTTTAAAAGTTTTGAGAGTTGCTTTGCATCATTCAGTGAGTCATTCACATCCTTCAGCATCGTGTATTCAAATGTAACAGATCTGAGATTTTGAACATTTGCATAGTGCCAACAAGCATCCAATAATTCACTGATTGGGTGCTTACGATTAATGGGAACAAGTTCATCTCTTAACTTGTCATTAGCAGCATGCAAAGACACAGCGAGCGATACCCCGACTTCCTCAGAGAGTTTATATAGTTGCGGTACCAACCCCGATGTACTGACAGTAATCCTGCGTCTAGAAATATTAAACCCATGTGGATCATTAAGTATTTTGATTGCCTTAATCACCTCAGGGTAGTTTGCAAGTGGTTCACCCATACCCATAAAAACGATATTGGTCAGCCTGCCTTCATCGAGTTCTCCTCTTGCCAATAATACTTGGCCAATGATCTCGCTTGAACTCAGATTTCTATTGAAGCCCTGATGACCTGTGGCACAAAATGGGCAGTCGATTAGACATCCAACCTGACTAGAGATACAAAGTGTCCCTCTTTTATCCTCAGGTATAAAAACTGTTTCGATGATTTGATTGTCTTTCTTTCCAATTAACCACTTTTGTGTACCATCTTCTGAAAGTTCATTCTGCATTGCGGCATCAAAATCCAAGCTGCAGCTTTGATTAAGATGACTCCTAAGCTCTAAATTGAAATTGGTCATGAGATCAAAGTCAAAAATATGCTTTGCGTAGATCCATTGCATCAATTGCTTTGCCCTGTAGTCCTTCTCATCAATTTCATTAAAGAAACTGACAAGATCCTCTAGAGGCATGCCTAGGATATTTTGACGTTTGGTTGTCAATTTATATTGGGCTAACCAAAGAAATATTCGATCTCGACAGCTGCCGTGTCTGGCCCATCTGAACCATGAACTGCATTCCTTTCTATGCTTTCAGCAAAATCTTTTCGAATGGTTCCTTCTTCTGCATCTTCTGGATTTGTTGCGCCCATTAGCTTCCGGTTAAGGTTGATTGCATCTTCACCTTCAAGTACTTGCACCATAACCGGTCCAGAAGTCATATAATCAACCAAGTCATTAAAGAAAGGTCTTTCTTTATGAACGGCATAAAATCCTTCTGCTTTTTCTCGACTCAGATGCAACATTTTTGCTTCGACGATTTTTAGGCCTGCTTTCTCAAAACGAGAATAAATCTTGCCAATGATATTCTTTTCAACGCCATCTGGTTTGATAATCGATAATGTTCTTTCCATTGCCTTATCCTTTATTGATTAGATATTGAAACTTTCACCACAACCACACTCACCCGCGGCATTTGGATTCTTAAACTTAAATACTTGATTGAAGCCTTCTTCAATGAAGTCAATTTCAGTTCCATTAATCAACTCCACGCTTTCAGGATCTACCACAACAGAAACATCAGAAAAAGTCATAACCTGATCGTCGCTTGAAATATCTGATGCATAATCCAATACATAGGAATATCCATTGCAGCCAGTGGGTTTAATACTGATCCTAAGACCCTTGGCATCAGGATTATTTGAAAGATTTGCTCGAAATCTTTTGATTGCATTCTCTGTAATTGAAAGTTCCATAAATTAAGCCCTCTTGAGATGCTTTATACATCCTTTTAAAGCATCTTCCAACAAAAAAAGACGGTCTTGCTTTGTTTTTGGGAGATTAATAATCTCAGCATATTCATTGATGTTTTGTGTTTCGAGCTCTTGAACAGATTTATTTTGCAAATCACTGATGAGCATTGATGTGATCGAAATCAAATGCGGACAACCATGAACTTGATAATATAATTCGGATTTTCCCTCTTCATCCAAGCGTGAGAAGAGCTTCAACCACATTCCATTTGAACTTGATACTTCCTCAACAATAAATCCGTCTTCCATACTGGAATCTTGCATGACATGACTGGTATCAAAGAAAGCCTCTTTTTGGTTCATCAATTTCCTCCCTTTAGGTTTCTAAGATGTGATACTGCTTTTATAAGCTCAAATGCTGCTGATTCCGCTTCATTTAATGTTGTATTTCTTCCAAAGCTGATACGAATGGTTCCATTGATTTCATGATCAAGTAGCCCCATGCTTTTTAAAACATGTGACGGTTCATCATGATCTGATGAGCACGCCGAACCCCTCGAGATTGCAAAATCTTCCATTGCATAAATCAAACTTTCTGAATACAAATCTGGAAAACAAATGCTGATGATACCTGGATAAGCGTCCTTATCTGTGCCATTGAGTTTCCATCCATCAATGTTCGAGATTGTTTTTATAAAAATATCTCTGCATTGCTTAATGTGTTTATAATCATCATCCATTCTCTCTTTTGAAAGATCATATGCTTTAGCCATCCCAGCAATTTGATGTGTAGGCAAAGTCCCAGAGCGCATTCCTCTCTCCTGACCTCCTCCAAGGATAATTGACTTTATTCGACCAACTGTATCTTTATTGATATAGAGCGCGCCCACGCCCTTTGGTCCATAGACTTTATGAGCTGACATTGACATGAGATCAATACACATGTCTTTAACATCGATGGGTATCTTTCCTATGCTTTGAGCTGCATCAACATGAAAAATAATTTCATTTTTTCTGCAATATTTTCCAATCTCCTCAATATCATTGATCAGGCCAGTCTCATTATTAACATGCATGCAACTTACATAAATGACGTCTTCCTCCATCTGATTGACAAATGTTTCAAAGTCAATTCGACCGTGCTCATTGGGCTGAATAAAGCACACATTTGATCCAAGATCCTTGATCGAGTGCATACTCTCTATGACGGATTTATGTTCCAAATGAGAACTCAAGAATCTCATGGATTGACCCTTGTATTGAAATTGATGGAAGCCCACAATTGCCATATTATTTGACTCGGTTGCACCTGATGTCCATAGAATTTCATCTGGATTTGCATTGATTAAACTGGCTACCGATTCTCTTGATTCTTCTATAATCTTATTGGCGGATAATCCAAACTGATGATCCAAAGATGAGGGGTTACCATATGATGCTTCGCTCATAACAGCATGCATCTTCTCAATGACCTCTGATGCCATTGGCGTTGTCGAAGCAAAATCAAGATAGGTTTTCATGTTTATTATTTTACCCTTCGTTTTTGATATGAAGTAAGAATACCTCTCATGATATTGACCTCATTGTCATCGAGCTGAGCACGGTTAAATAATGCCTTTAATCGTCTCATCAATTGTTTGGGATTTTTTGGATTGAGAAAGCCTGTCTCCAAAAGCACTTTTTCCAAATGCTCATAAAATAATTCCATTTCCTTACCAGATGCGAGATCTCTTGTTGGCTGATCTTCCTCAATGCCAAAAAAAGCAAGATTTATTTGATAAGCAATGACCTGAACTGCCATGGCTAAATTCAAAGAGGAGTACATTTCACCAGTTGGAATGTAAACAAGGCGGTTACAACGATCAATATCATCATTTGAAAGTCCTGAGGTTTCAGGGCCAAAAATAATTGATACTTTTTGCTTTAAACTCGTTTTAAATATGCTCTCTGCACTTTCATGAATTGAATCAATGGGAACACTGATCCTTCTTTGTCTTGCTGTGGTCCCTATGACAAGACTTGAATCCGCTATTGCCTCATCAAGGGTTTCAGATACTTTCGCATTGAGCAAGATATCAAGCGCTCCTGCTGATCTTGCTCTTGATTCAGGATGAGGGTGCTTGTCAGGATTCACAAGAGAAAGATTCCTAAAACCCATAGTCCCAATGGCTCTTGCAGCCGCTCCCACATTACCAGGATGAGAAGGGTCTACCAAAATAAATTCTATATTATCGTGACTCATAAATATGAAATTGACTCATATATCCAAAAGTTCTGATATTCTACACACATTTCAGATCACATATTTATCAAAGATGGAGATAAATTAAATGCAGGCTTTCTTAAATACAGCCATTCAAGCCGCCAGAAAAGCGGGTGATATAGCACAGATCAATTTTGATCGAATTGGCTCAAGTGATGTCAGAACAAAGGCATACAATGAGTTTGTCACTCATGTTGATGAACAAGCTGAGAAAGCCATTATTGATCTTATTCGATCCAGATATCCTGATCATTCAATTCTAGGAGAGGAACATGGAATGCAGGACAATGATTCTGAATTTCTATGGATTATTGATCCCATTGATGGGACCACAAACTATATTCATGGTTTTCCAGTTTACTGTGTCTCCATTGCTCTAAAGATCAAAGATAGGCTTGAAGTTGCCGTCATTTATGATCCATCCAGACAAGAGCTCTTTACTGCCATCAGAGGAATGGGAAGCCAACTGGATGGCAGAAAGATTCGGGTCAGCAAACATGCAACACTTCAGGGCTCATTATTGGGCACTGGATTTCCATTCAGAGATCAAAAAGATTGGCTTGAACTTTACTTAGATATTTTTACTGACTTCACAAAAATTGTGGGAGCAATCAGGAGGCCCGGCTCAGCAGCATTGGATCTTGCATATGTAGCAAGCGGCAGATATGACGGTTTTTGGGAATTTGGTCTAAAACCATGGGATGTTGCAGCAGGAGTGCTTTTGATTCAAGAAGCTGGAGGCATTGTTCAAAATATCATTCCTGATACAGATCCAGTAGAAAGCGGAAGTCTTTTTTGTGGCAATCCTAAGATTTTTGAAGGCATGCAAGAGATCATTCACCCGTATGACAAAAGATTGAAAGCCTTTGCCTAAGGCATCCCGTCATCGACCTCTTCTCGTTTAACAGGAATTAGATCAGTGGTTGATATATCCAGATAAAAAATAGATGTCGATGCAACAAAGATTGAAGAGTAAGTTC
>LUMP01000308.1_pt1 | contig 15637 bp, 16 predicted proteins | sample 729641 | NCBI WGS metagenome assembly LUMP01 (sample SAMN03860260, study PRJNA289734) | marine metagenome | biome: seawater column; feature: ocean; material: water; isolation source: Red Sea water column Station 12 - depth 47m | place: Saudi Arabia: Red Sea | collected 2011-10-15 | depth 47 m | reverse complement strand
ACATGAATTTTTAAATTCAGCATTTTCTCAACTCTTGTATGAATGACAAACAGGTAATGGGAATAGTAGTTGTATTAATCAGCATAATCGGTCTCTTTGTTGGGGTAACCAACTTTTTTGGTTAACTCATAAATCGTTAAATGCCTGAAAATCCCTCAAAAATCACTTGAAATTCGTGTATCTTCTTCCAATTCTTGCCCTGTTCGTGGCATTGCCTGGTTCGGCATTTGCTCATGAATCTGGAATTCATCTCCATACTGATGCGCCTTCAACGAATGTTGCATTTGCAGAGACCATGATGGACAAAGATGTCTTTGCCCCCGGTGCACAGTTTGATGCAAAGCCTCTAGATGAAGCCCAACAAGAAGAGGCAGATTTAACTGAAATCTGGACATATGCCGTAATTGCTGTAATTGGAATGATTATTGCAAGAATTGCACTTCAAATAGTAAAGAAACGAATGACTAAAACTACCTAGTTAGTTTGTTAAAGCAATCTGCACACAAATCATCTCTGGTAGTCATTCCCCTTGGCAATCTAAAGTTGAATTTTCTCACATCTGAGACTGAAAATTTCTGCATGAATCTTTTTAGCTCTTTTTTACATTTGTAGCAAAGATGTTTTCCTTCCAAAAGGAATCTTAAATTCAATCTGCTTAGGGTTGGCAGGTCTGTGACTCCAAAAAACACCATCATGTTTACCATGTATGGATTTTCTGTAATTATTTGATCTAATTGTTCTCTTTCTCCTGCAATTGCCAAATCCAACATCTCTCTCCATTTTGCACGAAGAATTTCTAGGTACTCCTCTACCTTCTCATCTCCTTTACTTGTTAGTTCAATGACTAGTTTTTTCTGTCCAAGCAAACCCGTACTTGTAGTTGATTTTATCAATTCACTGTTATCTAAAATATCTAGAATCTTTACCAGTTCGTCTTTTTTCAGATTGATACCGCTTTTGATTCCCCCAAAAGTTGTAATTCCTTTTTTTACGGCACCCATGACCCTAAAATCGTTTGTATCTAATTCCACAAAACACTAGAAAATTACTATCTTAAAACTTCAGCTGCCCATTCTGTTGCGGCTATGGCTTTTCCTATCAAAGAGCCTACCAAAATTGTCAAACCTATTGACATCCATAAAGTTGGCTGAATGTCGTATGGTTTTACTGCTTTTTCAAAGCGTGACATATGTCTGAAATTGGTTATATACTAAATTTAACCCACGCTCACTTTTGTGACTAGTTCTAATTTTTTTATTCTAAAATTTGAAACAACAAGTCTAAGTATCACTTGTTAGCACTATAGCCATGGAAAATTTTGATTCTAGTATTATTGAGCCAATTGAAATGAGAATGGTAAAACCTTCTCCATTTGAAGTTCGACACAAAATTGATAAAAAATCCTCCGAGTTTCGTTCTCTTGTAAAAAGCATATCTGAACATGGTTTGTTACAGCCAATTTTGGTAAGGCCAGTTTCTCATGGATTTGAAATTGTTGCAGGATATCGTAGATTTGAGGCATGCCGTTCACTGAGATGGCGTCACATTCAATCAAAAATTAGGGAACTAAGTGACAAGCAGACATATGAGATTCAACTTACTGAAAATATTCAAAGACAGTCTTTTACGCCTCTTGAAGAGGCCGAAGCCTTCAAAAAATATGTTGATGATTTTGGCTGGGGCGGGGTGTCTGAATTGGCAAGCAAAATTGAAAAAAGTGAGGAATACGTGTCACACAGAATTCAACTCCTAAAATTGCCCTCTGATGCAAAAAAACAACTAATGCAAAACATGCTTTCAGTCAGCCAAAGTTTGGAGCTATTAGGTGTCCCATCTGATGAACAGGCTGAAATGACTAGGAGAATCTATGATGAAAAACTAACCGTCAAACAAATACGCTCAATCAAAAAGGCAAAGGCATCAAAAAAAGATGCATTAGAAACCAAAAAGGAGCAATCTCACAGAATTACCAAAAAAACCAAACTTGGACTAAAAATGGCCTTGTCTCGAATTGATTCTGTCGCAAACGAGGCTCATGCCATATCTGATCCAAAAATTAGAAGCGAAGTTGTCACATACATGATGGATTTGAGATACAAAATACATGAATTGTTAGATGAAACAATTCACTTTGAAAGGGTCACTCTAAAGAAAAATCTCAAACTCTAAAGAAATGGTGGCATCCATTCTTTAAGGAATTCTTTGTGCTCTTTTTCTGTATATGATAGGGCGTGCAATGACACTTCCTTTGTTGGTGCAAAGTCATAAACTTGGTATGTCTGAATAATATCGCCAAACAGATTTCTGAAAATGTCTGTCTCCTCATCAGCAATCTCTACTGATGGGAATGCTCTGATTGTAATCCAGTCCAGTCCTCCTTTGGTGCTTCCAGAAAATACCACAAATGGTGCATCTCCTAAATATTTCTCCAAACTTTCGGTTCTCTTTTTTAGAGATTGAGAAACCTTGAATGTAATCAGGGTGGTTCTGATAATTCTTTGTGGTAATTTCTTTGGGTTTATTGTAATTGAATATCCTGTGATAACGCCTTCTTCCATCAAATTTGTAATTCTTGACTCTATCTCTTCTTGGGATATGTTATGACCAAACCCTCTAAGAAAATCCCACACTTCTGCAGAATCTTGTCTTGAATCCTTTGATAATGCTGAAATTATTAACTCATCAATTTCATCTGTCATGTTATACTGAATGTGCTCAAGAATATGTAAGGGTTTCAGCTCTTTCACGCCTGATTACCACTATGCGTTTAAATAATTACTCTGTCATGTCTAATGATTGTCTTACATACTTGACGAAAGTGTGGGTTATCTAATTCTGATTGGAGTTGGAATTCTCCTAGCGTCAGTCGTACTAATCTTGGTCAAAGCCGAAACAAAATGGCTAGGAACAAAAAAGACCTTTGAGTGGTTTTCCACTGCTGGAAGAACTGTAAAGACCGGTCTGATTGTAACATCTGTTGTATCGGCGTGGACTTGGGCTGCCACACTTCTTCAATCTTCTACTGTTGCATACCAATATGGCGTAAGTGGCCCATTCTGGTATGCTGCTGGTGCATCTATCCAGGTTGTCCTTTTTGCCATACTTGCAATTGAACTGAAACGAAAATCTCCAATGTCTCACACCTTCCCTGAAATGATCAACGCAAGATTTGGAAAATCATCCCACAAGGTTTTCCTAAGTTTTGCATTTCTAACAAACATCATAGTTACTGCGATGCTTGTCTTGGGTGGTGCTGCAGTTGTAAATGCACTAACCGGAATTGATGTCTATATTGCAGCATTTTTGATTCCTGTCGGGGTCATTGCATACACCTTGTTTGGTGGTCTAAAGGCTACATTTCTTGCCGAATACTTCAATACCGCATTCATCTTTGTCGTGGTTTTGATATTTGTCTCTGCCATCTATTTCACAAACGATGAGATTGGTGGAATTTCTGGAATGTTTGAAAAACTTTCTAATGCTGCCGTCATGTCTCCTGTTGAAGGAAATGCTGCGGGCTCATTTCTTACCTTGGCCTCTGTAGGCGCATTAATTTTTGGTATAATCAATATTGTAGGAAACTTTGGAACGGTCTTTGTAGACCAGTCGTATTGGCAACGGGCAATTGCATCAAGACCTCGTTCTGTGGTCCCTGGATTTTTGGTTGGTGGTCTTGCATGGTTTGCAATTCCATTTGCTTTGGCAACGACTCTTGGACTTGCAGCAGTTGCAGTAAACCTGCAACTTACTCCTTTGGAGATTAGCTCCGGATTGGTGGCGCCACTAGCTGCTGCTCATATTCTAGGCGACATCGGCGCAATTCTTATGCTAACTGTCTTGTTTACTGCAGTTACAGCTGCAGGCTCGGCACAGCTAATTTCAGTTTCATCTCTAATCACATATGATGTGTTTAGAACATACATCAAACCATCTTCCACCGGTCGGCAACTTATGAAAATTTCCCGATATTCCATACTTGGATTTGGACTTGGAATGGGTGTTTTGGCATCACTGCTTTTCATGTCTGAAATCAGCTTACAGTATGTCTATTTGGCAATGGGTGTACTGATTGGCTCTGCAGTTGCACCAATTTCTCTTGCCATACTATGGAAAAACACCAATCGTTATGCTGCAACAGCTGCCGCAATTATCGGATTGGGATGTGGCGTATCTGTCTGGCTGGGATATGCATTTTCTATCTCTGGAGAAATATCTCTGGTATCCACTGCTGACATGTTTGCACTTTTGGCAGGAAACCTTGCATCCATTTTGACTAGTCTGGCAATAACCGTTGTTGGAAGTCTTTTCCGACCTGAAAACTTCAACTTTTCAAAACTCAAACACGAAATATTTGTCGTTGATGAGACAATACGAAAGAGACTTGAAAAAGAGACCAATGAGGAATCTCTGAAAAAAGCATCACGATTTAGTAAGCTGTATGGATTGACTTTGACCCTGATTCTGGTAGTGGCCTGGCCAATTCCATTATTTTTCTCAAACTATGTCTTCACTGCAACAGTCTATCATGTCTGGATCTGGGTTGCCATACTATGGGCAGTATCTGCCGCATCTATGATATGGATATTGCCTATCATCCAATCCCGTGATGGAATCTCACATGTTTTGAAAAATATTGTCACTTCCTCCAAGCCTCGCAAGACCGACAAATATGGTCATGATTTGAGTGATAATGAAATTGCACAAAAAATTCTAGTTGCAGTCGATGGTTCTGTCTCTTCAATGCGTGCATTGAATTATGTCAATTATGTAATGAAAGAATCTTCAAACATCAAGGTATACCTTACACATATCATAGAGTGGTCTGATGATGACGAATCAATGGATGAAGAAATGACGCTCAAAATGGAACAAGATGGACGAAAGATGCTCTTGGGAATTTCACTCCCAAGTAAGCTAAAAAATTATGAACGAATTGTAAAGCTTGGCGATCCTGCAAAGAAAATTTCTGAACTTGCATCTTCTATCAATGCCGATACCATTGTAATGGGAAGAAAAGGTCTTAGTGATACAGATTCAAACCTGGGTCATGTGACCGCAAAAGTTTTGTCACTGACATCCAAGCCTGTTGTTTTGGTATAACAAAATTTCTATATCAAAATACAAAACTCGAAATTTCATAAATACAAAAAATTCAAGTCGACGTCGACTTGTTGATATAAGAAAACCATTCTGTTGTTTTTTACTAGAGAAAATTCCATTGCTTGGAATTGTTTTATAAAGTAAACCTGTCAACAAACTGTTGAAATTTAACTGGCAAGTAATGGCACTGACATTTGTTATAGGATCGGGTATCATATTTGCCATGCCATATGCAGATGCAGCTGGCGCAATTGAGGGTGAATTCAAACTTGGAGAAGTTTTGGATGAATCCATCGGTTGGTTTATTGTTGTTGGTTTGGGAATGGTTTTTGCCGGAATCATATCTGCCGAGATTAAGATTGAAGAAAAATACTTGGGTAACATCCAAAGTTCTGAAGGATTCAACACTGCCGGAAGAATCATTAAAACTGGTTTAACTGCAGCAGCAATCGTGTCAGCATGGACTTGGGCTGCCACACTTCTTCAATCATCTACGGTTGCGTATCTGTACGGCGTTAGCGGTCCATTCTGGTATGCCGCAGGTGCAACAATTCAGGTACTTTTGTTCGGAATTCTCGCCATAGAGTTGAAACGAAAGGCTCCTAACGCACACACCTTCTTAGAAATTATTAGAGCACGATTCGGTGCTGGTACTCACAAAATTTTCCTTGGCTTTGCATTAACATGTAACATGATTGTAACTGGCATGCTCCTACTTGGAGGTGCAGCCGTAGTAAACGGACTTACTGGCATGGACATTTCTCTAGCTGCATTCTTAATCCCAGTCGGAGTCATGATTTACACGCTGGTTGGCGGACTAAAGGCTACGTTTGTGGCGGATTACATGCACACGGTCATAATCTTCATAGTAATTCTAACCTTTGTTGCGACGGTCTTCTTCATCAGCCCAATCACTGGTGGCATAGAAGGAATGTACAACAAACTGGTGGAGGCGGCTGCGCTTAACCCCGTACTGGAGCCAACCTTTGTTGAAGGCGAACCTGGTAATGCAATGGGTGCTTACTTGACAATGGCCTCTGCAGGAGGGTTAATCTTTGGAGTTATCAACATTGTAGGAAACTTTGGAACTGTCTTTGTTGACCAGGCTTACTGGCAACGTGCAATTGCTGCACAACCAAGTTCCACTGTAAAGGGATTCTTACTTGGTGGAATGTGCTGGTTCGCAATTCCATTTACACTAGCAACTACTATGGGACTTACTGCGGTGGCGCTTGATGTGGAGCTAACTCCAGAGCAGGTGCAGCTCGGACTTACAGTTCCAGCAGCAGCATCCGTACTTATGGGTGAGATAGGTGCCATCATGGTACTGGTAATGCTGTTCATGGCTGTGACTTCGGCAGGATCTGCAGAACTAATTGCGGTGTCATCGTTGCTTACTTATGATATTTACCGGACGTACAAGAATCCGAACGCTACAGGCAAGCAGCTACTCAAAGTGAGTCGTGCGGTTATAGTTGCGTTTGGACTTGGAATGGGTGCGCTTGCGGTCGTACTGTTAGGAATGGGATTAAGCTTAGGATTTGTATACTTAGCCATGGGCATATTGATTGGCTCGGCGGTCATACCTATCGCGTTAACGATAATTTGGAATAAAACCACCCGTGCGGGTGCTGTTTCAGGAGCCTTGATTGGCGTAGTCCTCTCATTGACAACCTGGACCAGCGTTGCAGCATCAGAAGCTGACGGAGTAATAGATATTGCCTCACTTGGCGGTGCATTCCCAATGCTTTATGGAAATGTAGTTGCAATATTATCATCAGGATTAATCTGTGTAGTGGTTAGTCTTGCTCAACGCAAGACATACGACTGGAAAGAGTTGGACAAACACATGTCACTTGTTACAGACGACATGGAACAACACGAAATTACTGCAACAGAAGCAGCAAAGCGTGAACAAGACGAAGAACAACTAAAGAAAGCCTTCAAGTTCAGTGTTAGAGGTGGAGGCTTGCTCACTTTGATTTGTGTAGTATTCTGGCCAATGCCATTGTACTTCTCAGGATATGTATTCGACTTTGGATTCTACGGACTCTGGGTAGGAATTGCAATCGCCTGGGTCAGCATTGCATCCGCAATCATCATATTCATGCCGATTGTGGAAGCAAGAAAAGGCATTGCACAAGTTGCAAGAGGACAAAAGCCTTCTTCAGGCTAACCTTTTACTTTTCTTCATTTCAGTCATGCATTCACCAAAAAATCTCTTGAATTTGTCTCCAAAATTCTTTTTAATGTTGGAGGTTATGCTTTAACATGACATCTTGTAGCGGTTGTGGTCTAGTACTTGGCATGAAGAAGTACAAATTCAATAAATTCTGGAGAATTCCGGGAAATTTTTGTAAACCTTGCATGCTAAAGATTGGTCAAGATTGGGAAAAACACGGCAAAGTCACATTGCCTCAAAAACCATGTGATTTGTGTCAGACGGAGTTTTTCTTCCTAAATACTGCATGGCAAGGAAAGAAGCAAAAGCACTTTTGCAATATCTGTCATAAAGTAGCCGCAAGCGGCGTACTTCCAGACAAGAGCAAGGGTGATATGAAGCAAAAACTTCCAATCCCGATGCTCATTATTGGTGCACTAGGAGGATTGATGATGATTCTTGGAATGGTCTTTACGTTAACTGGAACCTCTGCTGGCGAGATGAGTCTTGTCAACATTCTATTTGGTGCATTTACAACAGCTGCCGGCTTTATGTTAGTCCGACGTACGATTAACAATAGGCGTATGCTGCTGGGTAATATCTAAAACAAACTATACAAACGTCCCAACGAAACACTCGTTGCAGGATCAACTGTTGCTATTTCTCCGTCAACTTTGACTTCGTATGTTTCAGGATCAATCTCAATTTTTGGTGTACCGTCATTATACACCATGTCTTTCTTGCCAATGTTTCTACAATTTTTTACTGCAACTAACTTTTTGTCTACGTTCAGCTTGTCTTGCAGTCCGTCGTCAAGTGCAAGTTGTGATGTAAATGTAACTGACGTTGATTGTTTTGTTTTTCCTAATGCTCCAAACATTGGTCTGTAGTACACAGGTTCTGTAGTTGGAATTGATGCGTTAGGATCTCCCATCAATGCATATGCGATGAATCCTCCTTTGACAATCATCTTTGGCTTAATTCCGAAAAATTGTGGTGTCCATATTATGATGTCTGCCATCTTGCCATTCTCTAATGTTCCAACATGTTCTGATATGCCGTGAGTTATTGCAGGATTTGCTGTAATCTTTGCAACATATCTCTTGATTCTAAAATTGTCATTCTCATCGGAATCTTCTGGTAATGGGCCTTTCATTTTTTTCATTTTGTCGGCTGTCTGCCAGTTTCTGGTAGTTGTCTCTCCCACTCTTCCCATTGCCTGACTGTCTGACGACATCATACTGATTGCTCCTATGTCGTGAAGTATGTCTTCTGCAGCAATTGTCTCTGCCCTGATTCTTGATTCTGCAAATGAAATATCTTCAGGAACTGATGGGTTGAGATGATGGCAAACCATCATCATGTCCAGATGTTCTTCAAGAGTGTTAGTCGTATACGGTCTTGTAGGATTAGTCGATGACGGCAAAATATTGGGCTCTGAGGCAATCTTCATAATATCTGGGGCGTGACCTCCGCCTGCACCCTCAGTATGATATGTGTGAATTACCCTTCCGTTAATTGCAGCAATTGTGTCGTCGACATAGCCACATTCGTTTAGTGTATCTGTATGGATTGCTACTTGTGTATCTGTCTTATCTGCAACATTTAGAGCAGAATTAACTGTGGCAGGAGTGGTTCCCCAATCCTCATGTAATTTCAGACCGCATGCTCCTGCCCTTATCTGCTCTATGAGTGATTCTTCTCTTGAATCGTTTCCTTTACACAAAAATCCAAAGTTTAATGGAAATTCCTCTACTGCCTGAATCATTTTGTGAATGTTGAATTCTCCTGGTGTGCATGTGGTAGCGTTTGTTCCATCAGCGGGTCCTGTACCTCCGCCAATCATTGTGGTGGTTCCATTACAAATTGCATCAATTGCCTGCTGTGGGGAAATAAAGTGAATGTGGCTGTCAATCGTACCTGCCGTACAAATTGTATGTTCTCCTGAGATAATCTCTGTATTTGATGATACTACAATATCTACGTCATCCATGACGTCTGGATTTCCTGCATTACCAATTCCTAAAATTCTCCCGTCTTTGATTCCAATGTCAGCTTTAATGATTCCTAGTTTGGCATCTACAATTATCGCATTTGTAATAACTAAATCTGCAGACTGGTCTCTCAAGACTCCACTTGCTTGTCCTAATCCATCTCTGGCACTTTTTCCTCCGCCAAAAACTAACTCGTCTCCATGCTTGATCAAATCTTCTTCTACTTCTAATATCAAATCCGTATCGCCTAATCGAACCTTGTCTCCTTTTGAGGGTCCAAATAACTCGACATACCTATTCCTTGGAATCTCTAAATTTCCTTGCTCTTCTGTGATATCTTCTAATGAATTTTTGAATCCATTTTCATGAAGTTTTCTTACAGCCTCATTTCTTTTTTCATCAAGTTTGCCGCTAACCATTCCGCTAAACCCATAGATTGTCTTTGTTCCACCAAACTCTACCAATTCGACATGCTTTGATTCTCCTGGTTCAAATCTGATAGACGTTCCCGATGATATGTTTAGATGAAATCCTAGACTTTTTTCTCTATCAAATTCCAATGCTTTGTTTGCCTCTGCAAAATGGGTATGTGAGCCAACCTGAATTGGTCTGTCACCTGTATTTGCCACTGAAATTTTTAGAACTTTTTTATCTCTATTTGCTATGATTGCATCTTTTGTTGGAAAATATTCGCCTGGTATCATTTTACATCACACAATTGGGTCGTGGATTGTGACCAGCTTTGTCCCATCCTCGAAGGTAGCTTCTACTTGAATAGTATGAATAATTTCAGGAACTCCTGGTAATACCTCGTCTTTTTTTAGTACATTTTTTCCTGTACTCATAATTTCAGATACTGACTTTCCATCTCTAGCCCCTTCTAAAATATGATCAGCTATAAGAGCTACAGATTCTGGGTGATTTAATTTTAAACCTCTATCTTTTCTTCTCTGTGCCAGCTGTGCTGCTGTGAATATTTGCAGCTTGTCAATCTCCCGAGGTGTCAAAAACATGAATCAATTCTATTCTGGGTAATGCATATCATGGAAAACATCTTGATTCTAAAATTCATACTGCAAAAGAAAACAATACTCTGAAAAGATTATTTCTTACACGAACTCAAATGGAAAAATCCCATTTACGTACCGAAACAGAAGATGGGCTTGAGATTGGCTTGTCTCTTGAACCTGGAACTGTCCTTCACAATGGCGACGTACTAGAAATTAACTCCAATTTAATTATCATACATCAATTACCTGAAAAAGTAATTCGTGTAAACATTCCCGAAAACGAATGGTCTCCAAACCTGCTTATCCAACTAGGTCATATTATTGGTAATAGACATCGACCAATTTCTATAACAAGTAATGGTTCTGTCTTGTTTCCGATTCATGATGAAACAGAACTAGAATTGTTTCAAAACCTATTTCATGAAATCATTCATCACATAACATTGAATGTGGAAGATGAAATTTTTGTTCCAAACGAAGGAATGAATGTTCATGAACACTGATGACTCTGAGCTGACATTGATGCAGCTATCTGATTCATTTTTTCCTTCTGGAATGTATACGATGTCAAATGGTCTGGAAACCGTCTTTGATCAAAAACGTGTACGTTCTGAATCTGATGTTTACGATTTTTTAGAAAATATACTCGAACAACAACTTGGTCCTGCTGACTCTGTTGCACTTTCAAATGCTTATGATTGTGCAAAAAATGATGACATTTCTGGAATTATTCAATGTGATGAAATACTTCATTCTATGAAGTTAATTGAAGAAACCCGAGCTGCATCTTGTAGGGCAGGTTCTCAAATGCTAAAATGCATATCTGCAATTTCCTCCAATGGCATTCTTCAAGCATATTCTGGTGCTATTTCTAAAAATGAATCGCCTGGAACACATCCTGTTGTGGCCGGAGTATGCAGTTTTGTTCTTGGTGTAAAAAAAGAACAGGCAAGACAAATGATGATGTATGGATTCTGTGTAAGTGTTACAGGTGCAGCATTAAGATTAGGACTAATTGATCACATTCAAAGTCAAAAAATTCTTCACAATCTAAAACCTACAATTCAGAAAACATTAAAAAAATTCAAAGATACTGGGATTGATGACTGCTGGCAGTTTTCTCCTGGATATGACCTTATACAAATGACGCATGAGAAGAAATTTTCTAAAATGTTTATTACATAACGACAAACTTTTTGGTTATGACTAGAATTCTTCGTGTTGGTATTGGTGGTCCTGTAGGTTCTGGAAAAAGTATGTTGATTGAACGTGTTGTTCCTATTCTTGCAAAAAAGAATTATCGTGTGTGTATTATATCAAATGATGTAATTTCTAAAGAAGACGCTGATAGAATACGAAAAAATCTTGCAACCGAACAAGGTTTGCTGCCTGAAAACATGGTGATTGGTCTTGCAACTGGAGGTTGCCCTCACACTGCGGTTCGTGAGGATCCGTCGATAAACCTTGCAGTTATTGAAGAAATTGAAACAAAGTATGATGATTTGGATTTGATAATTATAGAAAGTGGAGGTGATAATGTCACTACAACATTTAGTCCTGCACTTGCAGATTACACAATTTACATCGTAGATGTTTCTGGTGGAGACAAATATCCTCGAAAGGGTGGGTTAGGAATTGAAACAAGTGATCTTTTAGTAATCAATAAAATTGATCTCGCACCTTCTATCGGAGCTGATTTGAGTATAATGGAACGTGATGCAAAAATTGTTAGGAAGAACAAACCTTACGTTTTAGTAAACTGTAAGACTGACCAAGGTGTAGACAAGGTTGCACAACACATCATTCATGATGTTTTGTTTGATCAACCACCAAAAAAGATGATTACTCAGGTGGAGTCATGAGTCTTGAATATTGTACTCCCTTAGACATTCCTAAGGAGGTGTCGCAATATGATGGTGACATTCCACAACTGAGTGTGGGCAAGTCCGGCAAGATTGGACTGCTACAACTAGAATTACAACATGATTCTCAAAAAAAGAAAACTGTAATCACGCACAAAAAAACCCAGGTGCCACTATATCTGCAAAAAGCGTTGCATTATGATCAGGATTATCCATCCATGGCACATCTTTTCATTTTGTCTCCCTCTGGAGGAATTTTACAAGGGGATCGTTACAGGATGGACGTTGAGCTAAAAAATAATGCAATTTCTCATCTAACTACTCAGGGTGCTACTCGAATATACAAGATGGATTCAAACTATGCAACACACATGGTGACAATAACCCTCCGGAATAATTCCTATCTTGAATTCATTCCTGAGCAAATAATCCCTTACGTTGATTCCCGCTTTTACCAAAAAACAGAATTGAATATTGATGATTCTTCAACTGTTGTATACTCTGAAACTATTGTTCCTGGCAGAATTGCTATGGGGGAGATGTTTGATTTTGATGTTTGTTATCTAAAAACAGAAGGCTCTGTTGATAAAAAAATCCAATTTCGTGACTCTTCACTTTTAGTTCCTAATGAACAAAAAACTAATTCAATTACGATGTTTGGTGATAAGACAATTCTTACATCTGTTTATTTGATGACCAAAAAACCTGTTGAAAAAATAAACGAAAAAATAAATGAATTATTCTCACAACTAGATGAGATATCTGGTAGTTCTAGTATAATGCCAAATAAATCTGGCTTGTCAGTTAGAATTTTAGGTAATTCTTCTGAGGATCAAAAAACAACTATTTATGAAATTTTGAAAATTATTCGAAAAGAAATACTTCCAGACTATCTCTAAGTTTATTCCATCATCTTTAGTGTATCTGATGCCGTAATAATTCCAAAAATTTTTGAATCTTTCCTAACAAGAATACATTTTGAATATTTGATTAGTGGTGCAAGAGTACTTGCAGGTGTTTCAATGTCTACAACCGGCGGTGCTGGCTCCATTATGTCTCCAATCTTGGTCTTTTTTGATAATCCTTCACTCATATGTGAAATAATTCCTGAATCAGAAATTATTCCCACAATATTATTTTCATGAAAAATTGGAATCTGACTAATTTTTTCTTTATTCATTTTTGTCATTGCTTCTCCTAGCGTATTGGTTGATTTTAATTTGAAAATTTTCTGAGTACATAATTCTCCTGCATTGCCTTTTTCCCCTGCAGCATCTCTTTCTTGCTTTTCTAAAACCTCAAAAATCTTCTTTGCTGTTTCATAACTTGGGGCACTACGTCCAGATTCAATCTGATTGATCATTGATGTACTAACCCCTACCTGATTGGCTAGTTCCTTCTGAGTCATCCCAATTTTCAATCGTTGCTGCTTAATACTCTCGATTGATGGTAACATGATTACTTCTTCTGGAATGTTACTTTTCTAGTTTTTCTAAAAGTGCTTTGTACATGAATGGAAATACTGTTGTAATCTCTGCATGAATTGTGGTCTCTGTTGCATTCTTTGTCACTTTTCCCCATGAAATTGCCTCTCTGACAAGTGCTCCGCTAAGACTTCCATCAAATTCTTGTGCTGTTGTCACGTAAACTGCATAATCTAATCCGTCTCTGTACTGATTCCACCATAATGTGTGATGTTTGGGGACTCCTCCTCCTAACATCAAGGCACCCGACTTTTCTGCTTTGAAAACTAATCCTGAAAGAAAATTTGCATCTTCTATTATGTTCAATTTAAAATCTGAATGTTTCTGAGCAAACATCCAAACTTGGCTTCCTACCGCCCCGTCCATTATTCCTGGTACTACTACTGGTATGTCATTTTTGTATGCCCAATAAAGAAATGAATCTTCTCCCATCGCTTTTCCTAATTCTCTGTTGATGTCTGCAGTTGACATTTCTTTTTTTCCTTCACTATACGCATTTTCTAAAATTTGTTGAACCTTTTCTTCAATTAGTGGACCGTAACTTTCCATTGGAACAAGTACGTTTCCTAATCTGTGAATGTTCTGATCTGCTAATTCACGATCATCCATTGTAAATGAACCCTCTTTGTATTCTGAAAAATGTCTTGCAATATCATGGTCCAATGCTCCACATGTTGTAATTACCACATCACACCACTTTTTCTTTATCATATCCCGTATAATTCCTCTAAATCCCGTTGAAACAATTGCGCCAATAAATGACAAAAATTTTGTACATTGTTCATCACTAATCATATTGTATAAGATGTCCACACCTTCAGCAACATTTCTTGCCTCAAATCCCCCTGCTTGCTCTAATTCCTTGAATATTTTGTCAGCATCTGCATCTTTGCTAATATCGACATCTTTGACTGGACGTCCAGGTGTAATCATTATGTTTTGTTGTATTGTTGACTAGATATTCTTATGCTTTTTCTGGTGATATGTTATTAATTCTAGAACATCTTCATTATATCATGAAACGAATTCTTATCCTAGGCGGGGGGTTTGCAGGAGTCGAATGCTGCTTGAAACTAGAATCTTACTTTGCAAATAATTCTGATATAGAAATTACAATGGTTAGTGAAGATAATTTCATTCTGTTTACCCCAATGCTGCCTCAAGTTGCATCCGGTACGATTGAGACTAGGCATATTGTAACGCCAATTCGCACATTGATAAAAAAAACAAAATTCTACGAAGATAAAATTAAAACAATTGATCCGCAACAAAAAATTGTCTCACTTTATGGCACTCATGAAAAAAGGGGCAAGCGAATTCATTATGACTATTTAGTTGTTGCATTGGGAAGTAAACCCAACTTCTTTGGAATGAAAGATGTGGAACAAAATGCATATACGATGACGACCATTAATGATGCAATTCTCTTACGGAATCGTATTATCGATTTGATGGAGCAAGCTGAAAATGAGACTGATGTAACACTACGAAAAAATCTGCTACATATAGCTGTCGTGGGTGGTGGATTTGCTGGAATAGAAACTGCAGGTGAAATTAATGACTTTATTGCAGATATTGCGGAATACTATCCAACCATTAACCGAAATGATGTAAAAATATCTTTGATTGAAGCCACTCCCAAAATCCTCATTGGATTCTCTCCAAAACTTGCTGCTTTTGCAAAAAACAAACTAGTGGACAGAGGAATTACCATCTTTCTTAACGCAGCTGTTACTTCATATGATGGAAAAGAACTAACTCTCAAAAGCACATCAAAATCAAACACAATACTTGTAACCGATTCTGATCACAAACATCCTAATTATGATGTACAAAAAATTGACTCTCTTGACTCAAACACTGTAATTTGGACTGCGGGAATTGGAACTAATGAGATACTACAAGATTCATTATTTCCAACTCCAAAAGGAAGAATTCGTGTAAATAAGTTCTTACAAATTCCTGAATTTCCGGATGTCTTTGCAATTGGTGACTGTGCAGTAATTGATCCAGAACTTACAGAAAA
>LUMP01000230.1_pt1 | contig 15669 bp, 18 predicted proteins | sample 729641 | NCBI WGS metagenome assembly LUMP01 (sample SAMN03860260, study PRJNA289734) | marine metagenome | biome: seawater column; feature: ocean; material: water; isolation source: Red Sea water column Station 12 - depth 47m | place: Saudi Arabia: Red Sea | collected 2011-10-15 | depth 47 m | reverse complement strand
AGCAATAATTATTATTTAATTTTTGACAAACTTCCCTCTAGATTCACTGACTATAAAAATTATTAAAATCAAAGTTTTACAATTTTTTTAAAAAAAAATGAAACATTTTTTATTATAAATTAACTTAATTCGCATTCTAATTAATCTATTATTTTGAATTGGACATGTAAACACACTTGGAAAAAAGCGTCTGTAAATACTTTATGGTGTTTGTTAGGTTGTTCTATTGGAGATTTTGGAACAATATACTTTTTTCAAGTCTATCCCATGGATATCTCTACTCTTAATATCATGATATTGGCAATAATTAATGGATTAATTACTAGTATTATTTTAGAAACAATTATTCTTTTAAAACAAATGAGTTTTAAACAAGCTTTGACTACAGCATTAGGTATGTCATTGATTTCAATGATCAGTATGGAAGTGGCTATGAACTTAACAGATTATTTAATCACTGGTGGTGCTGTACTTAATTTAACAGTCATTCCAATAATGTTATTAGCTGGATTCATAACTCCATTGCCTTATAATTATTGGAGATTAAAAAAATACAATAAGAGTTGTCATTAATTCTTTATTTTTCTAATCCATTTATTATCAAATTCTTAAATCTTTGTAATTTCTTATTTCTTTAGAGGATTTTTTTCTACCTTAAAAGACTAACTAAATTTTTAACTAATGAAAAAATATATTATGATTCTTATCGCATTGTTTATGATATCATGCGATAATGATAACGGATACTCTGAAAATGTTAAAGCTGTAAAAAAAATTGTTTCAGCATTTGAACTTGGAGATGTTGAAATATGGAAAGAAGCTGTTTCTGAAGACTTAGTTCACAGCCCTCCTGTTTATGGAACAGCAGAAAACAGTGGTAATTATGATTCTGCTCTTGCTCAGGCTGAATTTTACATCAATAATTTTGAGAACATTAAATTCAATAATCCTGTTTACCTTCCTGGTGTTGATACTGTCTCACTAAAGAACAATGGAAGTGTGAGGGTATATGGCACATGGACTGGAACGAGTAAATCAACTGGCAGAGAATTTTCTAACAGAGCCTACCACTGGTTTGAAGTAGAGGATGGAAAAATCACCAATGCTGGTGATTTCTTTGATGCTACAGGTATGGTTGCTGCAGTTGGTCCTGTTCAAAGAAATGTAATTGTTGTAACTATAGACCTTAAAAAAGGGAAGTATAATGATTTACAAAAATTATTTGAAACGGATGCGGGTCTTAAAACAACGAGAAACTATGAAGGATGTAATCATGTTGAAGGATTTTTTAATGAAGAAAGCAGTAAATATGTTGTAATCCAACACTGGGACTCATTTGAAGAGTATAACGCATATGCTGACTGGAGATTTAACGAAGACCCAAGTGGATTAGTTGGAAAAATGCTTCCACTAATCTCTGGTGGTGCTGATGGAATTTCAATTTACTCAAACAATACCGGTTACGGATTTTATTAAAATTATATATTATGAAAAAAATTATTTTACTATTGGTTGGGATACTGTTTGTCGCGTGCAACAGTAATCCTGAATATGAATCTAATCTTGCTGTTGCAAAGAAATGGGTTCAAGCATTTGAAGATCAAAATATAGACCTTTGGAAAGAGGCTGTTTCTGAAGATCTTCAAGACATCGCTCCTATGTATGGTATGGGAATGGTGGATTATGAAACTTCACTCCAAGTTGCAGAGTTTTATGTTCAAAATTATACAGACGTAAAGTTTAACGATCCAGTATGGCTTCCAGGAATTGATACCTTGACAATGAAGCCAGATGGCAGTGTCAGAGCTTATGGAAGATGGAGTGGAAAAAGTTTATCTACTGGACGAGAATTTAGTGTAATGTCTTACCACAATTTTGATTTTGAAGATGGAAAAATTTCATCTACTGGTGAGTATTTTGATGCTACTGGAATGGTAAATGCTGTAGGTCCAGCTCAAAGAAATGTTGTTGTTTTCACTGCTAAGGTAAGTAAGAGAAATCTTGACAAATTTCAAGAATTAATGGATTCAGATGCAGGTTTGACAGTTACAAGAAATTGGGAAGGTTGTACTCACTTAGAAGCTTTTTACAATGAAGAAACTGAAACTTATTTCATATACGAGTATTGGGATTCATATAAACAGTATGAAGAATATCTTGATTGGAGATTTAATGTAGAAGAACCAAGCTTTGTGCAAACTGTAATTCCTCTTGTTAAGGGTGGTGAGAACGGCATGCAAGCATATTACAATAATTCAACATATAATTTTTATTAAAATGAAAAGAAATATTTATTTAATCTTATTATCAGTATTAATTTTTTCATGTCAAACACCAAATACAGTCCAAATTGATGATTCAGAGTGGTCAGGAACTATTTCAGCCTCTGATGAAAGGAATGCTATCATGAACTCATTTACTGATGCTTATGAAAACAAAGACACAGAGGCAGCACTAGCAATTTTTTCTGAAGATGCTGTTTTTCACGTTAATGATGCAGAATTAACTCCTAAAGATGTTGTCAATGCATTTATGACTGGACATGAATACTATGATGATATTAAAAATATTGATAGAACTACAACTACAATGTTTTATAATAATGGAGAAATATATACCAATTATTGGTATACATGGAATGGTACTAATAAAAAAACCGGAAAAAAGAAAATAAAAGTACAAAAAGGAGTTTTTTCATATTTTACATTTAAATATAAATATAAAATCATGAAAAAAATATTATTACTAATGTGTCTTCTTGGAATAGCTCTACCTTACTATCATTTAATTAATTTTTTAATTCTAAATGATGGCAGTATGGAAGGTTTTTGGACTGAGATATTTTCATCTCATCCTGTTTCTATGATTTCAATGGATCTTACAGTGGCTGCAACAACCTTTTTGATTTTTTTAATTTATAAAAATCGAAAAGATAAACTAAATATCATGAAGTATATAATCAGTTTATTTTTAGTTGGGTTTTCGCTGGCATTGCCATTATACCTGTATGATAATTATGATAAGAACTAACGAAAATTTTTAGCATTTATCATCAAACAAACTCCTGCGTTAATTAAAACTAGTGCTATAGTACCAATTAAAAACCAATCACCATTATTAATCTTTTGAATTATTGATTCGCCTAGCACACATAGACCTGAACTAAAAATTAAAATTCCTAAAATTGAAATAAATAAAAAAGATGACTTGCCTTTTTTCAAAAGCTATGATTTTAAATTGTTTTCAAAATAAATTGACCTAGTTGGGAATGCAAAATCACTACCATGTTTTTTAACTATTTCTATTATTTTGAAATTAATTTCTTGTTGAGTATTAATCATTACTTCCCAATCTGGACCATTTGTAAAGTAAAGTATCATTATGTTTAATGAGCTGTCTCCAAATTCTAAAAATCTTACTTTACCTTCTTTAGTTGTATCAGGGTGTTCATCTAAAAGTTTTTGAATATCATTAACAATATTTTTTATTTGATCAACACTTGTGTTATATAATAATCCAATATTAAATTTTACTCTTCTTACAGGTCTAAGACCAAGATTATCAAGCTCAGCATTTACTAGGTTCTTGTTAGGTACAGTTACAACACTTTTATCGAATGTTCTTACACGGGTACTTCTAAAACCAACTTTTTCAACAACACCAGTAATTGCTCCTACAGTAATAACATCTCCAACTTGAAAAGGCTTGTCAAAGAAAATTGTAAATGAACCTAAAAGATTTTCAAGACTTTATTTTGAAGCTAAAGCAACAGCTACACCACCAACGCCAAGACCAGCAGCTAAAGCAGCAACATTAACATCGAAAATATTACTTAAAATAATTAAAACCCCAAAGATTACTACTAAGACTTTACCAATTTCTATGGCAAATGGGATTAGTTGGTCATCAACTTTACTTTCTGTTTTTTCAGCTCTATATTTTAATCTAACACCAACATAATCTACAACCCTCAGTAGTGTCCAAAAAACAGTTAATATTATAAGTAATGAAACACCTTTGTCTAAAATCATTTTAATTCCAACTTCATCGGAGCTTGCAAGATTCCATGATTCTGGGAAACTTAGAGAGTTGAAGGAGAAGAACAAAATTATTATTAGAAGAAAATAATTTAATGGTTTTTTAAGTAGTTGATCAAATTCTGATTTTCCATCTACATTAGATTTATCACCAACTAACTTGTAAATAATTTTTCTTAGATACGAACTAATTAAAGATTTTAGTAATAATCCTAATAAAAGTATAGAACCAAAAATTATATAGCTTTTAATTGAATTTTCTAGAAATTCTATTTGTAAAAATTCAAGTTGATCCATTATAAACTTTTTTACAAAAGTAAATATTTAAATTAACTAGGTTTTAGTTAGATATAATGAACTTCAGTTTTTTGTCTTTAAAATATTCTGCTGCACTCTCAATTGATGTTGCAGATTGAAGAGAAATTCTTATAATTCCTTCTCCAAATGAAAAATATACATATGTTGGATCATCTTGACCTGCACTGAATTGTGGTAACTGACTCCATCTTTCAGGATTTTCGTCATTAGCAGGTCTTTGCACATATCCTACAACTGTTCCAGAATTAACAATACTTTTTGTGATTTGAGGAGAACTGAATACAATTCTACCATATTTTTTATCATCAGAAATGTAATCTAACTCACCAAAATCAAACATAATCACTTTCTTTTCTATTTTAAAGCTCAAAGAGTTTTGAGGCAGAGGTTTTTTTGAATTTCCAATACTAACAGCACATGAACTTAGTAATAATACTAAACCTAGATAAAAAATTTTTTTCATATAATAAATTTAAAAGAAAATGATTTAATTTCCGCAGAGTTCGGTAGTTTTTACTCCTAAATCTGTATAAGTTTTATGAATAGTTTGTAGAAGTGAATATTCAGTGAATGAATCTTGACCTAATTCCCATATCATTATTCCACTTAAATTTTGAGCAGCTAATTTAACTTTACTAGCAATAGTTGGTCTACCATTGTAATATTTATTTCCAACTTGATCTCTCTCAGAGTTTGAGGTGTTTGAAGCAACCATAGAGCCATATGTAAATGATTTAACAGTTGTTGAATTTTGAAAATCATATCCGTAAAATGGAACACCAAGAGTTAATTTTTCACCAGGAATTCCTATAATATTTTTCCAGTAATTTATACCTCTTTGAGCATGATTGTAAGAACTATGTTGACCAGGTGCTGAAGGGTTCCAAGAACCTGTATAATCGTATACCATAATATTAATGAAGTCAAAAACTGCTAATGCTTGATCTGATATTTGAGAAAACTTAGTTTCCGAAGGAAAAGCTGCAGTCATCCCCTTGCCATGTAGAGAAAGTTCTTGCTTAAGTTCAATTACAAAATCACTGTATCCTTCCGTTACATGACTCCATTCTAAATCTACATCAACACCATCTAATTTATTTTCTAATACAAATTCCACTATTTTATCAATTAAAATGGGTCTATCTTGAGCGTTAGCAAGAAAACTCTTCCACGTCTCAGCAACTTGGTCAGATAGTGCTCCACCTGCTAAAGAAATATAAAATTTAATACTACTGTTTTGCGATTTTGCAGTACTTATTACTTGTTCAAGGTCTGAAATAGCAGAAGGATTTGATAGTTGTATCGTTCCATCAACTAAAGGGTTTCCAAATGCAATATTAATATGTGTTACCTTACAAAAATCAACTTTGTCAGTTAATGCAAACCTCCATGTTGGAAAATAACCAACAACTCTGGCTTGAGTTGAAAAAAGATCTATATTATTGTCATCTATAACATCATCATCATCTTCACTACTACACGAAACAATCAGTAAAGAAAAAAATAGGAAATAAATAATTTTTTTCATCATCTCAATTTAATAATTATTTTTTTGTTTTCGTTTAATTTGAAAGATGCTTTATCAAATTTTGGAGCTCCAAATAGTCCTAAAACATTATTTGAAAATCCAAATTGTTCTTTAGGTAGACCAAAAAAATTAAGGTCAATATCACCATTATTATTTGTATCAATCAATACTTTAACTGCATAATCTCCTTCTTTAAGTATAATTTTTTTTTGATAAATTTCTTTAGAGACTGGTTCAATTATGTTATATGCCATTATTTCTCTTGAGTCATCACCAGAATCAAAATCTTCAGCATTATCATAAACAGCTATGTAAATAATTCCAGCAATTTCAATATTAGGAATTTCAAGAACTAGAGTATGTTCTTTACTATTTTGATTAGTTTGTGATGAAATATAAAAACTCAGTAAAAGAAAAAGTAATCTTATCAATTTATTCCAGGTTGTTTGATTTTATATCCAGCTTCTTTTTTTGCTAAATCAACCATATCTTTTACTTCTTTTAGAAGTGCTTTAGCATCATATACTACACCATCTTTTATTGTATATTTTACTCCTCCAACTCTTACAGCATCATTGTTTTCATTTAACTTAATGGCTCCAGTTCCATATAAGACTTTTAAATTTTCTAATGGGTTTTCGTCAATAATAATTAAATCTGCATATTTACCAACTTCAACAGATCCTGTTTTATCTTCAATACCCAATGCCTCAGCACCATTAAGAGTTGCTGATTGAATAACTTCTAGTTGATGGAATCCAGCTTCTCTTAATAATTCTAATTCTCTAATAAATGCAAATCCATATAATTGATATATAAATCCACTGTCTGAACCAGCAGTTACTCTTCCACCTCTATTTTTGTATTCATTTAAAAAAGTCATCCAAAGTCTGTAGTTTTCTTTCCAAACTACTTCCTGCTCTGTACCCCAAAAGTGCCAATACGAGCCATGTGAAATTCTACTTGGAGCATAAAACCCCCAAAGACTAGGCAATGTATAATCATCATGCCACTCAGCTCTTCTAGCTCTATGTAAATCTCTAGAAGCCTCGTATATATTTAGCGTGGGATCAATTGTAAAGTCAAGAGAAATCAGTTCATCCATTACGTTGTTCCAATGATCTGAAAACGGCGGAGCAGCTTGTTTCCAAAGTTTTCCAGCCTCTTCAAATCTGTGCTGTTCATTGTTGTAATTATAATCAGGAGGATAATTTTGAATAACTCGATCTTCAAATAATGCTTCGGGTAGACCGTACCAATGTTCCATTGTTGTGAGCCCAGCTCTAGCTGAATTTAATACATTCCATTTTACAACATCAAGCTGAGCGTGATGACAAGCAGACCTAAGACCTAGTTTTTTATTTTCTTCCAATGCAGCTTGCATTATTTCTGGAGGAGCGCCAAAAAATTTAATACCGTCTGCTCCTTTTTTTGCATTATCTCTAACCCATTGTCTTGCTTCTTCTGGAGAGGAAACTCTAGAATTAAAACCTGTATAAGCAAAAATTCTTGGAGCAATTATTTCATTTTTTTGGCTTTGTTTTTTCAGTTTTAAAATCCTATCTGTACCCATTCCACTGGGTTGTCTAATGGTTGTGATTCCATGAGCCATCCACAACTTAAAAACGTAATCAGGTTCTGCACCTTGAGACCTTCCGCCAATATGTCCATGCATGTCAATAAAACCTGGCAAAATATATGACCCTTCACAATCAATTTCTTTACCATTTTTTGTAAGCTTTGGGCGTCTATTTTCATTTATTTCAACACCAGGATATCCAACCACTTGAATGTTTTTAATAATATTATTTTCTATGACAATATCAACAGGACCAATAGGTGGTGCACCAGTACTATTAATTAACGTGGCCCCTCTTAATATGAGCTGATCATACTGGTTACCGTGTAATTGTGAAAAAATTATTGAGGGGATTAACCCAATCAAAATGATTAAAATTTTTAATTTATTCATCTTCAATTTTTTTAAATGTAATATTCATGAATTCTGATAATTCAAAATCTAATTTTGAAATACCGTCAATATCATGAGTGTTTAATTCAATATCAATTTGATTATAAATATTAGTCCACTTTGGATGATGATCAAATTCTGTACATTTTATTGAAACGGAATTTATAAACTTTATTGCATTTTCAAAAGTTTTGAATTTGTATGTTTTTTTTAAAAATCCATCATCTAGTTTCCAGCTCAAACTTAGTTCAGACAATGACTTTTTAATCTGATTGTTATCTAATTTTTTTCTCACTTCATTTTATTTAATTTGTCCTTTAGCTTCTCTAGTTTCATCTTTCTCCACCAAATCTTGTTGTCATTTTCTTGTTCCTCTGCACGATGAATTTTTTTATTTAGTTGATTAATTTTTCTCTTTAGATACTGTTTTGTTATGGCTTTCATTTAACTTAAATATATAAACTTCATTTGACTATATTTAATATAGTGAAATTTATTAAGCACATAATATTTGTAATTCTTCTTACAGGATGTTTTAATGAAGGCGAATCTATTCCAACATATTTAGAAGACTATAATGAGCTTTATTTAGAAAACCCAAGAGAGGCAAATTTAACTTGGTTTAAGGATTCAAAATTTGGAATGTTTATTCATTATGGACTTTATTCTCAATTAGAAAAAGGGGAGTGGATTCAACTTAGAGATACTATTGAAGTTTCAGAATATGCAAAATTAAAAGACTCTTTTAATCCTGTTAATTTTAATGCAGATGAAATCACTGAATTAGCTCTTGATGCAGGAATGAAATACATTACTATTACTGCAAAACATCATGACGGGTTTGCTTTATTTAGTACTAGTGAAAGTGACTTTAACTCTATTAATTCACCTGCAAAAAGAGATTTAATTAAAGAACTTTACGATTCATGCAAAGAAAAAGGACTCGGTTTATTTTTATATTATTCATATGCAGCTGATTGGAAGCACCCATACTTTTACTCTAGAGAGGAGGGTTGGAAAAGTGCTAGACCCGCATATAAGAACAAACAACCTGAATATAAATACAAATCAAGAGACGATTTTAGAAAATATATTGATTTTGCTCATAATCAAATTTTAGAACTGCTTAATCAATACCCTGAAATTGCAGGAATTTGGTTGGATCCAATAATGGGGTTTTATTCAAATCCTGAAATTTTCCCAATTGAAGAAACATATCAACTAATACGATCAAATAATAAACATGTACTAATTTCCTTTAAACAAGGAGCAAATGGTGATGAAGATTTTTCAGCCCCAGAACATAATTTTTCAGCTAGAGTTGGTAGTCAATTCGAAATTTCTAGAAAAGTATATGAGTTAAATAAAGACAAGCCAAAAGAAGTTTGTACAACATTACAAGTAGCTCCAAAACATTGGGGATATGATAAAAGATCTAAACACGTTGGAGTAGATAAAGTTTTTGAAATCTATTCAAAAACAATAGCAAACAATTCTAATTTACTCTTGAATGTTGGACCTCTTCCTGACGGATCAATTCATGAAGAGGATATTAATACCTTAATAAGCCTCGGCAAGAAAATTAAAAAATAAATTTTATGAAAAAGATAATTTTAATGCTATTATTTATTGTTTATTCATGCTCTAAAAGTTCTGAAAAACCAAATTTTGTATTTATCTACACAGATGATCAAAGGTTTGACACTGTCGGAATAATTGGTGACAATCAGATATTAACTCCGAATTTAGACCGATTAGCAAAGAGTGGAGCAACAATGACACATACTTATAACATGGGAGCATGGCATGGTGCTATTTGCGTAGCATCAAGATCTATGATTATCTCTGGAAAATCTGTTTGGAGAGCAAAAGATCAAGTAGATTCTCCAACTAGTGATAAAGAAAAAGCAATATCTAATTCTTGGCCAAATACTCTCCGAAATAATGGTTACCGAACATATATGACTGGAAAATGGCATGTTAATTTACCAGTTGAAAAATTATTTGATGTTGTAAAAAATAAAAAACCAGGAATGCCTGATGACAATAGAGGATTATTTGCTAAACAATTGGCTAAATGGAAAGAAGAATCTAATGATCTACAAAAATTTAGTGATTACATGCCTCCTGGCTATGGGAGACCTGTTGATGAGAATGATAATTCTTGGAGACCTGATGATTCAATTTTTGGTGGATTTTGGAAAGGTGGTAAACATTGGAGTGAGATAATTGCAGATGATGCAATTGAATTTATTGACGATTCTAAAAACTTTGACAATCCCTTCTTTATGTACTTAGCTTTTAATGCACCACATGATCCAAGACAAGCTCCCAAAAAATTTTTAGATATGTACCCAATTGATGAGATTCAATTGCCAAAAAATTACTCTCCGCAACATCCATTTATGTATGAGATTGGAAATCGACCGGGGTTGAGAGATGAAGGGTTGGCCCCATATCCAAGATCTGAGTATGCAGTAAAAAAACACATTCAAGAATACTATGCAATTATTAGTCATTTAGATGAACAAGTAGGAAAGATTATGACATATCTTGAAAAGAAGAAATTATTAGATAATACATATATAATTTTTACATCTGATCATGGTTTGTCTGTGGGGCAACATGGATTAATTGGAAAACAAAGTTTATATGACCACAGTATTAGGGTTCCAATGATAATTTCAGGGCCAAAAATAAAACCAAATTCAAAATACAATTCTGACATATATCTTCAAGATATAGTCCCAACTTCCTATGATTTAGCTAAAATTACTGTACCAGATGAAGTAGATTTTAAAAGTTTTTATCAAACAATTATTGATAATAAAAATGAAAAAATACATCCAGCTATATATGGAACTTTTGGTTGTTGTCAAAGTGATTATTTTGATTTTCAAAGAATGATAAGAAGAGATAATTTTAAGTTAATGCTTTTTCCAAAAAATAAACGATTGGAATTGTACAATCTAGAAAATGATCCTTTTGAAACAGAAAACCTTATTTCAAATTATGAGAATAAAATTCTCGTTCAATCAATGTTTGAGGAGTTAATTAATTTGCAAAAAAAATATGACGACACCTTAGACTTGAAGAGAATATTTAATGATAAAATTTATAATTAATTTTTTAAATCCAATCATCATTAGGTGCTGTTAGCTTATCTTTTTTATTACCAGTATTAACGACTCCTCTGGGTTCAATAATCATAATTTTAGCTTCCTTTGTTGCATATGGCCGATGCTCAACACCTTTTGGTACAATTATCATTTCCCCTTGATCAATTTCAGCAGTTTTATCAACAAATTCAATAAATATTTTGCCCTCAATTACAATGAAAGCTTCGTCAGTATCATCGTGTTTATGCCAAATGAAGTCATTTTTTATTTTTACAAGTTTAAACTGATAATTGTTTAATTCCCCAATAACTTTGGGAGACCATAGATCTTTGAACTTGGAAAATTTATGCTTTAAATTAATTACGTCAATACTCATAATAATGTTTTGTTTTCATAAGTTAAAAATTTAGATTTATAAAAATTTCTTATAAGTGGAATATTTTCAAGAATTAGGTTATTTAGGATTATTTTTATCTAGTTTTTTATCAGCAACATTAATACCGCTCAGTCCTGAAATAGTACTAAGTTTTTTAATTGTCAAAGGATTTAATTTACCTCTAAGTATTTTTGTAGCAACTATGGGTAATTGGTTTGGAAGTATATTAACTTACTCTATAGGTAGAATTGGGGATTGGAAAAAAATTGAAAAATATTTTAAAATTAAACAAGAAAAGGTCCTTAGTTTTAAAAATAAAATTGATAAATATGGGAGTTTTATAGCATTTTTTTCATGGATGCCTTTTCTTGGTGATATACTTGCTTTGAGCTTAGGTTTTTTTAAGGTAAATTTTACAAAAGTTAGTATATGGATGCTCATTGGAAAAACACTTAGATTTATTGTTGTTACCATATTAATCTACTATGGTATAGAAATTGTTTCTTAGTTAAACATGAATAATATTGCTCTATTACTTTTAAGAATTATTTTTTGTGGCGCTATGATTTATGGTCATGGTATTAGTAAATTAACTAAGTTATTGGATGGAAATTGGACATTTTCAAACCCAATTGGAATTGGTGAAGTTCCAACTTTATTCTTAGCAGTATTTTCTGAATTTTTTGCACCAATTTTTATTTTAATTGGATACAAAACAAAGTTTTTTAGTTTTTTCCCAGCAGCAACTATGTTTGTTGCTGCTTTCATTGTTCACATTAATGATCCATTTTCTAGGATGGAGAAAGCCATTCTTTTTTTAGCTGTTTTCATAGCTTTAATGCTTACTGGACCTGGAAAATATTCTTTGGATAAATCAATTAAAAAAGTCTGAAGACCTTATCAAGTTAATTTTTATTATTAAATGTTTTAGTATTTCAAGTCCAAATCGTTTTTGTACTTTTAATACAACATATTTGTAATGAAAAAATTAATTTACCTCATATCCCTTTTTTTCTTGTACTTTGTTAATGCTCAAGAAAAAGCTGTACCATATTTTAAAAATGGTGAAGCTCAAGTAGTGGAAGCGTTTAAAGATGAAAGCAACTGGATTCGTCATGATCTTTGGGTTGAGACTAATTTCGATTCAGATTATGATGGGAAAAAAGATCGAATGCATGTTAGCGTTACTCGTCCTTCACAAACTGATGATGGATTGAAGCTTCCTGTTGTTTATGAATCAAGTCCGTATTATGCTGGAACTGCTGGTATGATAGATGGTTTATTTTGGGATGTAAAACATGAGTTAGGTCAACAACCAAAGCCAAGAAAACATGTTGAAGTTACAAGAAGAGGTAGACGACCAATAATATCAAATTCGCAAATTAGAATTTGGGTTCCAAGAGGATATATAGTTGTTCATTCATCCTCACCAGGAACCGGATTATCTGATGGTGCTCCAACTGTGGGGGGAAAAAATGAATCTCTGGCGCCAAAAGCTGTAATTGACTGGTTAAATGGAAGAGTAAAGGGTTACAAAAGTAGGGAAGGTAATGAAGAAGTAACTGCTTACTGGTCAACTGGTAAAGTAGGAATGACAGGAACTTCTTACAATGGAACAATACCTCTTGCTGCGGCTACGACAGGTGTTGAAGGGTTAGAAGCTATTATTCCAATTGCACCAAATACATCATATTATCATTATTATAGATCTAATGGATTGGTTCGATCACCTGGAGGTTATTTAGGTGAAGACATTGATGTTCTTTATGATTTTATTCACAGCGGGAAAGAGGAAAATAGAGCTAGAAATAATAAAATGGTAAGAGACACTGAAATGATGAATGGTATGGACAGATTAACAGGAGATTATAATGATTTTTGGGAAGGTAGAGATTATTTAAATCAAATGAAACCTATGAAAGCTGCTCTGTTGATGGCTCATGGATTTAATGATTGGAATGTAATGCCTGATCATAGCTTTAGAATTTCTAAAAAAGCAATTAAAATGGGAATACCAACTCAAATATATTATCATCAAGATGGGCATGGTGGTCCACCTCCTCTTAAGATGATGAATCGATGGTTTACTCGATACTTGTTTGGTATTGAAAATGGTGTAGAAAATGATCCTAAATCATGGATTGTGAGAGAAAATGATACCCAAAAAAATCCAACTGCTTATGAAGCATACCCAAACCCTGAGGCTAAATCAGTATTATTACATCTTCACCCTGGAGCACCGAAAAATGGGGGATTGCATTTAAATAAAAATAAAACAAAGACACTTGAAACTCTTATTGATGATTATAACTTTACTGGTACAAATCTTGCTAAAGCAAAATCTTCAGAAAACAGATTACTTTATTTGAGTCCAGTATTAAAGGAAGATGTTCATATTTCGGGTTTACCAAAACTAACAATCAAATTAGCTAGTAGTAAAAAGGCTGCAAATCTTTCAGTCTGGCTAGTTTCGCTTCCCTGGAACTCTTTAAGTGAAGCTAAAATTACAGACAATATAATTACACGAGGGTGGGCAGATATACAGAATTATAAATCTATGACAAAAAGCTCAGATTTAATTCCAGGAAAATTTTATAAAATGAGTTTTAATTTGGAGCCTGATGATCAAATTATAAAAAAAGGTCAACAAATAGGCTTGATGATTTTTTCAAGTGACCCCGAATTCACATTACACCCTGAACCAGGAACTACATTGACTGTTGATATTAATTCAACTTCATTGAATATTCCCGTGGTTGGGGGAATTAAAGCAATAGAAGAAGCTTTTAATTAATTATATTTTTTCTTAATCAATAAATCTACCTTTACTCCACAGTAACAGATTTAGCTAAATTTCTTGGTTGATCAATTTCACAACCTTTAAACTCAGCTATGTAATATGAAAGTAATTGAAGAGGTATGTTTGCTAGGATTGGAATTATTAATTCATCTGCTTCAGGAATCTCAATATAATCATCAGCAATTTTTTTAATTTCTTTATCACCCTTTGATACAATTGCAATTACTTTACCTCCTCTTGCTTTAATTTCCATAACATTACTCAGAATTTTATGATAATTTCCTTTTCTTGTAGCTATAACAACTACAGGCATGTCCTTATCAATTAAAGCAATAGGGCCATGTTTCATTTCTGCTGCGGGATAACCTTCAGCATGTATATATGAAATCTCTTTAAGTTTTAGAGCGCCCTCAAGAGCAATTGGAAAATTAAACCCTCTAGCTAGATAAAGAAAGTTTTTAGCGTTTTGATATTTTTTAGCAATTTTTTCAACTTTTTTATGTTCTTTCAAAAGTAGTTCTACTTGGTCAGAAAGTTTAACTAATTCATTAATAATAGAATTGTATTTAATCAAATCTATTTTTCTAAGCCTAAATCCAATATCCAATGACAACATTAACATGATTACAGCCTGGCATGTAAATGCTTTGGTTGAGGCTACACCGATTTCTGGACCAGCGTGAATGTAAATTCCAGAGTCTGTTTCACGGGAAATTGAAGAACCGACAACATTACATATGCCGTAAAGAAATGGATTTTTTTCTTTTGCCATTTTAATAGCTGCAAGCGTATCAGCTGTCTCTCCTGACTGAGAAACTGGAATAATGATGTCACTTTTTTTGATTATGGGGTTTCTATATCTAAATTCTGATGCATATTCAACCTCAACAGGTATTCTGGCTAGTTCTTCAAAATAATACTCTGCAAGTAAACTTGCATGCCATGAAGTTCCACATGAAATGAAGATTAATCTTTTGGCTTTCTCAAATCTATCAATATGTTCCTCAATTGAAGATATTTTTATTCTTTCAGGGCTACTCAATATTCTTCCTCTTAAAGCATCTTTTATATTTTTTGGTTGCTCAAAAATTTCCTTTAACATAAAATGCTTATAACCCCCTTTTTCAACTTCCTCTATTTCAAGCTTTAAATTTTCAATATTTTGTTTAATAATATTGTCAGTTAAAAAATTTCTAAGAATCAATCCTTTTCTTTTACTTAGAATAGCCATCTCATAATCATTTAAATATAGACATCTTTTTGTATGCTGTAGAAATGGAGATGGATCAGAGCCGATGTAAAAATTATTATTATCTATTCCAACTGCAAGTGGACTTCCTAATTTTGCAACAACAATTTCATCGGGGTTATTAATGTCGAAAACTGCAATTGCAAAGGCTCCTTTAACTTGATTAAGTGCAATTTTTACAGCTTTCCCAAGCTTTACTTTTTCAGTTTTTTTTACTTCTTCAATTAAATTAATGAGAACCTCAGTGTCAGTTTCAGATTTAAATTTATA
>LUMP01000241.1_pt1 | contig 15672 bp, 10 predicted proteins | sample 729641 | NCBI WGS metagenome assembly LUMP01 (sample SAMN03860260, study PRJNA289734) | marine metagenome | biome: seawater column; feature: ocean; material: water; isolation source: Red Sea water column Station 12 - depth 47m | place: Saudi Arabia: Red Sea | collected 2011-10-15 | depth 47 m | reverse complement strand
ACATAATTATGGACAAAATATTTATTAGATAATTTTTGAGAAAACATAGTTGCAGCTCCATCTCCACCTGAAACATCAATTGCACCAGAAACTCTATTCTGTCTATTAACTTGGAACATGTTTCCATTATCTTGTAATCCTCCAACAAACACATCTGTTTCACCAGAAACAGTTTTGTTTTGTGTTACATAGATAGCTCTATCTCTTCCTCTTACTGAACTTGTATGATTAATAAACATGTCTCTAGGCGCTACGGCTATTGTATAATATTGAGATGTGTGGTAATTATAATTTCTTGTTCCTATTGTTGCTCCTCCATCTTTTGTATATGTTATTCCACCATCATTTCCAAATAAAACTATGTTTGGATCAGATTTAAATACAGCAGCTCCATGTTGATCTGCATGAGCATAAGGTTCTTGAAAGCCTTGATACCAATGACTAATTTGATCCCATGGATTAGTAGTTGATCCAGCTGTTGATTCAGCACCATTAGTAGTTTTAAAAATATCAATTCCTCCTACATATAAAGTGTTAGGATTGATAGGATTAGAAATAATCATTAAGTCGTAAAATGATTGTCCTCTTGTAAAGTCATTAGAGCTTATGCCAGTATCCTTATCATCAGGTAATGTCAAATTTTTAGTATCGACAAATGGACTCATTGATTTTTGAATAACAACCGGAGCCGAACCATCTCCTGTTGCTGCTAAAACATACAATAAATTATTACTTGTAACTTCAATTTCAGTTCTTCTACCGTTTTCAACTGTTAATTTAAGATCAAAAGATGATGCATCGTCATTTGATAAGTAAACTAACCCACCACCTTGACCATTTGTATCTCTCGTAGTTGACATCCAAACTTTATTGTCAGGACCTATTTCTAAGTCAATAGGTTGCACAGTGCTTCCTTCAAACTCTACATTTATTTTGTTCCAAGTTGATCCACCATCAATAGATTTAAATAATCCAAAATCATCACCATTAAAAATTGTTCGAGTTGCATCTCGGTAAGTTGACGTTCCTGCAGCAACAAAAATTTCAGAAACATCTCCATTTTCTCTAACAATAACATCATTTATGTAGTAAGTACCTGGAACGATAGTGTATCCAGATGCAGTATTGGAAGTTTTACTCATGGACACATTCGTTTCATCTCTGCTAATTAATGTCTTTAATCTCAATCCATCGGATCTTCTGATAAATACAGATGGAATATCTATATCATTAGGATCAGTAGCACCGACACCCATTCGAACTAGATCATCTGTCCATCCAGCTTCACCATTATTTTTATTATATATTATTACAGCTTTAGCACCAGCATTTTGTGCTGTAAGAACTTTTGCTCCAAATTCGCAGTCACCTCTTTCAATTAATGCAACTTTTCCAGAAACAGATGTTATTGATCCACAAGCATTTTGAGGACTTACCAATGTTATTTCAGCATTTAATGGGTTTGAAGTTAGACTAGGACCAAAAGCAGCAGCTAAGTAGTCAATATCTCTCTGACCAGTAGGTTTAGTTATTTTAATTTTATTACCCTCACTAATATAAGTTGTAGGATTTTCAGTATCTCCACCAAAAACTTTAAACCAACTTTCTCCACCATCTTCAGATTTCCACAAACCATTTCCTAATGCATCACCACCTGTATAAGATTCACCAGTTCCAACATAAAAAACTTTTGTGTTATTTGGATCGTGAGTAATTGACGATACTGCTATATTTTGAGGAATATTCTTAGTTACAAGTTCCCATGGTGAACTTTGATTAGATATGTTTGTATTTTTAAATAGTCCTCCACTAACTCCGCCAGCAAAAACAGTTTCGCCTGTTGAATCATTAGGGTCAAACATCATGGCTTTAGTTCGTCCTCCTACATTATTTGGCCCTCTTTGAATCCATTTCATTTGTTCATTTTCACCTGGAACAGCGGATCTTCTAACGCCAGCGACTGTAGATTGTCTTTCATCAATTTTTTCTGCATCGCGCAAAGTTTTTTGAAGTCTAAAAAGATCTTCAACTTCAGGTCTACCAGTTAGTGGATTCATGGAAAGTTCCCACATTTTTTCGTAATACGAATTAGGTGGTAGTTCAATACTTCTTCTCTCGGCTTTGGAAAGTTTTTGCACATCTTTAAAAGGAGAATTATTTAAATTTTCCATGTGAATAGCTCTTTTTTCTTCAATTGATAAATCAAAATTTATATTTTGAAAAAACAATCCAATAATAAGTATTGGAATGATAGCTAAAGAAGGTTTATAATTGTTAAATTTTAACATATTAATTACTGGAAATTTTTGCAATATACCGAAAACAATAACTATACCAAATTATACTGAAACTAAACCTTTTATGTGTGGATGTGGGTCGTAATTTATTATTTCAAAATCTTCAAATTTAAAATCAAAAATTGATTCAACTTTTCTTTTAATTTTTAGAGTTGGTAATTTTCTAGGTTCTCTACTTAATTGAAGATTGATTTGGTCAATGTGATTGTTGTAAATATGAGCATCTCCAAATGTGTGAACAAAGTCACCAACTTCAAGATTACATACATGAGCAATCATGTGAGTTAACAATGCGTAAGAAGCAATATTAAATGGAACACCTAAAAAAATATCAGCACTTCTTTGATATAGTTGACAGCTTAATTTATTGTTGGAAACATAAAATTGAAAAAAAGCATGGCATGGGGGGAGAGCTGCCTTTCCATTTCTTACATTTTCACTAAATGATTTAGAGGTATCCGGTAATACACTTGGATTCCATGCAGAAATTAACATTCTTCTGCTATCTGGATTGGTTTTTATAGTTTCTATTAATTCTGATATTTGGTCGATGTTGTCATTATTCCAGTTTCTCCACTGAAAACCGTAAACAGGACCTAAATCGCCATTTTCATCAGCCCAATCATCCCAAATTTTAACACCATTATTTTTTAAATAATCAATATTTGTATCACCATTTAAAAACCACAATAATTCATAAATAATTGATTTTGTGTGAAGTTTTTTTGTTGTTACCATGGGAAAGCCTTTCGAAAGATCAAATCTCATTTGATATCCAAATACACTTTTCGTTCCTGTCCCAGTTCTATCTGATTTCTCAACACCATTTTTTACAACATGTTCAATTAAATTAAGGTATTGCTTCATGTTCCTAAATTATGAAATGTGAAAATTTTTATTCACTTATAAATAAAAAAAAAATTAAAAGATATTAACCGATTAGCATGCCGGCAATAGCAGCTGATAAAAGTGATGCTAGTGCTCCTCCAATTAAAGCTTTGATACCAAATTTTGCTAAATTTTTTCTTTGATTAGGAGCTAGAGCACCTATCCCTCCAATTTGAATACCAATGGATGAAAAATTAGCAAATCCGCACAACATATATGTAGCCATTATAAGTGATTTTTCATAAGTCAAAACAACTTCAGCTCCTGCAATTTTAAAATCAGCCAATTGCATGTATGCAATAAATTCATTTACTGAAAGTTTAATTCCTAGTAATTGACCCATTGGAACAATATCCGCTGAGGCAACACCAATTAACCACATTAAAGGCGAAAATATGATTCCCATGATGGCCTCCAGTGATAGAGTACTGTAAATTGTATTTGCATCAATTATTGAATTTAGACCACTAATATCTCCTGTCAAAAATAGCAGATGATTTACCATTGCAATGAGCGCAATAAACACTAAAACCATGGCTCCAATATTAACAGCCAATTTTATTCCTTCAATTGTTCCATTTGAAATCGCATCCAATATATTTGACCCAGCATCATAATCAGAAATATTTATATCACTATTTATTTTTTCAGATTGAGGTAAAATAATTTTAGAAATAAGTATTGCTCCAGGTGCTGCCATTACCGATGCTGTGAGTAGATGCTTGGCAAATTCAACTTGCTTAACAGGATCATCTCCCCCCAAAAAAGCTATGTAAGCAGCTAAAACTCCTCCAGCTACAGTTGCCATTCCTCCAATCATAACAAGCAAGATTTCAGATTTATTCATTTTAGGTAAATAAGCTTTGATAAGTAATGGAGCTTCAGTTTGACCTAAAAAAATATTTCCTATGACTGATAGGCTTTCAGATCCTGAAATTTTAAGAAACTTTGTATAAAGTCGAGCAAAAAAACTAACAACTTTTTGAATAATTCCAAAATAAAATAAAATTGAAGTTATAGCTGAAAAGAATATAACAGTAGGTAAAATTTCAAAGGCCCAAATGTAACTAGTAGTTTTTGGCTTAAGTAGGTCTCCAAAAACAAAAATTGTTCCTTCACGAGTGAAATCAATTAATTTTACAAAGATGGCTCCAGCTTTTTCAAAAAGTGATTGAATAAAAGGAACTTTTAAAATCAAAATCCCTAAAATTAATTGACTTATTAAAGCTAAGACTATAGTTTTCCAAGCTATTTTATTTTTTTGACTACTAAAAAGATAAGCTATAAAGAGTATGGTAACAATTCCAATTATTCCTCTGTATAAACTTTCAAAAGAAAACCCTGTTGAGAAAACAAGTTCATTTTCAATAAATAGTAAGTTAGAATTTAAAATCAAATCTTATTTCCTTTGGTTAATTTCATCTCTTAATTTAGCTGCTAGCTCATAATTTTCTATTTCAATAGCATCACCTATTTTCTTATTTAATTCTTTTATTGATAAATTTTTATAATCTTCATCAAATTTTTTTTCAGTATTTTTTTCAGATATTTCTTTCTTTAATATAATTCCGGCTTTATCCAATATTTTTGAATAGGTAAAAATTGGTGATTCAAACCTCAATGCTAGTGCAATAGCATCCGATGTTCTTGCATCAATAATTTCCTCTACCTTATCTCTTTCACAAATTAGACTAGAATAGAAAATTCCGTCAATTAGTTTGTGAATGATTACCTGTTTTATATTAATTTCAAAATTTTTTGAGAAAGTCTTAAACAAATCGTGAGTTAGGGGTCTTGGAGGTTCAATGTTTTTATCCAATGCAATTGCTATTGATTGAGCTTCAAACCCTCCAATAACAATTGGTAATTTTCTTTCACCATCAACTTCTTCAAGAATGAGTGCATATGCACCATTTTGGGATTGACTATATGAAATTCTATTTACGTTAAGTTCAATTAAATTCATTAGACATGGATAACTAATTCAAAAATAGAAAATTAGTTGTTTCCAGCCTTGAACGCTTTAAGTTTTTCGTTTAATTTAGGAACTACATCAAAAGCATCTCCTACTATTCCATAATCGGCAGCTTTAAAAAATGGAGCTTCAGGATCTGTATTAATCACAACTTTAACTTTAGATGAGCTAACACCAGCAAGGTGTTGAATTGCACCTGAAATTCCAATTGCTATATATAAGTTTGTAGCAACTGGTTTACCAGTTTGACCAACATGTTCACTGTGAGGTCTCCAACCCATATCAGATACAGGTTTTGAACATGCAGTAGCAGCCCCTAATGTTTTTGCTAAATCTTCAATAATATTCCAATTTTCAGGTCCCTTTAGACCTCTTCCTGCTGAAACAACTATATCAGCATCAGCAATTGAAATATCTCCTAAACCATGTTCTACTGACTCTGTGGTTAGTGTTGAATCAGGAATTGTAAAATCTATCGATATTGATTCTGGATCAGATTTTTTTTCAACTATTCCAAAAGAGTTATTATAAATTCCAATAAGTTTTTTTTCATTTTTAACAATAGTATCACTAAATGCTTTGTTTGAGTAAGTAGATCTTTTAAGTGTAAAAGGGTCTAAACTAGAGGGAAGCTCAACTACATTTGAAACATATGATGAATTTGTTTTAACAGATAATGATGGGGCTAAATACTTGCTGTCTGCACTTCCTCCAATAATTATAGTGTCAATTGATAAACTTTTACAAGCTTGAGCAATTATATCAGCATACTTTTGAATATTAAAATCAGAAAGTTTATTATCATTTATATTTAAAATTTTATCAGGACCGTAGTTAGAAAGTTGTGTTGTGTCATCAATATTAAACGACAAAACAATTAATTCTGTTGCTAATTGATCAGCTAATCCTCTTGCATAAGAAATAATTTCGAATGAATTTTTCTTTGGTTTAGATTTGTTTGATTCTATATATGCTAATACTGCCATTATTAAATAACTTTTGCTTCGTTATGTAGTAAGTTGATTAATTCATCTAAGTTGTCAGAATCAATCATTTTTATTTCTCCTTTTTCCTGAGGCTTGTAAAATTTTATAGTCTCAGTATTAATATTGTTTTCATCAACTTCAATCACATTTAGTGGTTTCTGTCTAGCTTGCATAATGCCCCTCATATTTGGAATTTTTAGATCACTTTCTTCAACCAATCCTTTTTGACCACCAATTACTGCTGGTAAATCAAAAGTTAGTGTTTCAGTTCCTCCCTCAATTTCTCTCTTTGCAGTAACTTTATTATTAATAATGTCAAGCCCAACACAATTTGTAATAAAATTTATTCCTAATAATTCTGAAATTATTCCGGGAACCATATTTCCATTGAAGTCAATAGATTCACGACCTGCAATAATTAAATCATAATTATTTTTAGACACAAAATCAGCTATTAATTTTGCAACTTGAAAGCTATCTTTCGGATCGCTATTAATTCTAATTGCTTTGTCAGCTCCGATAGCCAATGTTTTTCTCAATATGGGCTCAGTATCTTGTAATCCAACATTAATTACATCAATTGATGAGTTGTCTTTTTCTTTTATCCACATTGCTCGAGTTAATCCAAATTCATCATTTGGATTAATAACAAATTGAACACCATTTTTATCAAATTGAGTATCGTTTTCGGTAAAATTAATTTTTGAAGTGGTGTCAGGCACGCAACTTATACAAACTAAAATTTTCATAAATCTTTATATGCTCAAATATAATAAAAATCAATTTATTATGCACGCATAGTATTTTATAAATTTATAAATAATTAAATGCTTTTTATTTATATTTTTGCACAAACTTTATTATGAGAGAAATTCAATTTAGAGAAGCTATATGTGAAGCTATGTCAGAGGAGATGAGAAAAGATGAAAGTATCTATCTCATGGGTGAGGAGGTTGCAGAGTATAACGGTGCTTACAAGGCATCAAAAGGGATGCTAGATGAATTTGGTGATAAGAGAGTTATCGATACTCCAATTTCTGAATTAGGATTTGCCGGAATCGGCGTTGGTTCAACAATGACTGGAAATAGACCTATAATTGAATTTATGACTTTCAATTTTGCTCTTGTTGGAATTGATCAAATAATAAATAATGCAGCAAAAATAAGACAGATGTCGGGAGGTCAATTCCCATGTCCAATTGTTTTTAGAGGACCTACTGGTTCTGCTGGTCAATTAGCAGCTACTCATTCACAAGCATTTGAAAGCTGGTATGCAAATTGTCCAGGTCTTAAAGTTATTGTTCCTTCAAATCCATATGACGCTAAAGGGCTTTTAAAGTCAGCCATCAGAGATGATGATCCAGTGATATTTATGGAATCTGAGCAAATGTATGGTGATAAGGGGCAAGTTCCTGAAGAAGAATATTTAATTCCTATTGGAAAAGCTGAAGTCACAAAAGAAGGTAGTGATGTAACTATTGTTTCATTTGGAAAAATCATGAAAGAAGTTGTAAAAGCTGCTGAAAAGTTGAAGGAAGAAAATATTAATGTTGAAGTAATTGATTTAAGAACTGTTAGACCTCTTGATTATGATACCGTAATTAAATCAGTTAAAAAAACTAATAGACTTGTTATTGTTGAAGAAGCTTGGCCGTTTGGAAATGTTTCAACAGAGATAACTTACCAAGTCCAAAACTCAGCATTTGATTATTTAGATGCTCCTATAATTAAAATTAATACTGCTGATACACCAGCTCCATACAGTCCAACCCTGCTGAAAGAATGGTTGCCAAATTATAATGATATAATTAAAGCTGTAAATAAAGTTCTGTATAAGCAATAAATTTTTATTTTTGAACCCTCAAAAAAATATATTATGAATTTCAATCCGATATTTATTCCAATAGCCCTTTCCATTTTGGGTCTAATCTACATGTTCTTTAAAGCCCAATGGGTTAAAAAACAAGATCCGGGAAATGAAAAAATGGTTTCAATAAGTGCTGCAATAAAAAATGGTGCATTAGCTTTTCTTAATGCTGAGTATAAATTATTACTGTTCTTTGTTGTTGGAGCTTCAATTGCTCTTTTTGGTATTTCAACAATGGTAGAAACAACTAGTTGGTTGATAATTCCAGCTTTTATTGTTGGTGCATTTTTCTCTGGTTTGGCAGGAAATATTGGTATGCGAATAGCTACTGATGCTAACTCTAGAACCACACAAGCAGCTAGAACAAGTTTACCAAAAGCTTTAAATGTAGCCTTTGGTGGAGGAACAGTTATGGGGCTTGGTGTAGCTGGTTTAGCTGTTTTTGGATTGAGTTTATTCTTTATGTTTTTCGTCAATTACTTTATTACTGATGGAGGAAACTTTTATAATGAAATGACTGTTGTTTTGGAAGCATTAGCTGGTTTTTCACTTGGTGCTGAATCAATTGCTTTATTTGCAAGAGTTGGCGGTGGTATATATACTAAAGCAGCAGATGTTGGAGCTGACCTAGTAGGGAAAGTTGAGGCAGGAATTCCAGAGGATGATCCAAGAAATCCTGCTACAATAGCTGATAATGTTGGTGATAATGTTGGTGATGTTGCTGGAATGGGAGCCGACCTTTTTGGTAGTTATGTAGCCACAGTTCTTGCTTCAATGGTTTTAGGAAATTATATTATTAAAGATATGTCTGATGCTTCATCGCTTCAATTCAGTGATGCCTTTAGTGGAATGGGACCAATTCTTCTTCCTCTTTTCATTGCTGGAGTTGGAATTATAGCATCAATTATTGGTACATTATTTATTAAAATTAAAAATAATGATGCTAAGGAAGCTCAAGTACAATCATCTTTGAATACAGGAAATTTAATGTCTATTTTAATCACATTGGTTTCATGTTGGTTTTTAATAGAATGGTTACTACCAGAAACAATTACTGGAATGAAATTCTTTGGTGAGGGAACTAAAGACATTCCAAGTGAAAATATATTTTATTCAACAATTGTTGGATTGGCAGTTGGTTATTTGATTTCGCTGTTTACTGAATATTACACAGCATTAGGTAAAAAACCAGTATTAAATATTGTAAGAAATTCATCCACAGGTGCAGCTACTAATATAATTGCTGGTTTAGCAACGGGTATGAAATCAACTTTTTCATCTGTTATTTTATTCGCTCTTGCGATATGGGGTTCTTATGTTTTAGGTGGATTCTATGGTGTTGCTATTGCCGCTTCTGCTATGATGGCAACCACTGCAATGCAACTTGCAATTGATGCATTTGGTCCAATTTCTGATAATGCTGGTGGAGTTGCTGAAATGAGTGAACTTCCTAAGGAGGTTAGAGAAAGAACTGACATTCTTGATTCTGTAGGAAATACAACTGCAGCAACAGGTAAAGGATTTGCTATTGCTTCTGCAGCTCTAACTGCATTGGCGTTATTTGCTGCCTATGTTACTTTTACAGGAATTGATGGTATTAATATTTTTAAAGCTGATGTCTTAGCTGCTCTTTTTATAGGAGGAATGATTCCAGTTGTTTTTTCAGCATTAGCAATGGAATCTGTAGGTAAGGCTGCTATGAAGATGGTAGAGGAAGTTAGAAGACAGTTTAAAGAAATACCTGGTATTCTTGAAGGTAAAGCAAAGCCAGATTATGAAAAATGTGTAGAAATATCTACTAACGCTGCGCTAAAAGAAATGCTTCTTCCAGGTTTAATCACAATTATTACACCTGTTTTAATCGGATTTTTAATTGGGCCAGAAGCTCTTGGTAGCTACATGGCTGGTGTTGCTGTTTCAGGCGTATTATGGGCAATTTTTCAAAATAATGCTGGTGGTGCTTGGGACAATGCAAAAAAATCTTTTGAAGCTGGGGTAGAAATCAATGGAAAGATTGAAAAGAAAGGTTCGGATGCACACAAAGCTGCTGTAACTGGAGATACAGTTGGAGATCCTTTTAAAGATACATCTGGTCCATCTATGAATATCTTAATCAAATTAACATGTTTGGTTGGTTTAGTGATAGCTCCAATACTTGGAGGTCATGGCTCTGAGCTTACAGAATACAATGATTCTAAGAATATTGAAAAAAATGTAATTCTTGAAGTTAATGATGAAAATCCTAATGAAAGTTCTCTAACAATAACTACAAGATCTGAAGTTAACGGTTTGGTCACTGAAAAAACTGAAAAATGTTACGGCTCAAAAGCAGAACTTCTTTTAAAAGCTGCTGAAATATCAGGAGAACCAGAAATTGCAGATGCTTATGGATCTTTAAATATTAAGGTTAATAATTAATTATATCTTATTAATTCTAAAGTTTATTGATTTTTGCATCAATTTGTGCAACTATTGATTGAAAATCTTCTTTGTTTTCAACAAAGTCGATATCATCAGCTTCAATTACGAGTAAGTTGCTTTTATCATAACTCTGAATCCAAGCTTCGTATCTTTCATTCAATCTACTCAGATACTCAATGCTAATAGAGTTTTCATAGTCTCTACCTCTTTTATGAATTTGATCAACAAGATTAGGAATACCACTTCTAAGGTAAATTAATAAGTCAGGATCTTTAACAAATGAATTAAGTGTTTTGAAAATTGATTGATAATTTTCAAAATCTCTATTAGTCATTAAACCCATTGATTGTAAGTTTGGAGCAAATATATATGCGTCCTCATATATGGTTCTATCTTGAATAGTATTTTTACCATTATTTGAACATTCAAGCATCTGATTGAATCTACTGTTCAAAAAATAAATTTGCAAATTAAATGACCATCTTTCCATCCTTTCATAAAAATCATCTAAGTAAGGATTCTTGAGGACATCTTCAAAATGAGGTTCCCAATTGTAGTGGCTGGCTAACATTTCAGTTAGGGTAGTTTTTCCAGCTCCAATATTTCCTGCTATTGCTATGTGCATGGTTTTTGATACTTAGACTAAAATAAAACATAATTTGAAAACTTTTAAAAAATAAATTAAACTTTTTCATCTAAATAAAGTCTATAACTAAGATTATCATTATGAAAAAACTCTTTTACCTATTACTATTATCATTTACAACAACTTTCTCTCAGGAATTTCAAGGGAAAGCCTATTACATGTCAAAATTATCTGTAGATAAATCTTGGATGGATAATCCTCGTTTTGCAAGTCGTAAAGCTTATTTAAATGATATGATTAAGAAAAATACTGAGAAAAATTATATACTAGAATTTAATTCTACTGAATCTTTTTACTCTGAACAAGAAAAAATTGATGTTGGAGAGGGTGGAGGATTTAATTGGATGGCTACTTATATGGGTAATAATATTGGTAAATTATACAAGAATACTCAAGAAAAAGTTACCATTAATGAAACGGAAATGATGGGTAAATTCTTTTTGATAACTGATCCTATTGAAACTAAAAAGTGGAAAATGACTGGTGAAACAAAGAAAATAGGTCAGTATAATTGTTTCAAGGCAACTTATGAAAAAGAAGTACAAGAAACCACCTTTAGTTTTGGATCACAAAACCAAAACCAAAGTCCTAAAACCAAAACAGTTGAAGTTGTAGCATGGTTCACACCTGATATACCTGTGTCAACTGGTCCATCTTGGTATCAAGGGTTACCTGGTTTAATTCTTGAAATCAATGACGATAAAACAACTATTTTATGTACCAAAATTGTAATGAATCCAAATGATAAATCAAAAATTAAAAGACCTAAAAGAGGTAAAGTAATTAATAATGTTGATTTCGTAGCATTACAAGATCAAAAAAGACAAGAAGCTAGAGAAATGTGGCAAAGAGGCCAAAGATCTAGAGGTGGTTCTTGGAGATAACAAACTATATGAAAAAAATATTTATACTACTGCTATTCCCACTTTACATTTTTTCACAATCTAGTATAAGTGGTAACATAACTGATATTGATGGAAATCCTATTATGGGTGCTAATGTTATAGCAGTCAATAATGAAACTAAAGTCTTAGATGGTTTTGGAATTTCAAATGAAAGTGGATTTTATAATCTAAACCTTAAAAACGGTACTGAATTTAATATTAAAGTCACTTTTATTGGATTTCAACCAATGGAATTTAATCTTACTCTAACAGAGGATTTAGAAAGAAATTTTGTTTTAGAAGAACAAGCCGAGGCTCTCGATGAAGTCGAAATCTTCAATACTGGTACTGAAAAAAAGTTGGCCGATGTACTAAAAAATCTTCCAGGCGTTGAAGTTAATGAAGATGGTAGAATTGAGGTGGAAGGACAAGAAGTTAGAAAAATTCAAATTGAAGGTAAAGATTTTTTTGATGGAGATTCTAAATTAGCAACTCAAAATCTACCAGCTAAAGCTGTTGGTAAAGTTGAGGTTTTAAGAAATTTTACAGAGAATAATCAACTCAGAGGTGTTACTAATAATGAAGATAATTTTGCTCTTAATATTAGACTAAAAGATGGTCAAGATAAATTTTGGTTTGGTGAGATAACAGCTGGAACAGGTCCTGACAATATTCATCTTTTCGCTCCAAAAGTTTTTTATTATTCAAAAAACTTTAACATGTCTGTACTTGGTAATTCAAATGATGTTGGTCAACCTCCACTTTCAAGAAGAGATTTTTACAGATTTGGAGGTGGTTTTAATAATTTAAACGCCAGAACTGGAACATCAATCAACATATCATCTGATATTGGAGGTATTGGTAGTTTACAAAATAATAGAGCTAAATCAATTGAGTCTGAATTATTAGCTACAAACTTTTCTGTATCAAATGATAGAGGACTTGAAATTAGTGGATTTAGTATTTTTTCTTCAAATATTAATGAGTTAGAGGAAAATATTAGTAGAACTTATTTTACAAATGGTGTAGTTGAAGATACCGGAAGAAACGTCTTGCAGGAAAATGAATTAGAACTTTACAAGTTTTCAGTTGAATATGAGCCTAGTGATGTATTACAGTTGGAGTATAATATATTGTTAAATCAAAGTAATCAAAATGAAAATACTGAGCTTACTTCAATGTATGGAAGAGGATCTAGTAGAGTAAATGAACTTTTAAATATTGGAAGGGTTCAAACACCATACTCATTAAATCAAGAATTTAAGATGTATTATACAGCTGGAGAAAAAAATATATTTTCTCTTGAGGCTCAGCACCTTGATCAAGAAGAAGATCCAATAGGAAGTGTTGTTAGAGAATTTAATCCATTTTTGAATCTAATTGATTTTGATACTAATCAAAATTCATACAATACGACTCAAACAAGAAATATTAAAACAAAAAAATTTGAAACTAAGTTTGATTATTATTATCTAATTAATGATCAATCAAATATAAATATAACACTAGGAGTAACTGATGTAAAACAACAATACGCATCAAACTTCTTTCAAACATTAGATAGTGGTCAAATTAAAAACTTTTCTGATGAATTATTTGTTAATGATGTGGATTTTAACTTTACAGACACATATGTGGCTTTAAAGTACAGGTTAAAAACAGGTATTTTTACATTTGATCCTGGACTAACTTTTCACTCATACAACACTAATAATAATCAATACGGAGATTACTTTGAAACAAAAATTAGTGATGTCCGTCCAGATTTTAGAATTAATTTACAATTCAAGCAAACAGAAAGTTTAAGACTTACATATAGAGAAACAACCCAGTTTACGGATGTTAATAATCTAGCAAGAGCTTATGTATTTAATAATTATAATAGTTTATTTCAAGGTGAACCTGAGTTAGAGGCTGGTAAAGTAATAAACTATAACTTAAATTATAGAAGTATCAATCAATTTACATTTACAAATATTTTTGCTGGAGCTAATTATTCTAAGAGATCTAATTCAATCCAATCGAGAACTACTCTCGTTGGTATAAATTCAGTAAGAAAACCGACAAACTCGAGTTTTCCAGTTGAATCTTATTCTGTCAATGGCAGGATTGATAAAAGAACAAAAAACCTGAAGGGTGAATTTGGTGTAAGATATAATTTTAGTGAATTCAATAATGTAATTAATAATAGAGTTACAAAAACTGAAAACCTAGGTCAAAACTATAATATTAGCCTAGCTACTAATTTTAGGGATAAGCCAAATATTGAAATTGGTTACAGATATAATATTAATAAGTATACCAATAATGACACAGAAAATACTTTTTATCAAGAAACACCATATATAGAGATCGATGCTTATTTTGGAAAAGGATTTGTTTTTAATACTGAGTACAGCTATAACTATTATAAAAATCAAGATCAAACCTTAAATAACTTTAGGTTTTGGGATGCAGATCTTTCTTATGAAAAAGAAGGTTCCAAATGGGAATACAGTGTTGGGGTTACTAATCTTTTGAATGATCAATCGATAAACAGAGACTCAGCAAATCAATTATCATCTCAAACAAGAATGTACATAATTCAGCCAAGATATATTTTGTTTAAACTTAAATATGATTTGACTGCAATTGGTGGATCTTCAAAAAAATCAGAAAATCAAAAAGGTGGTTCTGGTGCAAGACCAAGAGGAAATCAAGGGGGAGGAAAACTAAAATAAGCTAATTATTTTTTAATTTTGATTGTGCTATTAAGGACTTTCAAAATTTTTATCTTCTTTTTTTCATCATTGCTTTATTCACAAGCTGGAATTGAGAATATTCTTTTAGCTGCTCAAGATGACTCAAAAAAGTTATTTTCAGGTTATTTACAACCTGCTATGAAAGGTTCAATTTATTTAATGAATTCTGGTTGGTATACTACAGCTAAAGTTCATAAAAAATTAGGATTTGATTTAACTCTATCTCTTAATACAGTATTAATTCCTGAAGGTGAAAAGTCCTTCGATATTTCAAACTTTGATTTAATTGAATCAACTGCTAATCGTCTTCCAACTGTATTTGGAGAAAATAAAAATGAAGAGCTTTCTGTAACTATTCCTGAGAATTCTTTTCACCCTGAAATAACTACTACTTTTTTAGCTCCTGGTGGAATTAAAGACAAGCTCCCATTAGGAATCATATCTTCTCCTTTAATTCAGGCATCAGTAGGATTACCACTTAAGTCTGAAATTACAATTAGATACTTACCAGAGTACGATAGAAACGGAGTATATTTTTCAAATTATGGATTTGGAATTAAACACGATTTATTGCAATATTTTGGTTTTTTGAATAAGATTCCAACTTTAAATTTATCTGCTTTTGGAGCAATGTCATTCATGAATATAAATTATGATATTCAATCTTCTGGAACATTTAAAGGTTCAAATCAAAATGCAAGTTTTGATATTTCAAACTATAAAGCACAGCTTTTAACTTCTTTTAATTTTTCAATTTTTGAGCTATATGGTGGAATTGGAATTTCTGGTGGTAAATCTTCTTTTAATATTCTTGGTAATTATGAATTAGAATATAATCTTAGTTCTCAAACTAATACAAAAATTCCTGTGAATCTCTCAGACCCAATTCAGTTGGATTATTCAATTCATGAGTTAAGTAAAAATGTTGGAGTCAAATTTAAATTTATTTTTTTGCATGCTTTTATAG
>LUMP01000389.1_pt1 | contig 15815 bp, 13 predicted proteins | sample 729641 | NCBI WGS metagenome assembly LUMP01 (sample SAMN03860260, study PRJNA289734) | marine metagenome | biome: seawater column; feature: ocean; material: water; isolation source: Red Sea water column Station 12 - depth 47m | place: Saudi Arabia: Red Sea | collected 2011-10-15 | depth 47 m | reverse complement strand
TTTTTGAAGCATTTGGCAAAAATGGTTCACTTAAAATAGCTATCATAGCACATGTTTGAAGTGATATATACATGATTTCATTCACCCTTTGATTTTTACCTTCTTTTATGAGTTTCCATGGTTCTTTCTCTGCAAGATATTTATTTCCTAATCTAGAAAGTTCGATTAGAGAGTTCACACTTTCTCTAAATTTAAATTTATCTAAAGATTTTGAAATTATTTCAGGATATTCATAAACTTGTTTTAAAATATCATAATCTATACATTCATTATCAATATTCTGAGGTATTACTCCATCATAATATTTATGAGTTAATACCAAAACCCTATTTATAAAATTACCCATTATTGCTACTAACTCATTATTATTTCTTGCTTGAAAGTCTTTCCATGTGAAATCATTGTCTTTAGATTCCGGAGAATTAACAGTTAGAGTATATCTTAAACTGTCTTGCATTCCTGGGAAATCAATCAAATATTCATGTAGCCAAATTGCCCAGTTCTTTGAAGTTGAAATTTTTTCACCTTCTAAGTTTAAAAATTCATTTGCAGGTACATTTTCTGGTAATATATAATCACCATGAGCCTTTAGAATAATTGGGAAAATTATCGAGTGAAATACAATATTGTCTTTTCCAATAAAGTGAATTAATTTAGTTTTTGAATCTTTCCAATAGGGTTCCCAATCTTTTCCATTTTTTTCAGCCCATTCTTTTGTAGATGAGATATAACCAATAGGTGCATCAAACCAAACATATAGAACTTTTCCTTTACCATTTTCATGAGGAACTGGAATTCCCCAGTCTAAATCTCTAGTTATTGCTCTGGATTCAAGTCCTAAGTCGATCCAAGATTTAACTTGACCATATACATTTGGTTTCCATTGATCTTTTTTTCCATCAATGACCCATTCTTTTATGAAATCTTCATAATTACCTAATGGTAAATACCAGTGGGTTGTTTCTTTAGTTATTGGTTTTTCACCACTTAATTTTGATTTTGGATTAATTAAATCGGTAGGGTTTAATGAGCTTCCACAGCTTTCGCATTGATCACCATAAGCATGTTCATAACCGCAATTTGGACATGTGCCTTCAATAAACCTGTCAGCTAAAAACTGATTTTCTTTTGGGTCAAAAAGTTGTTCAGAGGATTTAATTTCAAATATTTTCTTTTTTTCAAGTTCAACAAAAAATTCAGATGCAGTTTTGTGGTGTATTTTAGCTGAAGTTCTTGAATAATTATCAAATGAAATTCCAAATGATTCAAATGAATCTTTAATTAAATTATGATATTTATCAATGATTTCTTTAGGGGTTTTATCTTCAGATTTAGCTTTTATTGAAATAGCAACTCCATGTTCATCACTACCACATATATAAGCAACATCATTGCCACTTAATCTCTTAAATCTTACAAAAATATCAGCTGGAATGTAAGCTCCAGCAAGGTGACCGATATGAAGAGGACCATTGGTGTATGGAAGGGCAGAAGTGATGGTATACCTTTGGTTACTTTCCATTTTGCTCAAAAATATGGATTTTAATTATCAAGTAAGTAGATTTTTATGATTAACTGGAATTAAAATGTTAATTTTGAAATTCTTTGTGAAATTTAAAACAAATTTGATTGAAAACTATATCTCAAGCAGTCACTGAATACATTAAGACTAAGCCTTTTTTAAGTTCAGCATTATCAGATGGTATAATAAATTTAACATCTTTATCTCGTCAGATTAAGCCCGAAATTGAAGATATATTGAGAAAGGAAGTAAACCATGGAGCAATTGTAATGGCTTTAAATAGGTTGTCAATTAACCTTGAGTTTCAACATACTCACAGAATTATAAAAGTTTTAAAAAAAATAGGTGATATAACTGTTAGATCTAATCTAGTTGATTATAATTTTAAAGTTTCAGATTCACTATTGGTTAATCAATCGTCATTACTTAAAAATTTAGATGCAAGTAAGAATAATTTCTATACGAGTTCACGAGGTGTTGATGAGTGTAATATAGTTGTAAGTAGCAATTTGTCTAATTTAGTTGAAGAAAAATTATCAAAGGAATATTGTTTTAGTAAAACAGAAAATTTATGCTCAATTTCATTTAAACTTCCTGAAGAAAATGTCTCTATACCTGGTATATATTACTTTGTGTTTCAGAAGCTTTCTTGGGACGGAATCAATGTTTCACAAATCATTTCTACATCAAATGAATTTACAATCCTTGTTAATGAAGAAGAAGTCGATAAAGCATTTTCTATAATAAATAGACTAAAGTCTATTTAAACTATTTAACGCTTTTTCAATAGAATCAATTTTATCAAAAACAACATACAAGTTTTTTAATCCATTTTTTTCTAACTCCTTTATTTTACAACCATTAATCTTACTAATGTTTTGCATAATTCGAATAAAAGTTTTTTGTTTAAAAAATTGATTGTTTTGATCACTAATAAAGTAGCAAAGCATTTTCTTGTTTTTAAGAACAATTTTTCGAAATCCTAACTCTTTACCAACCCATTTTAATTTAACACTTTCTAGCAGATTCACAGTTTCAATTGGTAGATAACCAAATCTATCTATCAATTGATTTTTAAATATTTCTAATTCTTCATTGTTTTTAATTACTGATAATTTTTGATAAAGATTTAACCTCTCAACATTACTTGGAATATATGATGTTGGAAATAATATTTCAAGATCAGAGTCAATAATTGTTTCTTCTGTTGTTGATTCATCAATTTGATCATCTTTAAATAATCTTTTAAATTCTGAGTTTTTGAGTTCATTAACAGCTTCACTCAATATTTTTTGATAAGTTTCAAATCCTATATCATTAATAAATCCACTTTGTTCACCTCCAAGAATATCTCCTGCGCCTCTAATTTCTAAATCTTTCATTGAAATATTAAACCCAGACCCTAGTTCACTATACTGATTAATGGCTGCTATTCTTTTCTTTGCATCATCTGTAATTGATGATAGTGGTGGTGTAATAAAATAACAAAATGCATTTTTATTACTCCGTCCAACCCTTCCTCTCATTTGATGTAGATCACTTAATCCAAAATTTTGAGCATTATTAATGAAAATTGTATTTGCATTTGGAACATCTAGTCCACTTTCAATAATGGTTGTTGATAATAATACATCAAATTCATTATTAATAAATTCTAGCATTATTTTCTCTAATTTCTTACCCTCAATTTTGCTGTGAGCAATCTTAATTTTTGCATTAGGGACAAGTTCTTGAAGCCAAATTCCAAATTCACTAATGTTGTCAATTCTGTTGTGTACAAAAAATATTTGCCCACCTCTTTCAATTTCAAATTGAATAGAATCTCTAATTAAATTATTATCAAATCTTATTACTTCACTTTGAATTGGAACTCTGTTTGATGGTGGAGTATTTATAATTGAAAGATCTCTTGCTGACATCAAACTATATTGTAGTGTTCTTGGTATTGGTGTTGCAGTTAATGTAAGTACATCAATATTTTCTTTTAGAGATCTGATTTTTTCTTTTACATTAACACCAAACTTTTGTTCTTCGTCTACAATAAGTAATCCTAATTTTGGATATTTAATTTTATCATTGACTACTTGATGTGTTCCTACAATTAAATCAAGCTTACCATTATTTATATCATTTATAATTCTATTTCTATCTTTTGCTGATCTAAACCTATTTAAGTAATCGAAAGTCACAGGGAAATCTTTAAATCTTTTCGATAACGTTTTGTAATGTTGGAAAGCTAGAATGGTAGTTGGGACAAGAATAATAACTTGCTTACCATTATCTATAGCTTTAAAGGCAGCTCTTATTGCAATCTCAGTTTTTCCAAAACCTACGTCTCCACAAATTAATCTGTCCATTGGATATGAAGATTCCATATCTTTTTTCACATCAATATTAGCCTTAATCTGATCTTCAGTTTCTATGTATAAAAAACTTGCCTCTAACTCGTTCTGAATTGAACTATCTTTCTTGTAAACAAAACCTTGACTTATTTTTCTTTTTGCATAAGACTTTATCAAATCAAAAGCTAGTTTTTTAACTTTAGATTTTGCTTTATTTTTTAATTTTTCCCACGCACCTGATCCAAGTTTAAAAATTCTTGGTTTGGTTCCATCTTTACTGTTGTATTTTGAAATTTTATGGAATAGGTGTATACTAAGATATACAGTATCTCTCTCACCATAATTAAGTTTTATAACTTCTTGCTTCGAACCATTAACTTCAATTTTTGTTAGCCCTTTAAAGACCCCTACACCATGATCAATATGAGTAACATAATCTCCAGGTTCCAATTTGTTCAATTCTGAAATTTTAATCCTTTTAGATTTAGAAAATCTCTTGCTTAATTTGAATTTGTGAAATCTATTGAAAATCTCATGATCGCTGAAGTATAGTTTTTTTTCATTCTCATTTATAAAACCTCTATATATGGGTTTAATTATAGATTTATATTCATATTCTCTTTCATATTTATCAAGAATCTGTTTGAATCTTTCAGATTGTTCAAATGTTGAAAAGAATAAATTTAGTTTATAACCTTTTTTGAAAAAGTCAGTTAAACTGTCATTTAAAAGATTAAAATTTTTATTAAATGATGGTTGTGGTTTTATTTTAAAATCATAAAATAATTTTTCAGTTTTATTATTCAAAAAAAGAGTAGGCTTATTCTTTACTTCTTCACTAAATTTTTTATGATTATAATAATTTAAGTCATTTGATGGATTAAGCTTTTTAAGTTCTTCATCAATAAGTTCCAACGAATTAATTACAATAATGCAATCGTTGTTAATTATATTAATAACACTTTCATTTTTATCTAAAAGATCAGAATTAATATTTGGAGAAATTTTAATTTTCTTAAGATTATTAATTGAATATTGTGTATCAATATTAAACTCTCTTATTCTTTCAATCTTATCATCATCAAATTGTATTCTTATAGGATTTTCATTTGAATAAGAGAATACATCTAAAATATTTCCTCTCAAGGAAAAATCACCTGGACTTTGAACAAAATCTTCCTTTGTGTATTCTAGTTCAAATAATTTTTCATTGAGTTCATATAATGATAGTTGATCGTTTTCATTTAATAAGATTTCATAATTAGAATTACCATTTTTAGATGGTATTTTTTCAATGATTCCCTCACAGTTTGAAATGTAAACTCTAGGTTCATTTAAATAAATTTTTTCTAAAATTTTTGTTCTGCTTAAAACATTGTCTTTATTTAAGGATTTACTTGAAAACTTATTAAAAGAAGAAGATAAGAATGAACAATAATTTTCTCCTAATTGTTCTACAATATCAGTATAAATATATGATGATTCCTCTTTGTTGTCAGTTATGAAAAAAATAGATTTTTTAAGATTAGAAAATAAATCAATTAATAAAAACGATATTGAAGAACCATAAAGTTCATTTAAATAAACATTCTTTTGATTTTTGGATATGAGAGTCTCCAGTTTCTGGAAGTTCAGAGACCTATTAAATTTTGTATTAGAAGGATATATATCTTTTATCAAAATATCATTAATTCTATCCTAATCGGGCGCAATTTACTAGATAAAAGTTAAAATTTGAATTTTTTTTTAATATAGTTGTGAATGCAACAATTGTACTATAATATATTTTAAATAATAAATTATTAATTGTGATCTATAATAAAAATATAGATTTGCATTGTTCTATGAATATTATAATTAGAGAAGCAATATCTAAAGACATGTCAAAAGTTCTTGAATTAATAAAAGAATTAGCAGCTTTTGAAAAGGAACCAGATGCTGTTATAGTAACTGAGAAGCAATTAATTAATGATGGTTTTTCAAGTTCACCTAAATTTAAATGTTTTGTTGCTGAGATAAACCAAGAAATAGTAGGAATGGCTCTTGGATACCCTAGATATTCAACATGGAAGGGACCAACTATTCATTTAGAAGATTTAATTGTAACTAAAAGTAAAAGAGGACTTGGAATAGGGTTTAAGCTTTTTTCAAAATTTATACATTATGCCCATGAATTAAATGTTAAAAGAATTGAGTGGGTTGTCCTTGACTGGAATAAAAGTGCTATAGATTTTTATAAAAAAAATGGAGCTCATGTATTAGATGACTGGAGAGTGGCTCAAATGGATTTTAATGCAATAAAAAAATTTGTAAACAATGAAGATTTTTAAGTTTGGGGGTGCATCAGTAAAGGATGCTAATGGAGTTAAAAATTTACTGAACGTTGTAAATAAAAAAGCTGATAAAAACACAATTATTGTTGTTTCAGCAATGGGTAAAACTACTAATGCTCTAGAAAAGATTGTTTCAAATTATTTTACCAATAAAAATGATTTAAATCTTTTAATTTCAGACCTATATGAATATCACAAAAGAATTTTAGAAAATCTATTTCCAGAAAAACATCAGATTTTTAATGAAATAAATATTCTTTTTCAAAAAATTAAATTCTTTCTTGATAATAATAAATCTCCTAATCATTCTTTTGTTTATGATCAAATAGTGGTATTTGGTGAAATAATTTCAACTACTATCATTAATTCATATCTAGTACATAATGATATTAATTCTACTTGGTTAGATGCTAGAGATTGTATAAAAACAGATTCAAATTACAGAGGAGGTAATGTCCAATGGTCTGAAACTCAAAAAAGAATCAAAGAAAAAATACAAGATGATAAAATAACTGTGACTCAGGGATTTATTGGAAGTGATAAGAATAACTTTAATACTACTTTAGGTAGAGAAGGTTCAGATTATACCGCAGCCATTTTTGCATATTCATTGAATAGTGAATCGGTGACAATATGGAAGGATGTCCCAGGAGTATTAAATGGAGATCCAAAAGTTTTTAAAAACTCTCAGCTTTTAGAGCAAATATCTTATTCAGAAGCAATTGAATTAGCTTTTTATGGCGCTTCAGTGATTCATCCTAAAACACTTCAGCCACTGCAAAAAAAAGAAATACCTCTTTATGTTAAATCTTTTCTTAATCCAGATGGAAATGGAACAAAAATTTCGAAAGGATTAGATCTTGTGCCAAAAATACCATGCTATATTTTTAAGGGAAATCTTTGTTTATTAAAATTATCATCATTGGATTTTTCTTTTATTGTTGAAGATAATATTAGTAAGATTTTTAAATCTTTACATGAGTTTAAAATGAAAGTGGATGTAATCCAAAACTCTGCAATTAGTTTTTCAGTTTGTGTTTATGATAAATACAATAAAATAGATGAGTTTATAAAAAAAATGGAAGGAAAATTTGATATAAAAATAAATAGCAATGTTTGTCTTTATACAATTAGACACTTTGATGATAACTCTATCAAAAATATTTCAAACGGTAAAAAACTTTTGTTGGAACAAAGAACAGAGAAAACTATTCAATTAATTTTTCCTAGCTGAAGAACTCTCTAGAGAATTCAAGACAAAACAATTTTATTTCATCTCTACATTTTTCAAATAACTCTTTCCAATTATTTTCACTTTTACTTTGTGATGGATCAAAAAAATTTCGATGTAACCGAATAGCATTTTGAGAGTAAAAATTAGGACATGTTTCATTTGCATGATCACAAACAGTTATTATGAAGTCAAAATCAATCTTTTCATATTCTAAAACATGATTTGATGTGTGATTAGAAATATCAATACCATCCATTTTCATAATTTCAACTGCTTTTGGATTAATTTCATGATTTTTTACTCCTGCGCTATATACATTTGCTTTTTGGTGTAAATATTTTTTTAAATAACCTTCGGCCATTTGACTTCTACATGAATTTCCTGTGCATAAAACAATTACATTTTTCATATTTTTTTTATTTTTTCAATTATTACTTTACTTAATTTTAATTTACTCTCATGGGTCCAACCCGCAATATGTGGAGTTAAAATCACTTTATCTGATTCTTTTAAATAATCTAAATCCTGATTTGATTGAATTTTTTCAAAAGAAATTTCTTCTAAATCCAAAACATCTAAGCATGCTCCAATAATTTTATTTTCTATTAATCCACTTACAACATCTTTAGTATTAACACATTTTCCTCTCGAGGTATTAATTAATATAAATTTTTTCTTACATGATTGTATAAAGTCCATATTGACTAGATTTAAAGAACTTTGATTTAAATCAGTGTGAATACTTATTATATCAGATTTTAATTTTATTTCATTTAGAGATACAGAATTTGCATATTCGTTCGAAGGGATTTTTTTAATATCATAAAAAATCACTTTACAGTCGAATCCAGATAATTTTTTTGCAAAACTTTGACCTGTATTACCAAAGCCTATTATTCCTACAACTTTTTTATCTAACTCAATTCCTCTATTTTTTTCTCTTTCCCAAACGTTAGTTTTTATCTCTTCATTACTAATTCCAATTTTATTCAAGAGGTTTAGGAGCATTCCAATAGCATGTTCTCCAACAGCATTAGAGTTAGCTTCACCAGCTGATAGTACTTGTATATTATTTTTTTTAGCTGAAACAATATCAATATTTTCTAAACCAGCACCAATTCTAGCAATGAATTTTAGTTTATTAGCAGATTTAATTATTTCATCATCAATAATAATTCTACTCCTAATAATTATTCCGACATAGTCATCAATTTTTTCTAATATCTCATCTTTTGATGATGTATAATCATAATGGTTTTCAAAACCTAGTTTTTCTAGTTCTGATGATAAATATTCGTGATTTTGATCTAGATGAAGAATCCTCATTAAAATCCAAGTATGATATACCAAACCTGTTTAATATTATAGGTACAGACGTGCCAATTAAAGCAGCAACAATAATTACAAAAATCATTGAAACAGAAATAGTAATACTCATATCGATAGGCTGTTCTATTATTAAACCAAATAAAATAATTAAACCACCAAGTATGATTCCATTTAAAATAGTTAAACTAATTTCTTTAAATAGTCTCGAGATCAAACTGTCTTTTATTACATCATTTGCCAAACCTTGCACAACAATTGCGGATGATTGAACTCCAACATTTCCAGCCATTGCAGCGATTAGTGGAGTGTAAAAGAATAATGCTCTTAGCGAAGGGGTTGACATAATTGACTCATAGCTTTCCAATATAAAAACACTACCTAATCCGCCAAATAGTCCTAATATGAGCCATGGTAATCTAGCTTTTGTTAGCTCAAAAATAGAATCATCTGCTTCTACATCATTTGAGATACCAGCAGCTAGTAAATAATCTTCTTCTGCTTCATCTTTTATAAAATCTACTATATCATCAATAGTAATTCTTCCTTGAAGTTGTTTTTGATCATCTACAACAGGAATAGCTTCAAGGTCATATTTTGACATTATCTTAGCAACTTCTTCACCTGAATCGTTTACATTAACGTAATCAACTTTAGGAATATATATTTCTTTAATTTTACTTTTAGATGGAGATGTAATTAAATCCTTAAGTGACAATCTTCCTATTAATTCATTTTTTCGGTTAAGTACATATATTGAATGAACTCTTGTTATATTTTCAGCTTGTTTTCTTATTTCTTTTAGGCATGTTGATACACTCCAATTTTCATAAACACTTATTAATTCTTTCGCCATTAATCCACCTGCAGAATCATCGTCATAACTTAAAAGTTCACGAATATTTTCAGTAATGTTATCGTCTTTAATTAAGGATATTACTTTTTCTTTTCTATCATCAGTCAGTTCATCTAAAATGTCAGCAGCATCATCACTATCCATTTCTTTTATTTCACCTGCAATTTCTTTAGGGGATAATGTTTTTAGAATTTTTTCTCTTACATCTTCATCTAATTCAGTTAATACATCAGATGTTTTATCGCTATCAATAAGCTTAATAAGATAAATTCTTTGACTTTCATCTAACTCATCAATAATTTCAGCTAAGTCGGCATAGTGAAAGCCATCAACTATTTTCTTTATTTCAGAATTTTTTCTTTTGGAAATTAGCTGGGAGACTTTTTCTATAAGTTCATTAGATAGCTCAAATGTTTCCATTAGATAAGAGATTAGTTAAAAAAATATAATCATCTACATCAAGTTCCTCTGCTCGTTTGTCAAAGATACTATGTTCTTTGATATTTTCTATTTTTTTAAAACTCTTTAGGCTATTTCTTAGTGTTTTTCTTCTTTGATTAAAAGCTGATTTAATAATTTGTTTAAATAAAATTTCATCACAATCAATTTTATCTCTAAACTTTTTAATTCTAATTACTGCTGAATTAACTTTAGGAGGAGGATTAAAAGATTCAGGTTTAATTTTTATTAAAAGTTCAACAGAAAAAAAAGCCTGAATTAAAACAGATAGTATTCCATATTTTTTAGTTCCTTTAGTAGAACATATTCTCTCAGCAACCTCATATTGAAACATTCCTATCATTTCATAAATAATTTCCTTGTTTTCAAAAATCTTAAATAAAATTTGAGAAGAAATATTATAGGGAAAATTTCCAATTATACTAACTGGGGGATTGAATTTTTTAATATCAAACTTTAAAAAATCATCATTGATTAAGTCTTTTTTAATTTCTGAGAAGTTATTTAGTAAGTAATCACAACATTCTTTATCTAATTCAATAAACTTCTTATTTAAATTATCAATTTTTAGAAGCTCTTTAGTTAAAATTCCCATACCTGGACCAACTTCAATTATATTGTTTGTTTTTTCAGTGGAGAGAAAATCAACTATTTGAACAGCAATTGAGTTGTCATTTAAAAAATTTTGACCAAATTTTTTTTTAGGATTTACAGTTTTCAAACTAGATTAGTATTGTTTCAATTTAGCAATAATCAATCAATTATTTTAAATCCTGTATAACTATGAAGAGCTTTAGGAATTGTAATTCCTTTATCTGTTTGATTATTTTCAATCAATGCAGCGACAATTCTAGGTAGTGCAAGAGCACTTCCATTTAATGTATGTGCCAATTTTTTTGTTTTATCGCCATAATCAATACGTACTTTCAGTCTATTAGATTGATAACTTTCGAAATTAGAAACTGAACTTACTTCTAACCATTTCTTTTGAGCTTTAGAGTAAACTTCAAAATCATATGTGAGGGCAGATGTAAACCCTAAATCACCACCACACAAACGCAAAATTCTAAAAGGTAATTCTAAATCTGAAAGTATTGATTTTACATGTTCTACCATCTCATCCAAAACTTGATATGATTTTGTTGGACACTCGATTCTAACAATCTCAACTTTATCAAATTGATGAAGTCTGTTTAAACCTCTAACATCTGATCCATAGCTTCCAGCTTCTCGTCTGAAACATGGAGTATATCCGGTTAATTTTATTGGTAAATCGTCAATTTTTAAAATGGAATTTCTATAAATGTTAGTTATTGGAACTTCAGCAGTAGGAATTAAGTATAAGTTATCATTTTGAACATAATACATTTGTCCTTCTTTATCAGGTAGATTGCCTGTTCCAAAACCTGAATCTTCATTTACTAATAAAGGAGGTTGAATTTCATTGTATCCTTTTGAAATGTTTTTATCAAGGAAAAAATTAATTAATGATCTTTGAAGTTTAGCACCTTTGTTTTTATAAACTGGGAAACCTGCTCCTGTTATTTTATTTCCTAAATCAAAATCAATGATATCATACTTTGATGATAGATCCCAATGTGGGATTAAATTTTTATTATTTTCAGAAATTTCAGTTGAAAATATTAATTCATTATCCTCTTCATTTTTACCTTTTACAACTAAATCATTTGGAATATTTGGAATTGAACACAATTTAAGTTTTAATTCCTCAGAAACATTATTAAGCTTTTCATGTAATTCTTTAGCTTTAGGTTTAAGTGATATAGATTTGCTTTTAAGTTCTTCTGCCTCACTGCCTTTTCCAGATTTAAATAATATTCCAATTTCTTTTGCAATGTTATTAGACTCGTTCAATATTGAATCGTATTCTGATTGAATTTTTTTTCTCAAATCATCTAACTCAGTTATTTCATGAAGTTGTTTTGAAAAATCAATATTTCTCTTATTCAAATTGCTTACAACACTTGAAAAATTATCTTTAATGTAGCTGACTTGAAGCATAGTATTTTTTAAAATTAATTATTAATAATTGAATTTATATGTTTAAGACAATATTCTCTATCATTATTTAATTTTTTAATCAACTCATCAACACTTTTAAATTCAATTTCTTCTCTTATGTATTTTATAAATTCAATCGTTAAAGTTTTGTTATATAGATTAGAATTAAAATCAAAAAAATTTACCTCAATGGATTTTTCATGGTTACCGAAGGTTGGATTATAGCCTATATTCAGCATGCCATAATATAGTTTGTTGTCAATTTCGCTAGAAACTAAGTAAACACCATTTTTAGGTATGATTTTATTTTTATCAATAACTTGAATATTAGCAGTTGGAAACCCCATTTTATTTCCTCTTGACATACCTCTTACAACATTGCCTGATAATTTAAAGTTAAATCCAGTATATTTTCTACAAATTTCTATTTTTCCATTTTGTAAAGAACTTCTGATTTTTGTAGAACTGATTTTTATTTCTTCAATATCAAAAGCACTAATTTCAATAACTTCAAAACCGTATTTAATACCAAATTCTTTTAAATCATTTATATCTGCGCTTCTGTTTTTTCCAAAACGGTGATCATAACCTACAATGAGTTTTTTAATGTTTAATTTATCAATTAGAATTTTGACAAAATCCTCAGCATCAATATTTGAAAAGTTTTTACTAAACTCATGTATAACTAAATAATCAAGCCCTAATTTTTTAAGTACATCAACTTTTTCATCAATGGTATTTATTAGCTCAATTTTTGAATTAGGATCAAGTATTTTTCTAGGATGAGGGTCAAAAGTAATTAACACAGATTTTAAGCTAGATTGCTTAGAATTAGATATCAATGATTTTAGAATTTTTTGATGACCTAAATGGACTCCATCAAAGGTTCCAATAGTTGCTATTGAAGGTTTATCTAATTTTACTTTGAATAAATCTCTTAAAACAATCATTAATTATACTTGTTCATGGTATTTTCAACTCCATGCTTTATGAAGTGAAAAATTATATCAATATTATGATCAATGTGATTAGATAATGATCTTGATTCTTCATCTGACCAATTTTCAAGGACATAATCAGTTTGAGAACCTTTTTTAAAATCATTTCCAATTCCAAATCTTAACCTACAATACTTATTAGACCCTAATGATTCATTAATACTTTTTAAACCATTATGACCTCCATCTTTACCTGATTTTCTAAGTCTAGAGACCCCAAAGTCTAAATTTAAGTCATCTAAAACCACAAGTAAATTATCATTATGTATTCGTTCTTTATTTTTCCAATATTTAACAGCTTTTCCACTCAAGTTCATGAAAGTGTTAGGTTTTAAAAAAATTAATGATTTTCCACTTTTTTTTAACTTAATTATATCGCCAAACCTTCTAGACTCAAATTTTACTTCATTATTTTCAGAAATTTGATCAAGTATTTCAAAACCAATATTATGACGTGTCATCACATAATCGATTCCAATATTTCCAAGTCCTACAATTAGGAATTTGTTCATGTCAGATGATTTACTTCTTTTGAAAAATTGAGTTAATGAAAACAAGGTCAAAAATTTATACAAATATATAAGCTTTTTGACCTTGATTATAAATTAAGCTAATTGGAATATTATTCTTTAGCTTCTGAATTCTCTTCAGTTTTTGGAGTATCAGCTCCTTCACTAGTAGAAGTTTCACCTCCTTCACTTCCTTCAGCTCCTTCTTCACCTTCTTCACCTTCTTCACCTTCTTCATCAGTTGATAATGATAGTGATGCTCTTGACATTTTGACTTGACAAATAACCATATTGTCAGGATGCAAAAATTTAAAAGTTTCTTCAGAAACATCGGCAATAGTTATTTTATCATTAAGATTTAATGAAGAAATATCTGCGAGAATATAATCTGGAAGATCTTTTGGTAAAGCTCTAACACTTAATTTTCTTTTGTTTTTCGATAAATTTCCACCTTGATTTCTAACTCCAGGTGCATTACCTTCAAATCTTACTGGAATTGTCATTGTAACTTCTTTACCTTCAAACAGTTGAAGAAAGTCAATATGTAAGATTTTTTCTGAAACAGGATGAAACTGAATGTCTTGAATAACAGCATTCATTTCAGATTTATCATCTAATGAAATTACAACCGTATGAGCGTTCGGTGTGTAAACTAATTTAGAAAAACTGATTTCATCTGCTGAAAAATGTACTGGTTTTTCCCCACCGTATAATACGCAAGGAACCTTTCCAGCATTACGAAGGGCTTTAGTCGAAGACTTCCCAACGCTTCGTTATGCATGACATCTGCAAATAAATTTGAACATGTCAATACATTCACTTTTTTTGATTCTTTTTTCTGAGGAATTGAGTCAGTAACAATGAGTTCTTTTAATTTAGAGTTTTTTACTCTTTCATAAGCATTTCCAGAAAGAAGAGCATGAGTACATATTGCTCTAACAGATTTAGCGCCTCTTTCCATCATTAAATCAGCAGCTTTTGTTAGTGTACCAGCAGTATCAACCATATCATCTACAATTACGACATTTTTACCTTCAACTTCTCCAATAAGTTCCATATGATCAATAACATTTGCTTTTTTTCTTTGTTTGTAACAAACTACTACATTACTTTCTAAAAATTTAGAGTATGCATAAGCTCTTTTAGAACCTCCCATATCAGGTGATGCTATTGTTAATTCATCAAGATTAAGAGATTGTATGTAAGGGATAAATATTGTAGAGGCATAAAGGTGGTCAACAGGTTTTTCAAAAAAACCTTGAATTTGATCTGCATGAAGATCCATAGTTATAATTCTTGTTGCACCTGCTGACTCTAAAAGTTTAGCAATTAACTTAGCTCCAATTGGAACTCTTGGTTTATCCTTTCTATCTTGTCTTGCCCATCCGAAGTAAGGTATTACAGCTGTTATATGTCTGGCAGATGCTCTTTTAGCAGCGTCAATCATAAGAAGCAGTTCCATTAAATTTTCAGAGCTGGGATGAGTAGATCCGATTAAAAAAAGTCTAGCACCTCTTACAGACTCCTCAAATGATGGTTGAAATTCACCATCACTGTAGTGTGAAAAATTTACCTGTCCTAAGTTTGAACCAAATGATTTTGCAATTTTTTCAGCAAGTACAGTTGATTGTGTACAAGAAAATATTTTCGCTACAGGGGTACTTTTACTCATTTTTCCTAGGGGCGTCAAATTTAATAATTATTTAATAGAATCGAATATAAATGAAAAGTTTTTATATTTTTACCGGCCTGCTTCGGTGGCGGAACTGGTAGACGCGCTGGATTCAAAATCCAGTTCTGGCAACAGAGTGTGGGTTCGATTCCCACCCGAAGTACAAATAAATAAATTATTTATAATTTTGCATTTAAATGAAACTAACTAGATTTAATACTTTTTTCCCGTTATTATTCATTACTAGTGAATTTATTATAATTTATCTGGTAACTAAATTAATGCATTATTTGACTTTTGCTGAATGGTCTATTTATAATACTCTTATTATTGCTTTTTGGATTTTTCTTTCAATATATACTAAGGCTTTTAATATTGGAAGAGGAGTTAGTTATTTAGTTACTATTAAATCATCCTTGAAATCTGTTTTTGTACTTTTCGCAACAGTTTCAATTGTTAGCTTATTTTTAAATCTCTATGAATTTACAATGATATCAATTGGGTTGTCATTACTAGTTTTTACAATTTCTATCACTTTAGGT
>LUMP01000310.1_pt1 | contig 15900 bp, 17 predicted proteins | sample 729641 | NCBI WGS metagenome assembly LUMP01 (sample SAMN03860260, study PRJNA289734) | marine metagenome | biome: seawater column; feature: ocean; material: water; isolation source: Red Sea water column Station 12 - depth 47m | place: Saudi Arabia: Red Sea | collected 2011-10-15 | depth 47 m | reverse complement strand
TTTTTTGCAAATTCTTTAGTTAATAATGTTGATCAAATTCTATACTTTGCAAAAAGATTATCAGAAAAATATAATACCAAAATTTATCTTAAAAGAGAGGATTTATGTCATACAGGAGCTCACAAAATAAATAATACTATTGGGCAAATTTTACTTGCCAAAAAACTTGGAAAAAAAAGAATTATTGCAGAAACTGGAGCTGGTCAGCATGGTGTCGCAACTGCAACAGTTTGTGCGTTAATGGGTGTTAAATGTATTATATATATGGGTGAAGTTGACATTAAAAGGCAGGCGCCAAATGTGGCTAGAATGAAAATGCTAGGTGCTGAAGTAAGACCTGCAACCTCTGGTAGTAAAACCCTTAAGGACGCAACTAATGAAGCTATCAGGGATTGGATTAATAATCCAGTAAATACTCACTATATAATTGGATCTGTAGTAGGACCTCATCCTTATCCAGACATGGTTGCTAGATTTCAATCTGTAATTGGTGAAGAAACTATAAATCAACTTCAGGAAATTGAAAATAAGTCAACACCAGATTATGTTATAGCTTGTGTTGGTGGAGGAAGTAATGCTGCTGGACTTTTTTATCCATTTCTAGACAATTATGATGTTAAAATAATTTGTGTTGAAGCAGCAGGAAAGGGAATTGATACAGGAGAAAGTGCAGCTACATCCATTTTGGGTAAGACAGGTATTATTCATGGTTCAAAAACCTTATTAATGCAATCAAATGATGGACAAATAACAGAACCATATTCAATTTCAGCTGGTCTTGATTACCCAGGTATTGGTCCAATGCATGCAAACTTATTTAAGTCAAAAAGAGGAGAATTTATTTCAATTACTGATCAAGATGCTATGAAATGGGGATTGATTTTATCTCAAACTGAAGGTATTATTCCAGCAATAGAAACATCACATGCTTTTGCAGTTTTAGACAAGAAAAAATTTAAACCTAATGATATAATAGTATTTAACTGTTCAGGAAGAGGAGATAAAGACTTAGACACATATATTGAATATTTTAAATTGTGATTTATGAATAGAATTAATAAGACATTTATAAATAAAAAAAATATTTTATCAATTTACTTTACAGCAGGTTTCCCAAAATTACAGGACACAATGTCTATTATCAAAGAACTCAACAACTCAGGTGTTGATATGATTGAAATTGGTTTACCATTTAGTGATCCATTAGCTGATGGACCCACTATTCAAGAAAGCTCAACGATAGCATTATCAAATGGTATGAATACAAATATTTTATTTGATCAAATAAAAGATTTAAGATCAGTAACTGAATTGCCTGTAATAATAATGGGATATTTAAATCCCATAATCCAATATGGAATTGAAGAATTTTGTTTAAAGTGTAAAGAATGTCAAATTGATGGATTGATTATTCCTGATTTACCAGTTGATATTTATCATGATCAGTATCAAAGTATTTTTAAAAAATATAATTTACATAATATGTTCTTAATTACACCTCAAACATCTGATGAAAGAATCCGATTTATTGATGAAATTTCTGAAGCTTTTATTTATATGGTAAGTAGTTTTAGTACTACTGGTGCACAAAAAATATTTGGAGATGAAACTGTAAATTATTTTAAAAGAATTAATAAAATGAATTTGAAAGCCCCATTATTAGTTGGTTTTGGAATTAGTAATCAAGAAACATGTAGAGTTGCAACTGAGAATAGTGATGGAGTAATTATTGGATCAGCCTACATCAACTGTTTAAAGAGCAGTGGAATAAAAGCAACTAAAAAATTCATTGAGGGTTTGAGATAAAATTATCTAACAAAAACTGGACTATTAGCATTTTCAGTATGTTCTTCACTAAAAGTGTAGCCTGCAGAATTAAATGATAAAATTTCCTCATATTTTGTGATATTATTATCAACTAAATATCTAACCATTAATCCTCGTGCTTTTTTTGCATAGAAAGAAATTACTTTTAGTTTACCATTTTTAAAATCTTTAAAAACAGGAGATATTATATTATAGTCAATAATTTTCTTGTTAATAGCATTAAAATACTCATTACTTGCCAAGTTTAGAATTATAGAATCTTTTTCCAGTTCATCAATAAGTTCTTTAGTAATTGAATCTGCCCAAAAATCGTAAAGATTTTTTGATCCATTCACTGTAAGTTTTGTGCCCATTTCCAAACGATAAGGTTGAATGAGGTCTAGAGGTTTTAACATTCCATACAAACCGGAAAGTATCCTTAATTGATTCTGAAGTGTATTAACCTTATCTACAGTTAGTGATTTTGCATCTATCCCATCATAAACATCACCATTAAAAGCAAATAAAGCTGGTCTTGAATTATTATTGTTGTGTTCTAAATTAAACTCATTATTTCTTGTCCAATTTAAATCCGCAAGTTTTTCAGAAATATTTTGTAAGTTTTTTAAATCAGAGGGTGATTTTTCTTTTAGTACACTATTAATAACTTCTGCTTGTTTTAAAAATTTAGGTTGTGAACAACTAAAAGTCTCAATTTCACTTTTAAAATCAAGAGACTTGGCCGGTGATATTAAAATTTTCATACTTAAAATTAATTATTTTTTGAATAATTTTTCCACTTTTCCAAACATAAACTAATATCTTCAGGCAACTGACTTTCAAACTTCATTTGTTTATTTGTTCGAGGATGATTAAAACCTAGTGATTGAGCATGAAGAGCTTGCCTTGGAAGTATTTTGAAACAATTTTCTACAAACTGTTTATACTTTGTAAATATTGTTCCTTTAATTATTTTATTTCCACCATACCTTTCGTCATTAAATATGGGATTGCCCAAGTATTTCATATGAGCTCTAATCTGATGTGTTCTACCAGTCTCTAATTGACATTCAATTAGACTCACATAGTTAAATTCCTGTAATACTTTATAGTGAGTTATAGCTCTTTTACCATAATTTTCATCCTCAGTGACTGACATTATCATTCTGTTTTTTTTATCTCTTGATAAATAATTATCAACTGTTCCATGATTTTCAGTAAAACTTCCCCATGTAAGAGCTATGTATTTTCTTTCAGTTTGCTTTAAAAAAAATTGTTCTGATAAGTTTCTCATTGCAATTTCAGTTTTAGCTACAACTAATAACCCGCTTGTATCTTTATCAATTCTATGAACTAAACCAGGTCTTCCGCTACTGTTTTCAGGCAATTCATTCACATGATATAAAATACCATTTAAAAGCGTTCCAGTATAGTTTCCATGACCAGGATGAACCACTAAATTTGGTGGCTTATTAACAACTAAGACATCTTTATCCTCATAAATAATTTCAAAATCTATCTTTTCAGGTTCAAGAAGATTTTCATAAGGTGGGTGAGTAAACATTACTTTAACTTCATCACCTGGTTTTACTTTATAGTTTTGTTTAACGGGATTATCATTTGCGTAAATAAATCCATTTTTTGCAGCTATTTGGATTTTATTTCTTGATGCATTTTCAATTCTGTTCATTAAAAATTTATCAATCCTCAATGGTTCTTGCCCTTTATCAACTTTAAAGGAAAAGTGCTCATATAATTCGTCATTTAATTGAGATTCTTGCAAATACTACTTATTTATACCATTACCTAAAACAAAATCAATTTTTGATTTTTTTGGAATTATATCTCCTTCCTTTACTTCATTTTCTAAGTACAAAACTTTTAGAACCATATCTTTTCCAATATTATCTTCATAAGAAATCTCACCTAATTCTAAATCTAAAGCTGAAAGTGTAGACTCAGCATTTCTTTTTGTAAGCTGAATTAAGTTTGGAAGAATAACATTGCCATAACTAGTTGGATTTATTGTTAAATAAATTTTTCTGTTCTTTTTGACATTTTTATCTGATTTTGGAATTTGATCCAATACTGTGTTTTTATCGTAATCAGGGTTAAAAAAAGATGAGTCAATAACTTCATATCTCAACTTATTTTCTTCCACAATTTTTTCTACATCTGATAATTGTAGTCCAATCAAATTTGGTACTGAAATTTTACTCGTTTGTTTGGTGTAAAAAAACAGAAATAATATTGAAATCAATACAATAACTGAGAAAATAATAATTGCTAAAAATATTTGTTTAATAAATGCTTTACTGTATAGAAATTTCATAGAAAACTGAAAAACAAATATATATAAATAAGTATCTTTAGATCCTCTTAAAATATAAAATTCATGAAAAAAAATATTGCAGTTGTTATGGGTGGTTACTCATTAGAGTATAATATTTCACTTAACAGTGGTGCTTACGTCATGAAAACTATTGACGATAAACTGTATAATATTTTTAAAATAATAATATCTAAAGAAAAATGGGTTTATGTAGATGCGGATAACAATGAATACATTATTAATAAAGATAATTTTACTGTTAAAGTTGATGGAAATGTAACAAGTTTTGATTTAGCATTCATTATTATTCATGGTGATCCAGGTGAAAATGGTATACTACAAAAGTATTTTGAAGAATTAAAAATTCCATTTACTGGTCCAAATTCAAAAACAGCTGAATTAACATTCAATAAAAAGAAATGTATAGACTTTGTTAGTTCCTATTCTATAAATGCTGCAAAATCTTTTTTATTAGAAAAAGATAAAAATTATGATTTAAATCAAATAATCAATAAACTAAATTTTCCAATGTTTGTTAAAGCTAACAATTCCGGTAGTAGTTTTGGAGTTTACAAAGCCTACAATGAAGATGAGTTAAAGAAATTTATTATTGAAATATTTAAAATTGATAATGAAATTATTATAGAAAGATTTGTTGATGGTAGAGAATTTTCTCTAGGAATAACAAATGTTGGCAAAAAAATAAAAGTATTAGCTGTAACTGAATTAATAACTGAAAATGATTTTTTTGATTATGAAGCTAAATATGAAGGTAAACATAAAGAAGTAACGCCGGCAAATATTAATTTAGACTTAGAAAATAAATTAAAAACAGAAGCAAAAAAGATTTATAAAGTTCTAAAACTATCTGGATTCTCAAGAATTGATTTTATTGTTGAGAACCAATTACCTTATTTTCTTGAGATTAATACAACTCCAGGAATGACCGAACATAGTATTTTCCCCAAACAAGTGAGATTTAATAATTTAAACATGACAGACTTATTTACTGAAATGATACAAAACAGTTTGAAATAATTTAAATTTGATTGAATGAAAAAAGCAATATTTCCAGGAACATTTGATCCATTTACATTGGGTCATTTAGATATTTTAAACAGGAGTACGCTAATCTTCGATGAAATAATAATTGGTATTGGGATTAATGGAGACAAAAGAACTATGTTTAATATTGATCAAAGAATTGATATGATTGAAAGTATCATTAAGGATAATCCAAAAGTTTCAGTTCAAAGTTATGATGGATTAACTATTGATTTTTGTAAAAAAGTTGGAGCAAATTTTATTGTTAGAGGAGTTAGAAATACTGGTGATTTTGAATTTGAAAAAGCAATTGCTAGAACTAACAGAATGCTCTCAGAAATAGAAACAATTTTTTTATTAACGTCTGCAAAATCCTCATTTATAAGCAGTTCAATTGTAAGAGAACTTATCAGTAATAATGGTGAATACAATAAACTAGTTCCAAAAAGTATTTCTAAAATTCTTTCAGATAATCATCTAAAATAATTGAAATATTTTTAAAAGTTTTTTCCTTAATTTTTTTTACTTGATTAAGATTTTTCCACTTTACAGATTTAATTCCTTCATCTATTTGGGGTATTAAATCTCCTTCATAATTTGAGCTCATTAAATACCAAGTAGTTTGTTTTAGATAATATTTTTTATTATTTCTTACAAGATGAAATGATGTTCTAAAAAATTTATTTATAACTAATTCTTTAACTCCAGTTTCTTCTTTAACTTCCCTTAAAGCAGTTTGTTTTTTTGTTTCACCTTTATCAGCTTTTCCCTTTGGTAAATCCCATTTTCCTCTTCGAAATATGAACAATATTTCACTTTTTTTATTTTTAACTATACCTCCAGATGCATAAATAGTTTTAATTTTTGATTTAAATTCTTTTATTAAATCTTTCTTCTTTGGAAAAAAAAGATAAATCTTTTTGTGTTTTCTTAATTTTTTTAAAATTTCATCAATTTCTAAGCTTGACAGCAAAAAAGTATTTTCATTACTTAGATATTTTGCTTTAGATGTTAAAACAATTGGAAGACGATTAGCAAAAACTTTATACATTTGTGGTGTGATTTTATGTGATCAAACAGCAATAGAAACTTCAAAAAGACTGTTACAAATTAATGCAATAAAATTGAATCCAAAAAATCCATTTGTTTGGGCTTCAGGTATAAAATCACCTATTTATTGTGATAACAGATTAATTTTATCTGATATTGAAACAAGAAAATATATATGTAACGAGCTATGTAAATTAATTGAAAAAGAGTTTGATAATATTGATGTTATTGCTGGTGTTGCTACAGGTGCAATTGGTATCGGTATGTTAGTGGCTAACCAATTGAATAAACCATTTATTTATATTAGATCAAGTAAAAAAGAGCATGGCAGAAAAAATGATATTGAAGGAAGTTATCATGAATCACAAAAAGTTTTAGTTATTGAAGATCTTATAAGCACAGGAATGAGTAGCCTGAAAGCATGTAATTCCATAATTGAAAATAATTTAGATTTAGTTGGTCTTACCAGTATATTTACATACGGATTTGATGAGGCTATAAATAACTTTAATAATAAAAAAATCAGAAATTATTCTCTGAGTTCATACAACTATCTTATAGAAGAGGCAGTAAATCTTGACTATGCTAACGGTAATGATTTAGAAATGCTTAAAAAGTGGAGAGAAAACCCCAAAGAATGGAATAATTGAAATGAGAATAAGTAAAAAAACAAATAACATAAATTTTACTTGTGATAAAATCTACGACTACATTTCTGATATAAATAATTATGAACTAATTCTCGGAGACGAAATAAAAGATTTTAAAATTATTGATAAAGAGATTTTTTGTATTAAAATTGGAGGTTTACCTTCAATTGAATTAAAGCTTGAAACGAATGATAATGAAAAATCAATAAAACTTCTCTCATCAAACCCAAAAATGATTTTTCACTTTAGTTTTTTAGTGAAAAAAATTGATGAAACAAATTCAGAAATTGAAATAGAATTCAATGGAGAATTCTCTTCAATGATGGAAATGATGATTAAAAATCCAATAACTAAATTTACTGATGAAATTGCAACAAAGATTAGTCAAGTGAATTTCAATATATAAGTTTTATTTCCTGATTATTAAATTCTTTAATAACTCCATCAATATCAAGAACAAGCTCTCCTTTTTTATTTACATCAGAAATTTTAGCATCAAAAATTAAATTATTGACTTCAAATTTCTTGAGTGAATTTAAGCCATGCAGATAGTTTAAATAATTTAATTTTATCTCTGAACTATTTATGTTTTTTACTTCATCAGAAAAATTTTTAAATTTTTCTAAAAATAACTTATACAAAATATTCAAATCATATTTCTTATTCATTATTAATGACATAGAGGTTGCATTTATTAAATCATTAAAATCACCTTGATTAACATTAATTCCTATTCCGATAATTACATCTTTAATAATATTGTTTTTTGAAAATGTTTCAATCAAAATTCCTGATATTTTTTTATTTTCTGCCAAAATGTCGTTAGGCCACTTTATTTTTAAATTTTTGAGAAATAATGAATTTAAAATGTCAATAATCTTTAAACTTACTAACATATTTAGGTTAAACTGATCTTTAAAACTAATATTTAAATCACTGAAATATAATGAGATACACAAATTACTTCCAGGTTCGCTCACCCATGTATTACCTCTTTGGCCTTTACCTTCAGTTTGATTGAATGTTATCACGCACAACTCTTTTTCAGATAAAAAATCTCTGTTTTTTTTTATATATTCATTAGTTGAATCGATGGCATTAAGTTTGATTAATTTCATCTGTAAAAGAATTTAATGCAAAGTACGGATATTACTGTTACAAATATTATCAAAGGTATTGAAAATGTCAAGGGTGAAAATATTTGTGTTTTAGATTTTACTGAGCTTGAAAATGTAGTTTGTAAATACTTTGTAATTTGTGATTGTCAGTCGAATACACAGGTTAATGCAATCTCAAACTCAGTTAAGAGAACATTAAGTAAAAATATTAAAGAAAAACCTTATCAAATTGAAGGTTTAGAAAATAAAAACTGGGTGCTACTTGACTATGTTGATGTAGTAGTTCATATATTTAAAAAAGAATTTAGAGATATTTATAATCTCGAAGAGTTGTGGGCTGATGCAAAAATAATTAGATTAGAAAACGAAAATGAATAAGAAAAAAACAAACCCAAACCAACCTAAAAATTCATCTTATTGGATGTATGGATTAATTATTTCCATATTTATAATTTTTACATATGTTGGTAATAGTGATAATTTTAATAACACAAAAAAAATTAACATTTCTACATTTGAGAAATATTTAAATGCGAGTGAAGTATCCAAAGTAACAATCATCAATAAAACACTTGCAGAAGTTACTTTAACTGAAAATGCATTACTTAACGAGATACACAGAGATGTTGCAAAAACCAATTTTATCGGTCAAAGAAATTTAATTGGACCTCACTACACTTTCGAGGTTGGAGATTTAGAACTGTTTCAAAGAAGACTAGAGGATGCTGAATCAAAAGGAATTCTATTTAATTATGAATTTAAAACGATTGAAAGTAAATGGCTTGATGTTTTAATTGGATTTCTTCCATTGATAATACTTGTAGGTCTATGGATTTTTTTCATGAGAAGAATGTCTGGTGGTGGAGCTGGAGGTGGTTCTCAAATTTTCAGTATAGGCAAATCAAAAGCTAGATTATTTGATGAAAAAAATGATGTAAAAGTAACTTTTAAAGATGTTGCTGGACTTGAGGGTGCTAAAGAGGAAGTTAAAGAAATTGTAGATTTTTTAAAAAATCCATTAAAGTATACTAAACTTGGTGGTAAAATACCTAAAGGAGCATTACTAGTTGGATTACCAGGTACTGGAAAAACTTTACTTGCTAAGGCAGTTGCGGGTGAAGCCAAAGTGCCTTTTTTCTCATTGTCTGGTTCTGATTTTGTTGAAATGTTTGTTGGAGTTGGAGCCTCTAGGGTTAGAGATTTATTTAAACAAGCCAAAGAAAAGTCACCATCGATTATATTCATAGATGAGATTGATGCTATTGGAAGAGCAAGAGGTAAAAGTAATATTACTGGTTCCAATGATGAAAGAGAAAACACATTAAATCAGCTTTTGACAGAAATGGATGGCTTTGGGACTAACACTAATGTAATTGTAATGGCAGCTACTAACCGTGCTGATGTCTTAGATAAAGCACTAATGAGAGCTGGTCGATTTGATAGACAAATATATGTTGATCTTCCAGATGTGAGAGAAAGAAAAGAAATATTTGAAGTTCACTTAAAACCATTAAAAAAAGCCAAAGATTTAGATGTTGAGTTTTTAGCAAAACAGACTCCTGGTTTTTCTGGGGCTGATATTGCAAATGTATGCAACGAAGCAGCACTAATTGCTGCCAGAAAATCTAAAAAATCTGTTGGAAGACAAGATTTTTTAGATGCTGTTGATAGAATTGTAGGTGGTTTAGAAAAGAAAAATAAAATTATATCTCCTAAGGAAAAAGAAACAATTGCATTTCATGAAGCAGGTCATGCAACAGTAAGTTGGATGCTTGAACATGCTGCTCCTCTTGTAAAGGTTACAATTGTTCCTAGAGGAAGATCTTTAGGTGCTGCATGGTACTTGCCTGAAGAAAGACAAATAGTTAGTACAGATCAAATATTAGATGAAATGTGTGCAGCCCTTGGTGGGAGAGCCGCAGAAAAAGTAATTTTTAATAAAATTTCAACAGGAGCACTAAGTGATTTAGAAAAAGTAACTAAGCAAGCTAGATCTATGGTAACAGTTTATGGATTAAATGATAAAATAGGAAATTTGACATATTACGATTCTAGCGGTCAAAATGACTACAGTTTCACTAAACCATACAGTGATACAACTGCACAAATTATTGACAAAGAAATTTCAAATATTGTAGAAACTCAATTTAAAAGAGCAATATCATTACTAAAAAAACATAAGAAAAAACTAACTGAATTAGCTAATTATCTATTGGAAAAAGAAGTTATTTTCAAAGAAGATTTAGTTAGGATTTTTGGATTATAAATACTTACCAAAAAAAGATGAACTAGTTGAAGAAAGATTTACTAAGAACTTCAGTGAAAATGGAGGTAAATTTTTATATGCATCTAATAAAGAAGAATGTGTTGATTTTTTTCAAAAAATAATAGAAGAAAATGATTGGAATGAAAAAAGTATACTCTGCTTTGATGAAAAAATTTTAAATGATTTTTTTAATGATTTTAGTATAGATAGTAATAAGTCAAATTTAAATTCAAATTTATTAATAACAAGTTGTGAATTTTTAGTAGCAAAAGATGGAAGTATATTAGTAAGTGCCAATCAAATTAAATCATACAAAGTAAAAGATATACCAAGTAATATAATTGTCTTAGCCAAAACAAGCCAATTATCTGAGACAGTCAGTAAGGGCTTAGAAGGTATTAGAATTAAATACTCAAATAATTTACCCTCAAATATTACTTCAATTAAAAATTTTAATTGTGAGGAAAATGAAAAATTAAATTTTCTTACCTATGGGACAAGCTCTAAGAATCTATATTTAATTCTTCTTGAGGATTTATAACTATGACAAATTTTCTAAATAGAAGTTTTGTAGCATTAATTTATTCATCCATTTTTTTGGTTTGTCTTTTTTATAACTCAACTACATTTAGTGTTCTTGGTGTAATTATAACTATTTTGGTTATTCGTGAATTTTCAAGAATATGTAACCTGTCAATCATAAAGTCACTAATTGGAATAGTAACATATTTTCTTCTAATATATTTAATAAACAACAACAGTAATTTAAGCTATATCTTATTGGGTATTTCAATATTGACTAATATATATTTATTATTCAATCTACTTATGAATAAATCATTTAGATTTAAAAAAATACCTTCATTTTTACTCTTACTATGTCATATCACACTATCATTATTTTTTTTATTTCAATTACCAATTTTAAATAATTCATATGAGCCTACATATATTCTTTTTTTATTAATCATAGTATGGACTTCAGATTCAGCAGGATATTTCTTTGGTATTAAGTATGGAAAAAGAAAATTAATGAAATCCATTTCCCCAAAAAAAACAATAGAAGGTTTAGTTGCAAGTTTATTTTTTTCAATGATGATTTCATTAATTTTTGGATATATTATTGGTTATAAAAATTTAATTGAAATTGTTGTAATTGGGTTTTTGGTTTCGGTTTTTGGTTCAGCAGGAGATTTAATTGAGTCAAAATTTAAAAGACAGTCTGGAATGAAGGATAGTGGAAATTTATTAAAAAGTCATGGAGGTATATATGATAGATTAGATAGTCTTATATTTACCGCACCATTTATTTACCTGTTATATTTTTTAAATATTTTAAATTTTTAAATGTTTCATAAAGAAGGACATAAAATTATAATCTTTTTTCTATCAGCAACAATCATTGATATTATTCTATTAGAGTACTTTTTTGATGATAGTTTAATTATAACTGTAATACAATTACTATTGTTAACTCTTTTAGTTCTAATTCTTCAATTTTTTAGAAATCCAAAAAGGAATACTATAATTAATAACGATCATATTTTATCACCTGTAGATGGAAAAATTGTAATTATTGAAAAAGTATTTGAAAAAGAATTTTTTAAAGATGAAAGGCTACAAGTTTCAATTTTTATGTCACCTTTAAACGTACATGTTACAAGATATCCTGTTTGTGGAAAAGTAATATTTAGTAAATATCATCCAGGAAAATACTTAGTAGCATGGCATCCCAAATCTTCTGAAAAAAATGAGAGAACAACTATAGTTTTAGATACTAAAAAATTTGGTAATATTCTTTATAGGCAAATCGCTGGAGCTCTTGCAAGGAGAATTGTAAATTATGCAAAAGTTGATGAAATTATAAAACAAGGTGAAGATGCTGGGTTTATAAAATTTGGTTCTCGTGTTGATCTTTTTCTTCCTCTAGATTCAAATATTAAAGTGAAATTAAATGATAAAGTAAAAGGAGGTGAAAGTATTATATCAACTTAGGATATTTTATCCAGTGTTTCTTTGATAACGTCAATTTTCTTTAAAACGTCATTCAATTTATCTCTTTCATTTTGAATAACTTTCTCTGGTGCATTATTAACAAACTTTTCATTTGATAGCTTCTTTTCTAATATTTTTTTGAATCCTAAATTATATTCTAAATCTTTTTTAAGTTCAATAATATCATCATCAGAGGTCTCTTTATTAAAATCTATACCATATTTAAATTTTCCAACAACTATGGAACTTGATACGTTAGTTTCAACATCTTTATATATTAACTTACAATTAGTTAGTTTTTCAAAGACAGATGAAAGGCTTTTATTAATAGTTTTGTTCTGATGATAAACCGATAATTCATCTTTAAAGCCAAGATTGTTCTGTTTTTTAAAATTTCTAACTTTAGAAACAACCTGAATTAGATCATCAAAACTCTGTAATAGGGTTGAGTCAATTTCATTAGGTTCTGGCCATTTCAAATTCTCTGAAATTATATCTTGATTATTTATTTTTTCAAACAATTCTTCACTTAAGAATGGCATGAAAGGATGAATTAAAACTAAAATTTTATTAAAATAAGATTTTATTATAATCGACGATTCTTCAGAAAGCTCTTCACCATATTTTGGCTTAACTATTTCTAGAAAAACAGAACAAAAGTCATCCCAAACTAACTTATATATTATCATTAATGATTCTGATATTTTGAAATTTTTAAAACAAAAATCAATTTCATTTAATTTTAAATTAAACTTTGATTCAAACCATTTTATTGCCACAAGAGTTCTATCATTTTGTTTTAATTTGTTAGAAACTTTAAAACTTTCAAATAATCTGAAAGCATTCCATATTTTATTTGTAAAATTTCTTCCTTGAACACACAATGATTCGTCAAACAGTAAATCATTTCCGGCAGGAGCAGAAAACAGCAATCCTATTCTAACACTATCAGCACCATATTTTTCAATTAATTCTATAGGATCAGGCGAATTACCAAGCTGCTTTGACATTTTTCTTCCTTTATTATCTCTTACTATTCCTGTAAAATAAACATTTTCAAAGGGCTTCTTATTTCTTAAATATAAACCACTTACAACCATCCTAGCAATCCAGAAAAATATTATATCAGGACCAGTAACTATAGTTGATGTAGGATAATAATAAGAAATATCATCGTTATTTGGATTTCTTACACCATCAAAAACACTTATAGGCCATAACCATGATGAAAACCATGTATCAAGAACATCATTTTCTTGAAAAATTTTTGAGTTTTCTGTATTAACTCCCATTTCATTAAACTTAGCAACAGCTTCATTTTTTGACTTTGCAACAACAAATTTTGATTTATTTTCATCTGAATAAAATACAGGAATTCTGTGACCCCAATATAATTGCCTTGAAATATTCCAGTCTCTTACATTTTCCATCCAATGTTTATATGTATTTACATATTTTTTTGGGTAAAATTTAATATCATTATTCATCACAGCATCAAGTGCTGGTTTGGACAGAGATTGCATTTTCAAAAACCATTGAGTTGATAATTTTGGCTCAACAATGCAAGAAGTTCTTTCAGAAATTGAAACTTTATTTTTATATTTTTTAATTTCTATTAATTGATTATTTTCTTCTAATTCAATAAGAATTTTTTTTCTTACAACAAACCTATCTAATCCATCATAATGAAGTCCATTTTTATTTAATGTAGCATCATCATTGAAAATATCAATTATATCTAATTTGTGTTTTAATCCAATTTTAAAGTCCTTCTCGCTATGGGCAGGTGTAACTTTTAGACATCCTGTTCCAAAATCTTTTTCAACTAATTCATCAAAAACTACAGGTATTACTCTATTTACAATAGGAACTACTAAATTTTTACCCTTCAATTTTTTATATCTTTTGTCTTTTGGATTAATAGCAACAGCGGTATCACCAAAAATAGTTTCTGGTCTTGTTGTTGCTACAATTATATATTCTTCAGAATTTTCAATTTTATATTTTAGAAAATATAATTTTGATTCTTTTTCAACATATATAACTTCTTCATTTGAAAGAGTTGTGCGAGCTTCAGGGTCCCAATTAACTATTTTTTTATCTCTGTATACGTATCCGTCATTATATAATTTAATGAACATATCAATTACAGATTCAGACAGATCATCATCAAGTGTAAATTTAGTTCTATCCCAATCACATGAACATCCAATTCTTTTTAACTGATCTATGATAATACCGCCATGTTTATTAGTCCAATCCCAGGCGTGATCAATAAATTCTGCTCTTGAAATTTCATGTTTATTGATATTTTTTTCTTTTAGCATATTAACAACCTTTGCTTCAGTTGCTATTGATGCATGATCAGTACCTGGCACCCAACAAGCATTCAACCCATCTAATCTTGCTTTTCTAATTAATATATCTTGAATTGTATTATTTAACATGTGACCCATATGTAAAATTCCAGTAACATTAGGTGGAGGGATTACTATTGTATAAGGACTTTTATCATTAGGACTAGAGGAGTAATTGTTATTAGTCTTCCATTTATCAAGCCATTTTAGCTCAACATCTTTAGGGCTGTAAGTTTTTTCAGTACTCATTAATGTATTTAGGCAAAAGTAAGTAACTCAATAGATATTTAAAAGAGAACCTATTTTTTTGTATAAGAATATTAAATAATTAATTTTAGTAATTATAAGTTAGTTATGCAATTAAAATTTATATCCATTCTATCTCTTTTCATTTTTGCTTTTTCTTTTAGTCAAGAAAAACAAGCTGAAATTAAATTTGAAGAAAAACTAATTGATTATGGTGAAATTGAATTTGATTCTGATGGAAAAAGAACATTTAAGTTTACAAATATAGGCAACGCACCTCTAGTTTTTAATAGAATTTCATCATCGTGCGGGTGTACCGTTCCTAAAAGACCTGATAAACCTATTCAACCAGGTGAATCTGGTGAAATCGAAGTTGAATATGATACCAAAAGAGTTGGTATTTTTATGAAGGCAGTAACTATTAATTCGAATGCTAGTAATTCCAATGTAATATTGAGAATTAAAGGCGAAGTTCTTGAAGAAGAAGAAGAAGAAGAAGAAGAAGAACAAGAAGAAAAATAAAAATAGTTTGAAACATTCATTAAAAGATCTTAATTCCTTTGGAGTTGAATCATTTGCCTCTAATCTATTCTATATAAATTCACTTGAAGATTTTTCAAAGTTAGATTTAAAAATAAGAGAAAAAGAAATCATTATTCTTGGTGGAGGAACAAACATGCTTTTAAAGAGTAGATATATTGAAAAACCCATTCTCAAAATACAAATACAAGGCATAGAAATATATAATGAAACCGAAAATGAGGTATATGTTTCAGTTGGCGCTGGTGTAAATTGGGATCAATTTGTATGGTGGTGTTTAGATAATAATTTTGGTGGTGTTGAAAATTTAGTTTCAATACCTGGAAATGTTGGTAGTGCTCCTATTCAAAACATTGGTGCATATGGAAAAGAAGTTAAAGATGTAATAGTTAGTTGTGAAGGTATTTATATACAAAATCTTCTGGAGAAAACGTTTACTAATTCTGAGTGTAACTTTACATACCGTTCCTCTATTTTTAAGAAAAAATTAAAAATT
>LUMP01000364.1_pt1 | contig 15974 bp, 14 predicted proteins | sample 729641 | NCBI WGS metagenome assembly LUMP01 (sample SAMN03860260, study PRJNA289734) | marine metagenome | biome: seawater column; feature: ocean; material: water; isolation source: Red Sea water column Station 12 - depth 47m | place: Saudi Arabia: Red Sea | collected 2011-10-15 | depth 47 m | reverse complement strand
CCCGATGATAGAATAAGCTCCAATTGCAACGCTTGGGTCAATATTTGATTTGGGTGATACGACTGCTGTTTTATGAATGTTAGTCATTGCTTCCTTCTGATTTTTTCAGTCTCCTAAACTTTGCAACATTCTTTTGCCATTCCTTGGATTCCTGATGAGGAAATAAATTACTTGAATAGACACCAGATTTTGAGATTGATTTCATAACAGACGTTCTAGCGGTCAAGGTTGTATGATCTGCAATTTCTACATGCCCTGTGATACCTACCTGCCCACTGATACGGCAATATTTACCTATTTTTGAACTACCAGCAATTGATGAAGATGCGACAATCGCTGTATGGTCACCAATGACGACGTTGTGGGCAATCATAATTAGATTGTCTAATTTGACACCATTACCGATGATGGTGTTTGAAAGCGCGCCTCTATCTATGGTTGTATTTGCGCCAATTTCAACATCATCTCCAATGATAACAGATCCAACTTGCGGTATTTTCTCCCATGACTGTTCTTCATTTTCTGAAAAGCCATAACCATCGCCACCAATGACGACACCTGAGTGTATGACTGCTCTATTTCCAATAACACAATCATTCATGAGCGTGACATTTGGCGCTATCCATGAGTTATCACCTATCTGAGCATTCTTCTCAATCACTGAATTTGCACCGATATAGACTGACTCACCCAAACTTGCCCCTTCTGCAATAAAAGCTCCAGCTTGAATATTACAACTTTTGGGGACTATCGCATCATCGTGAATAATTGCAGTGGGGTGTATTTCTGGATGAAATGATTTTGAATGATCAAGCATGGATGAGATTCTGGAAAAAACAAGATATGGATCGTCGCAAACGAGTGAGGCACAGGGACAATTCTGCTCATCTTCTTTCATGAGTATGACAGCAGATGCTTTGGTTTCAGTTAATAGAGACTTGTATGCAGGATTTGCAAGAAAGGAAATAGAATCATGGTCTGCATCTTGCAAAGTTGAGACTTTACTTACTCTGGTTTCATCATCACCAATCAGCTCACATCCATACTTGGATGCCAATTCCCCTAGTGTGACTGAACCATCTGGCAAAAATATCTCTCCTTAGAAAACGAAGTTTAACCGCCCGTTTTAATTTCCTGAAAGTTTTTCTCTAATACTTTTGCAATGTCATTTGTGATGTCGACTGAAGCGCCCTTATAAAGAGTTCCTCCATTCAAAATTGTGTTCTGACTGATTCTGCCTTCATTGATGATGAGATCATAACCGCTGTCTCTACCAAATTTGTTCACAACATTGATGGTTTCGACAATGATTTTATTGGTCTCAATCTGAATTCGATTGTTCCTATCCTCTTGAAAGCTTTGTGCCAAGTACTCTAGCTCTCTTTGAGCTGAGGCCAATTTGAGTGTCGCATTTTGTCTTTCATCATTACTTAGAGCCAAATTATCCTGTTGTAACTGATCTCTGCTTTCATTGAAAGAAGCTTCCTTGGCCTCAATATCTCTCACCCTAGGAGCAAACTCTTCTTCAACAGCTGAAAGCATGTCCTGATATTGGGGAGATTCTTGAAGTAATTTATTCATATCCACTACACCAATTCTCACAGCTGAGTCTTGTGCAAAAACTGGCTGCCCTACAAAAACCAATACGGCAAATATTCCTAGTAAGTATTTATTTTTCATGATTATTTCCTTTCTTATCAAAAAATTATTAAGACATTATCTAAAAAGCACCACCAACTGTAAATTGGAATCTCTCTGTCTCATCAGAATAAAATCGATCTGTGCCGTCTATAGAATTCATCGGTATGGCATAACTGAATCTAAATAACCCCATTGGAGCCAACCACTGAGCTGCTAAGCCATAAGATCGCTTCAATTTACTGGCATCAAAACTATAGTCTATTGGATTCCCTTCAGGATCAAAAAAATCCAGTTCACTTGTTGAAAAGGTATTTCCGATATCAAAAAATAGACTGAATCTTGCTCTATTGGCCCAATCACCAGGTATGGGAAGAATGAACTCAGTCTGACTCGAAATCAAGAGGTTACCGCCATAAGGGTTCCCATAATTGTCTTTTGGTCCCAAGCGATGCTCTTTGAATCCCCTAACTGTGTCCGGACCTCCAGCATAAAAGTTTTTGTAAGGGGGTACACCAATTGAATCACCATATGCATCATTAAAGGCGAGATCTGCTTTAACCATCATTGTAAGTCGATTAATGATAGGGAAAGGGATATTGAAGTATTGTTTGTAGGCATAATTGATCCCGTAGTACTCGACATCACTTCCTGGTATTGAGGCATTTAAAATCAAACGATGGCTCATCCCCTGATCTGCAAACATGAATCTATTCCTTGAGTCATAGACCCATCCAGCTGTCAGCTCAGCATTGTCAAATCTGGTTTTACAGAAGTCAAAAAACTCTTGGTCAAAACATTCACTCTTTCCATTACTTGTAACCCATTGAAGAGCTTGATCGGCACTATAATCTCCAGCCAGAAGCTCTGAACTCTGAAGAGAGCCTCCAAATATAAGTCTTTGGAACTCTGACAATGGGTAAGAGTATTGTGCTCCGAGAGAGTATGTTTTGGTTGAAAAATCGGATGATGATGCTGTGAACTGACTGAAGTTTGAATAAGAGAGACTCAGTGTCCTTGAGATTTCATCAATGCCTGTATATGCATTGGTGGTTGATATGCTGTATAAATCCCTGAATCGACTTGCATTGATATCCAACCCTACCCTGTTTCCTGTTCCGAAGAAGTTTGTGTGTGTGAAGTTACCATTCAAGATAAGTTTCTGATATCCAGAATAACCGATTCCGCCTCCAAATTGTCCTGGAAGTCCCTCTTTTATATTGAACTCTGCATCTACAAGATCAGTCGAGCCTGGAACCGGATATGTTTCATAATTCACTTCTTCGATAAAGGGCAGTCTTTGTAATCTGATCTTTGATCTTTCAAGTTTGCTTTTCGAATAGTAACCACCTTCAAGCTGTCTCATCTCTCTTCTGAGGACATCATCATTGATTGATGTTGTGTCTGTGAAACTTATTCTTCTCACATAAACCCTATCTTTGGGTTGAATGTAGAATACGACTTTCACTTCCTTGTTTTCTCGATCTAATTCTGGAACTGCCTCTACCTCTGCAAAAGAATACCCATCTTCACCGAGCTCATACTCGATCAGCTCCGTAATGGAGGTTAATAACCCTTGGGAAAAGGTCTGCCCAGGTTTTGCGAAGATAAATTTTTCAATCTCCTCTTTTGGGATAACAAACTCACCAGTTACTTTTACATCTGAGAGGGTATAGACTTCATCTTCAGTGATATTGATTGTTACAAAAATTCCTTGCTTATCCTTAGAAATTGCAACCTGTGCGGATTCAATCCTAAAGTTTGCATAGCCTTGGTCTAAATAAAAATTTTCAATTGTTTCAAGGTCTCCCTGAAGATCTTCACGTGAGTATCTATCATCCTGATTGAAAAATGATAGCCAGTTTGGCATCTGTAACTTCAATATATCTAGAATATCTTCATCACTGAAGATCTTATTACCAACAACATTGATTTGCCTAATTTGTGCCCTATCGCCCTCACTGACATCAACTTGAACACCAACGGTATTTCCAGGAAGTTCTTCAACTGTTGTTTTCACTCTGGCATTGTATTTACCAAAACTAAAATACTGATCGATGAGTGACCGCTCAATTTCATCTAGAATCGAAGGATCATAATTTCTGCCAATCTTGAAACCAATATTATTTAAAGAATCTTCTAGATCCTCTGTTTTTATGTCTTTATTGCCTTCAAAGTTTATTGAGGCGATGGATGGTCGCTCCAATACAGAAATGATCAACACTCCTGAGTCATCCTTTCTGAACTCGATATTCTTAAAAAATCCACTTGAATAAACAGAACGGATTGACTCTTGGATTCTGCTTTCATCAAGACTGTCCCCAATATTGACTGGTAAATAGTTAAGAAGTGCACCTTCCGAAATCTTTTCAAGGCCTTCTATTTTTATATCTTTTACAACAAATTCATCATTAGATAGGGTTGCCATAGGGAAAATGAACAACCAAATTGCAATAGTTATAATGCTGTTCTTCAAAATTGAAATCACCCAAAAATCCTTGCCAAATCATTATAGAGTGCAAAAACCATCAGAAACAAAAGTGCGGTTACCCCAATCTGTTGAAAGGCCATTTGTATTTTTTCAGGTAACGGTCTTCTGATGACAGTCTCGATGCAAACAAAGAGGATCTGACCGCCATCCAAAACAGGAATTGGAAGAAGATTAAGAATCCCCAGACTGATGCTTATGATCGCCATAAAAGAGAGTGTCGCAATGATGCCTCTCTTAGCAACAGTGCCAGCATCTTTTGCAATACCAACAGGTCCGCTTAAATTATCACTGGAAATCTGACCTGTTACCATTTTGCCCAACATATTCAGTGTCAAACCAATCATTCTATTGGTCTCTTCAATTGACATGAGGAAACTTTGAGTAAAAGAATACTTTTCTATAGCCATGTATTCTTGCAATTGATCTTGATCAAAAGTTGTTTGCAAACCTATGTAACCCATGGATTTATTGTCTTCCCTAGTAGTGAGTGAGACATCTGTTTCATAATCCATTCCATCCCTCTCAATGAGAAGATCAATCAGAGTATTGGGTCGATCCATAATCAATTGGCTGAATTGCTCAATATTCTGAATCTCTATGCCATCGATGCTTTTTAGTATGTCATCCTTTTTCAAGCCAGACTGATCTGCTGGACTGTCTGGAACAACAGAGACGACAATTGGCTTAAGATTGGGAGATTCTGGCGTAAAGCCAAGGCCTGGAAACAATAAGTCAGGTGATGTAAGTTCTTTAGTTCTCCCACTGACATCAAGAAGTGCATTTTTTTCGCTGCCATTGGCATTGATTAATTGTATTGATATTTGCTCATCTTCAAGTACTTCTCCAATCATTGAGATCAGAGCGGATTGCCAAGTTTTTACATCTCTATCCCCAACAGAAATAATTTCATCGCCAGCTCGAATATTGGCCTCCCATGCAATTGATTGTTGATCAACCTCTCCTATGATTGGTTTCTGTCCTGGCACACCAGCAGAAAACATAAGCGTATAAGCAATGATTGAGAATATAAAATTAGCAGCTGGTCCTGCAAAGAGAATAAAAATCTTTTTAATGGGTGTCTGATTGTTGAAAGCTCTGTCTTTTTCTTCTTCAGCCACGTCCTCGCTTCTTTCGTCTAAGAGTTGAACATAACCGCCGAGTGGGATTAATGATAAGCAGTATTCTGTCTGATCATTACCTGATCGTTTACTGGCAAGAACCTTGCCGAATCCAATTGAGTAGCGAAGGACCTTTACATTGCATAATTTTGCAGCAATGTAATGTCCGTATTCATGAATAGCAACGAGCACGCCAACCAAGACGATGAATGCTATTACTGAAAATAAAAAATCCATTTTTTAATTATCCCTCTCCATTATGAAGGAATTATAAAGATTGAAAGGATTAAAGAAAGCCAAAAACCATTAAAATAAGGAATATCAAATAAAATAAGTCATATTGATTTGCATTTTTTTTGATTTTTTAAAATCCATTAGAAGTTTTCTGGCAAGTTCATTAACAAAAGTGCAAAAAATGGCAGTGACGCAATTGAACCATCTAAGAGGTCAATAAATCCTCCATGACCAGGTATAAGATTGCTTGAATCTTTTACATTGGCACTCCTTTTAATGAAACTAAAAACGACATCCCCTGCAAAACTCACAGGCGTTATGATTATGCCAAATATGATTGCACCATATAAATTGATGCCCATTAAACCAGATAAAAGTGCCAAAAAAATTGGGGTTGCAATGAAGGCGCCGATCAAGCCTTCAAGGGTTTTTCCAGGACTGGTGTTTTTGAGAAGAATTCTTCTTCCAAATTTTTTACCGAAGAAATATGCAGCCGAGTCTGCAAAAGATACGGCAATTAAAACCAGCATCAGTAACTTTGCATAAGCTTCAAAAATAATGATTCCAGAAACAAACGAAGGAAAAATCATTAGATAACCGGAAAAAAATATCTCAGCGCTTCCCATCGTTGGATTGTCATATAGCAAAATTCTCAAGAATAGACTAAGCCATATCAAGCAACCAAGAATCACAAAATGAGAGTAATATTCACTCGGTACCAAAGTGCTGATTAAAATAGTAAGCAAAAACACCAATGACAATGATTTTGTCTTGAAAAATCGAGAATATTCATAAGACACCAAAAGTGCCAATATGGCTAAAGTATAAACAGGGATATCAGGCATCAGCCTTGTCGCATTTATGATTACTGCCAAAATAACAAGAAGAACCAAGCCCGATGAGATTCTTTTTTGAAGGTTTGTCACCTAATTTAAGCTTCCTTTAGTTCAGTATCTTCATCGACATTGCCAAATCTTCGCTCTGACAGAGAGTACGTTTGAAGAATTTCTAAAAACTCTTGCTCCTCAAAGTTTGGCCATAATGTCTCTGTAAAATGAATTTCAGAGTAAGCTGATTGCCATAGCATAAAGTTACTCAGTCTAGTCTCACCAGAGGTTCTGATTATCAAATCTAGCTCTGGAAGATCATTGAATGACAGATATTCATTAAATGATTCAACTGTCAGATCATTTACATCAATGATCTGATTGTCATGATCATCAATTAATTTTTTGATTCCATTTATGATTTCTTGTTGGCCACCATAAGCAATTGCTAGAGTCAATTTTAATCCACTATTCTCTGATGTGATGGACTCCATCTGCTCTAATTTCCGTTTCAAGACATCAGGCAACATTGATGGATCGCCAGCGGTTTTGAATCGCACATTGTTATCAATCAATAAACTGGTATATTTTTCAATAGTCTTTTCAAAAAGACTCATTAAGCCGCTGACTTCTTTTTTTGGTCGAGACCAATTCTCAGAACTGAATGCATAGAGTGTCAATGCCTCAAGCTTAATTTTTACAGCGGTTTCAACCAACTCTCTTGCCTTAAGAACACCGGCTTCATGGCCGAATATCCTTCTTTTGCCCCTGATTTTTGCCCATCTTCCATTGCCATCCATAATGATGCCAACATGTTTTGGCTGATTAGGGATTGTCTCTGGATGGTTATTTTGTGATGAAGTCATCGAATTAGATGGTCATGACATCTTTTTGCTTTTCCTGACTTACAGACTCAATTGATCCGGTCATGCTGTCTGTGATTTCTTGAATGTCACTCTGTCCTTTATGAAAGTCATCTTCTGATATCATTTTTTCATTTAGGTATTCTTTGAGATCTTGAATGGAATCTCTTCTGATATTTCTAATTGATACTTTTGCTTGTTCCTCTTCAGTCTTTACTTGTTTAGTGAGCTCTACTCTTCTCTCTTCTGTGAGAGGTGGAAGCGGTATTCTGATGACATTTCCAGTTGTCACCGGATTAAGTCCAATATTTGCTTTGACGATGGTTTGCTCAATCTCTGGAATAAATTTTTCTTCCCATGGCGATATTGCCAAGGTTTGAGAATCTTCTACAGAAATATTTGATAATTGATTCAGAGGAGTTTCATTCCCATAATAATCGACTGTAATGCTATCGAGAATATCCGGAGATGCCCTTCCTGTTCTGATCTTTGTAAGATTTGACTTAAAGGCATCAATAGTCTTTTGCATCCTTTGCTTGGTATCTTCGTAAATTTCTTCTTGCATGATAGATTTATCCTATCAGAGTACCCACATTTTTACCCTGAACAATATCAAGTAATGCGCCTTTAATAGCCATGTCATAGACTCTAACAGGAAGATTATTGTCTCTACACATGACGATAGAAGTTGTATCCATCACTTTCAAACCCATTGATATGAATTCGTCATAACTAATTTTTTCAAAATGCTTTGCATCTGGATTGGATAATGGGTCATCCGAAAAAACACCGTTGACTCTAGTTGCCTTAATCAGTAAATCTGCCTCTATCTCTACAGCTCTTAGAGAAGCTGCTGAATCCGTTGTAAAATAGGGATTGCCGGTCCCTGCTGCAAAAATTGTAATTCGACCTTTTTCAAGGTGTCTTGTTGCTCTTCTGCGAATGTAATCCTCACATACTTCATTGACCTTTAATGCAGACATCACCCTTGCATACATTCCTTGTCTCTCTAAAGCATCTTGGATAGCCAATGCATTAATGATTGTCGCTAACATTCCCATTTGATCGCCAGTTACTCTGTCAATTCCTGATTGGGCAAGCCCTTCTCCTCTGAAGATATTACCTCCGCCAATGACAATACCTAACTCAATACCATCGCTGGTAATTGATTGTATTTCCTTAGCCAAATAATCAAGCACCTTGGGATCAACTCCAAAAGAATGATCACCCAGTAAAGCTTCACCGCTTAGCTTTAAAAGAATTCTTTTTATATTATTAGATGGCAACTTAATTCACCGCATCCACTTGAGCTTTGACCTCATCTGCAAAATTTACTTCTTCAACTTCAACCCCTTCACCCACTTCATAGCGAGTAAATGAGACAACTGAAGAACCACTCTTTTCAAGCAGCTTAGCCACTGTAAGGTCTGGGTCTTTTATAAATTCCTGGCCCATTAGAGTGATTGAGTTAAATTGTTTGTTCAGCTTTCCATCAACGATCTTAGGCACAATTTCTGCTGGCTTACCCTCATCTTCAACCTGTTTTGTGAGTATCTTTCTCTCTTCATCAATGACATCTTCGGGGATATCTGATATCTGAATATACTCAGGTTGTGATGCAGCTACATGCATAGCGATGTCCTTTGCAAGTTGCTCATCTCCATTTTCAATGACCACCACTGATGCAATCTTGGTTCCATGAATATATGAGCCCGCAATGCCATTAACCGGTATTCTTTCGAATCTTCTGACTGTGATATTTTCTCCAATTTTTGAAACCACAAATTTTCTATAATCTTCTACAGTATCGAATTCATCAATGGCTTCCTGATTCAGCTGGTCTATTGTCTCTATGGAGTTTGACAAGATTAATTTTGATACATTATTAACAAATTCATCAAAAAGAGTATCTTTTGCAGCAAAATCAGTCTCGCAATTCACTTCCAGAATGCTTAGATGATCACTACTAATCTCAACCTTAACCAAGCCTTGTGCTGTAGTTCTACCAGACTTTTTATCTGCCTTTGATTGACCTTTTTCTCTTAATAGTAATTTTGCTTTTTCAAAATCACCTTCAGACTCAAGCAAAGCTTTTTTACAGTCCATCATTCCTGCATTGGTTTCTTCTCGGAGTTTTTGCTGGGGCTTCCTCTTCAGCTGGGGCTTCTTCCTCTGCTGGGGCTTCTTCCTCTGCTGGGGCTTCTTGTGAAGTTTTCTTTATTACTATTTTCTTTTTCTTTTTGATTTTAGTAGTAGAAATTTTTCCTTCACTATCAACTTCAACAAAGTCGTCCTCAATTTCCTCTAGTATTGGAATTGTACTTTTACCTTCTTTATAGCTCTCAACTATCAACGAAGTGATGAGTTCGGTCGTTAGTCTTGAATCATCGTTTGAAGGAATAAGATAATCGACTCCATCTGGTGATGAATTGGTGTCAACAATAGCCAAAATTGGTATACCTAGAACCAGTGCTTCCTTCACAGCATTCTTTTCATAATTGACATCAACAATAAAGATTGCATCAGGCAACTTCTTCATGTTTCTGATACCACCTAGGCCTTTTTCGAGTTTCTCATGAGATCTTCTTAGTGTTAGCACTTCTTTCTTTGAAAGCCCCTGGATATTTTCTTCTTTTAACGCTTCTTCGAGATTTTCAAGTTTTTTGATCGATTTTGAGATTGTTTTGTTATTTGTGAGTGTTCCACCAAGCCATCTATTAGATACATATGGCATATCACAAGTAACGCCTGCGTTTTTGATTGCATCTTTTACAGATTTCTTTGTACCTACAAAAAGAATCGTCCCTGATTGAGCAGCTAAGTTCTTAACAAAATCAGAAGCAGCCTCTATTTGGGGGATAGTTTTTTCTAGATTGATTATATGAATCCCGTTTCTATCGCCATAGATGAAGTCCTGCATCTTGGGATTCCAATATTTGGTCTTATGACCAAAATGTGCTCCTGCTTCGAGCAGGTCACGAATGTTTACTTTTTTCATTTTTTTCCTCTTTGGGTTAAACTCCCACAAATCCCAATCAATAACCAAATAAGGGCACCCATTGACTGTGTCGAATTGTGTTCGATATTAATGCAAAATTGCGCTGGGATTTATAACATAATAAACTCCAAGCAACAATAAAAAAGAGAGTAAAATTTTAAAGGGAAATGTCTGTTGAAATAAAAACATTAGAGCAGCAAGAAAAAATGAGAATTGCTGGAAAACTTGCCTCTGAAGTACTTGATATGATTGGTGAGCATGTAAAGCCAGGTGTGAGTACTATGGAATTGGATGAGATTTGCAATGATTTCATTGTAAATACACAGAAAACAATCCCAGCGAATGTGGGTTATAGAGGTTTTCCTGCTACAACATGTACATCAATTAATCATGTTGTATGCCATGGAATACCCAGTGAGAAAAGACTAAAAAATGGCGATATTCTTAACATCGATGTCACTGTAATTAAGGATGGCTTTCATGGAGATACCAGCAGAATGTTCAGCGTGGGCAAAACTTCAAATCAAGCAAACAAACTGATTGAAACTACCTACGAATCCATGTGCGAAGGAATAAAAGCAGTGAAGCCAGGGAATAAGTTGGGCGACATTGGTTATGCAATCCAAAAACATGCTGAAGGAAACTACTTCAGTGTAGTAAAAGAATACTGCGGTCATGGTATAGGCGAGATATATCATGACGAACCTCAAATTCTCCATTATGGAATTCCAAATACTGGTATGGAACTCAAAGAAGGAATGACTTTTACAATAGAACCAATGATTAATTCTGGTGGCTCTGCTGTAAGGCTCTTATCTGACGGCTGGACAGTAGTAACAAAAGATCACTCTCTATCTGCACAATGGGAACATACCATACTTGTTACAAATGACGGTTATGAAGTACTGACACTGGCGCCTGGTGAATTGATTTAATTGCCAATTAGATGATCAGTTCAGAATATTTAGAGTCTAATATCGAGAAAAATTTCTCATCATATGAAAGCAGAAAGAAGGCAATTTCTGATTTAAAGGCATTTATAGAAAAAGAATCTAGTCTGATTGATGACTCAGTTATTAAAGCGCCAATAAAGGAAACGATATCAAAGCGGTGTGAATTAAATGACGATGTCATTCACTTTGTGGCAAATCAATTTTTCAATAATGATGAATCAAAACTTAACATTATTGCTGTTGGTGGTTATGGCAGAGGTGAGTTTTACCCAAAATCTGATACTGACTTACTTATTCTTCTGGATAAGAACACCAAAAATGATCTTAAAAACAATATTTCAAAATTCCTGACATTTCTTTGGGATATTGGCATTGAGGCAAGCCATAGCACACGTACGATTAATGAATGCATAAAAGAATCCAAAAGAGATATTTCTGTAGGAACATCACTGCTTGAATCTAGATCAATTTTTGGATCAAAAACGCTATTCTCAGACTACCAGAAGAAGGTTCTACTGAAACAAGCATGGAAAAACGAAAAATTTTTTAGTGCAAAAATTGATGAACAGAATAATCGACACAACAGCTTCAATAACACGGCTTATAACCTTGAGCCAAATATAAAAGATGGTCCAGGCGGTTTGAGAGATGCTCATACAATTTTTTGGATTGCTAAAAAACTTGGCTATGGAAATATTGCCGATCTAGAGCAAGACAATATTCTGAATATTGATCAAATTCGATTGCTTCAAGAAGCATGGGGCTTGATATCAAAAATAAGATATGCGCTTCACTCATTGGCTAAACGTCCAGAAGATAGACTTTTGTTCGATTACCAAAGAGTCCTTGCAGAAAATTTTGGATACAAAGACTCCGAACACTTAATGGCTGTTGAAGTTTTCATGCAAGATTACTATAAAGCAGCAAAAACTATCTCTAGATTCAATGAAATATGTTTGCAAATATTTGACCAGAAAATCAATGCCAGACGATTCATAGCAAAAAAAAATATTAATAAAAATTTTCACATAAGAAATAAGCTAATTGGGCTAAGAAAGGGAGTAGAGTTTAAGAATGACCCGAGCTTACTTCTTGAGATATTTCTTCACTTTCAGGAAAACAATATCACTGGAATAGAGTCAAAAACAATTAACCAAATTTTAGAAAATTTAGATCTGATCAATGATGGATTCAGAGATAATCCAGATAATAGAAAACTATTTCTCAAGATTTTAAAAGCACCAGAGGGTGTTACCCATGAATTAAAGAGAATGAATCTTTACGGTGTACTTGGATTATATCTGCCTGTATTTGGCCAAATAGAAGGCAGAATGCAGTTTGATCTATTTCACACACTGACTGTTGATGAGCATACTTTAAACGTGGTTAGCAATTTAAGAAGGCTGGCACTGGACAGATTCAACCATGAATACCCGGAAGACAGTAAGAAAATGCAGTCAATAGAATCTCAAGAAATACTCTACTTGGCAGGATTATTTCATGACATAGCAAAAGGTAGAGGCGGAGATCATTCTGTTTTAGGGGCAAGAGATGCAGAAGAGTTTTGTATTGCACATGGCATGACGAGATACGAATCTAAACTTGTTTCTTGGCTTGTAGAAAATCATTTGATTTTTTCACTGACTGCTCAAAAGAAAGATATTCATGACCCACTAGTTGTCAAAGAACTTGCAGAAATTATTGGAGATGAAGAAAAGCTAGAGTATTTATATCTTCTAACAGTTTGCGATGTGAGAGCAACAAATCCAAATTTATGGAACAGCTGGAAAGAAAGACTCTTTAAAGATCTTTATCATCTAACAAAAAATGCCCTGAGAATGGGTCTCGAAAATACACTCGATAAGGAAGAAATTGTAAAAGAGAAAATAGAGATAGCGAATATTCATATAGAGGATCAAGGTCTTGATATCTCCAAATTAAGGACAGAGATCGAAAAACTAAGTGAAGACTATTTCCTACGATTTAATCAGGGTGAAATCAATTTTCACCTTGAGAAACTGATAACAAATAGTGTTACAGATGAGGAAAACACCATCATTGGTTTAAAAATCATCGAAGAAGAAGGTCTGATGCTATTGTTCATAAAAACACTTATGGATATTGATACTTTCTCAATAATCACGAATAACTTGGTCGAAAAAAATATATCCATTAAAGATGCAAAAGTCATCGAGTTGAATGATGGAAGCTGTATATATAATTTCTATACTGATATGCCAAAAGGCGATGCCTATGACATAGAAAATAAGATTGAATCTTTAGTTGAGAATTTGAGCTGGAGGCTTAAAAAGAAACAAATCATCAAAAAGAAAAAATTCAAACTTCCAAGAAGATTGAGAAGCTTTACAACAAAAACAAAAGTGAATTTCCTTGTTGATGATATTCATAATCGAACAGTCCTTGAAATCGTTTCAATAGATAGGCCCGGTCTTCTTGTTGACGTGTCAGAGGTACTTAGAAAAAATAATATTTGGATCGAGTCAGCAAAAATAGCCACAATTGGTGAAAGAGCTGAGGATGTCTTTTATCTTAGAGACGAATATCAAGATGCGATTGCGATTGAAACAAATCAGAAATTAGAGTCAGAACTCATTGAATCATTGGATGGTTAATGATTTTGATTCAGAGATCTTAAGTTAGACCATACTCCATAAACCAAAAGCACTGAGAGTGATACTATTACCCAAGCTGGCATGCTCAGACCAATAAAAGACCAATCAACATTTGCGCACTCACCAGAACCTGAGAAAACCATTTCAAAAACTTCTGTAAACGCAAAATTCTCGACCATAAAATCGAGTCCAGGGCCACACCCAGGTACCTTTTCTGGTGGAAGATTCTGCAACCATACATGTCGCGAGGCAACCAGGATTCCAGAAAGAGAGGTGATCAATATCAATGAACCGATTAGAAGCCTTGAAAAGCGACTGTTAAAAGGAAAACAACCAAGCAAAAATGTCAATCCAAGCAAGATCGTAGAAATCCTTTGAAATATGCACATTGGACAAGGCTCGAGTCCGAGAAAATGTTCAGCATAAAGGGCATAACTCATCAAAAGTGTGCATGCACAAAAGCCGAGGAAGTTGTGCATTCTTATGGATAAGTTTTTAAAAGCTTCAATCAATTGGCTACCTCATCAAAAAGGTAATTTGGCTTGAGATTCATGCAATCTATTGTATTACCTTTATTGAATTGTTCTAGTGCATGATCAATCATCGTCCTTGAATTCAGATATTCCTCTCCGTTTTGATTGAGTAATGAATTTGAATCTATTTTTAGATCTGGGTATCTGATAATACCGCTTCCTGCAATTAATGCATCAGCTTCAGAGATTTCGATTTCATTAATATTTGCGACTCGATCATCAGATAATTTAATAAATTCATGGTTTTTTAAAGCATAAGAACCGATGTATAAATTACCTCTTCCAGCATCTTCTATCAAAATTACATTCTCTTTATCATTTTTTTCCATCATCTCTCTGGCAATAATCTCGAGACTTGAGATAGCAATGATGGGCTTATTTAAAACATAACTTATTGATTTAATTGCACTTATAGAAACCCTGAGACCTGAAAATCGACCAGGACCAATGCCAACAGCGAGAAAATCAAGTTCCTCAATTGAAGTGTTTGCAAGCTTAAGGACATCATCAATTCTTTTAAAAATGTCTTTGGCATGATCGGTTGATTCATCAACAGACCTATCAAAGTAATCACTGCTATTTTTTACCCCAAGACAAAATCTCCGAGTCGAGGTATCTATGGCTATGCATTTAGTCATGGTTTAGTTAAAATACACCACTTAAATTTAGTTGATTTTTTTGAATAATAACAAAAAGATTCAATCAAGTATTAACCAATAAATTTAATAAATAGAAAATAACTATGTCTACATCAAATAAAGAGCTTCAGAGTTGGGTTGAGGATGTTTCAAAGATGACCAAACCAGAGAATATCTACTGGTGCAATGGTTCTAAAGAAGAATACGAAGAATTTATTCAAAAAATGCTTGAGACAGGAGACTTAATGCAGCTCAATGAGGAAACTTTTCCAAATTGCTACCTGCATCGATCAGATCCATCGGATGTAGCCAGAGTTGAACATTTAACTTTTATCTGTACTGAAGACTCAGAGGATGCGGGTCCGAATAATAATTGGATGGATCCTAAAGAGGCTCATGAGAAGCTTGACGACTTGTTTGACAACTGCATGGAAGGCAGAACCATGTATGTCATTCCTTACTGCATGGGACCCATAGGGTCAGAACTCTCAAGATGTGGGGTTGAGATAACTGACAGTCCATATGTTGTTGCAAATATGTATCTTATGACAAGGATGGGTGATGAGGCACTTGCAAGGATCGAAAGAGAGGGAGGATTTGTTAAAGGAATGCACTCCACTGGTTATCTTGATCCTGAGAAAAGATTCATCATGCATTTCCCAGATGAAAAAGTTATCAGAAGTATCGGATCTGGCTATGGTGGTAATGCCCTACTCGGAAAGAAATGTCATGCATTGAGAATTGCGAGTTATCAAGCACTAGAAGAAAAATGGCTTGCTGAGCATATGCTGATTGTTGAAATTGAAAATCCAGAGGGTGAAATTTTCAACATAGCTGCTGCATTCCCATCGGCTTGCGGAAAAACAAATCTTGCCATGTTGATTCCACCCGATGAATACAAAGGATGGAAAGTGAAAACAATTGGTGATGATATTGCATGGCTTCATATGGATGATGCTGGTCAAATATGGGCTATTAATCCAGAAGCTGGTTATTTTGGCGTGGTTCTTGGGACGAATGAGGATGATAATGAAAATGCATACAAGGC
>LUMP01000159.1_pt1 | contig 15982 bp, 23 predicted proteins | sample 729641 | NCBI WGS metagenome assembly LUMP01 (sample SAMN03860260, study PRJNA289734) | marine metagenome | biome: seawater column; feature: ocean; material: water; isolation source: Red Sea water column Station 12 - depth 47m | place: Saudi Arabia: Red Sea | collected 2011-10-15 | depth 47 m | reverse complement strand
CATGGGTTTGATCGACCAAATATTTATTTAAGTTTTGCAGTAAAAGATAATCCCAGACGCCAAATCTTGGAGTTTGTAAGTCATAGAAAAGGTCAACCAGGTATTATTTATTGTGGCACAAGAGCTAAAACAGAGACAATTGCTAAAGCACTAAAAGAGGCTGGCCATAGTACTTGTTATTACCATGGTGGTATGCCTGCAGAAGAGCGACGATTAGTAGAAAACCGGTTCGCAGTTGAAGATGGTTTGATTGTTGTTGCAACAGTCGCCTTCGGTATGGGTATCGACAAACCTGATATTCGCTGGGTTGCTCATGCAGATTTACCCAAATCAATAGAAAGTTTTTACCAAGAAATAGGAAGAGCGGGACGCGATGGTGGACCGGCTGAAACTTATACACTTTATGGACAGGAAGATATACGTTTAAGACGTAGTCAAATTGATGAAGGACTTGCCTCTGTTGAAAGAAAATCTGCTGATCATGGTCGCCTGAATGCTCTTCTGGGTCTGGCAGAAGCGTTGAACTGCAGACGTACTACACTCCTTGAATATTTTGGTGAGAATGAAGTGGAATGTGGAAACTGTGATTTATGCGAGAAGCCTCCAGATAAATTTGATGCCACACAAGCAGTTCGAAAAGCACTGTCAGCAATTCTTCGAACCGATGAATATTTTGGGGTAGGCCATTTGATAGACATTCTTTTGGGTAATGAAACAGATAAGGTTCTCAACAACGGGCATAAGGCTCTGCCTACTTTCGGTGTTGGCAAAGATTTCAGTAGAATAAAGTGGCAAGCAATATTCAGACAGATGATGGGTCATGATTTTATTCGACCCGACCCAAATCGTCATGGAGCCTTGCGTATAATGGAAAATGCCCTGCCAATATTACGTGATGAAGAAAGTGTAACTTTTCGTATGGATACAGTTAAATTGGCAAAGTCTAGTCCACGCATCAAAATGTTGGTCAGTGATGAAGATACGCCTTTATTTAGTGCTCTAAAGGCGAAAAGGCGAGAATTAGCTGAGACGGCAGGAGTGCCAGCTTATATCATTTTTAATGACAAAACTCTTGTCGAGATGGCTCAAAAGCGTCCCACTAATTTGGATGAAATGGCACAAATTAATGGGGTTGGGGCTAAAAAATTAGAAAATTTTGGAAACGTATTTTTGGAAGTTATAACTGGAAAAACTGAACAATTGCATCCTAGCCGAAGAAAGATAGCTGGTGAGGAAGAAGGCATATTGTACGATCTTCTTTTAGAGGCGCAAAACAAACTTATTCGTGGCGAAAGAGGTTTAGACAAACCAATGAGCTGCTCAGCATCTCTTCTCATTAGAGTTGCGAAGCGTAAGCCTGATAATATGGAAAAAATTTCTCAGATACTTGGTGAACGGAAAGCTGATCGTTTCGGTTCTGCTTTTCTAGATGTTATAGCTAAAGTTGCCTAACGACTAACAAATCAGTGCAATTTTTCTTAGATACAAATGCGTACCATCTATTCAAAGACAGTACGCATCAATTTTTAATTTCAGTTTACTGTAGCTCTATATTATCAGCTGCCTGACGACCATCACGGCCACTAGATATTTCAAAACTTACCTTTTGATCATCGGCTAAATCACTTAACCCTGATTTTTCAAGCGCACTTATGTGTACAAAAATATCCTTTTCACCTTCGTCAGGTGCAATGAACCCAAAACCTTTTGTTTTGTTAAACCACTTAACTTTACCAGTAGGCATTATGTAAGACTCCTTAAGTAAATCCCGTCCACGGTATGCGACGGGCCGGCTAACTAGGCCTAAATCGAGGACTGATAGTCGTTTTAAGGAAAGACAGTTTATCGAAGAAGAAATTTGAAAGCTCAGTTGTTTTATTTATTTTGTGCTGGGAGTACAAGCATTAAGTAAATATTTTTATTTTGCTAATTTTCATTCGGTAGATATCTTGAAATTGCATCATTTAGTTACCATATGTCAGGTGTAGAAATTACCATCATCTCGGGACAAAACCATGAAAATGATTGCGCTCAATGGGCCGCATCACAAGAGGTATGTGGTCTATAACAAAAAAGGTAAAATTATTATTATTACCCGTAATAAGAACACTGCGAGGTTATTCTTAAAAAAGGCTGATACAAAGATTGCAGCTTAATTTTGACCGAGTTCATCGTTTTTAAGCCAATGTTTGATTACGGTTGAAGCTAAGCAGCGTTCACAGAAATTTGTTTCAGCAGATTTTTCAGTAAGGATAGACTTACATAGTAAGCATTTGTTCGTTTGAAGTTTCATAACACAAATTCAGAGTCTCCTATAAAAATGTAAATGACAATTTACTGGACGGATAAAAATGATCTTGTACTGTTACAAGCAACTAAAAGTATAAATTTTTTAAATTACAAAAGAAATAACTCTACTTATTTCAAGATTAGAGGTGATTAGTAGATGACCATAACTAGGCGTAAATTTATAAAAACTTCAACTACTGGAGCATTAACTGTAGCAATTCCCAGTTTGTCGTGGTCTCAAATTGATTTGGGTTCAGCATCTATAAGCACAATAAGCGATGGAACAATCACTTTGCCTGGAAGTCTTTCTTTTGACAGCAGTATGCCGTCAGATGAGCTGGATGTGATCTTAAATGACTTTGAATTATCCAAGGATGAATTAACCAGAGAATGCAATTTGACGCTTTATGATGATGGCTCAAAGAAGGTATTATTTGATGCTGGTGCAGGAGTAGATTTTTTAAATGGTATGGGAAATCTTGTTGAAAGCTTAGAAGCAATTGACCTTTCAACTGATGACATAACGGATGTTGTTTTTACTCATGCTCATCCAGACCATATTTGGGGAGTACTGGATGATTTTGACGACCTAACTTTTCAAAATGCTAATTATCATATCGGAAGAACTGAGTGGGAATACTGGTTTGATAGTGAAACCGTAAATAAAGTCCGTGAAGACCGCGTTGCTATGGCGGTTGGAGCAAAACGAAGGTTGGAAGCCCTTGAAGAAAATATAAATCTATTTGATGGTAATGATGAGGTTATCGCTGGAATTAGAGCTTTACCAACACCTGGGCATTCACCGGGTCATATGAGTTTTGAGGTTGGTAAATCTTCGCAAAAAGTAATAGTCATAGGTGATGCCTTAAACAATCATCATGTTGCTTTCAGAAAGCCACAGTGGATTAGCGAAGGTCTAGACCAAGACCCTAAACTAGCCGCTGATACACGGAAAAAACTTTTAGATAAAATTGTATCAGAACAATCGAAAGTTGTAGGCTTTCATCTACCTAATGGTGGAATTGGCCACGTCGAGAAAATAGGAAAAGGGTATAATTTTGTTAACAGTTAACCCCTTGACTTTAAAACTTATTAAGTAAATCGAGGAAATTATCATGAAAACACAAGTTATGACGTTTAGAATAAGTAATAGTTTTGAAGAGTGGGCAAAGAACTTTGACTCTCATTTGGAGATTCAAAAGGCTGCTGGTATGACACCTCTTTTTCGTGGTCCACATGAAAACGATCCTCAAAAAGTCTGCATAGTCATTCAAATTGAAGATGATGAAAAGGCTGATAAATTTATGCAAGAAAATGAGGCTGAAATATTGAAATCGGGGCACATTTTAGAAACTACCGAGGTGAATAAGTACCTCTAATCTTTATTTAATTTATGAGGCTTTTAAATGTTAAAACTCGTTTATTTCAAGATGAGGGCATTAGCCGAGGCTCCACAATTATTATTGGAATACTCAGGGCTAGAATATGAATATTTGATGTCTTGGGAGCATTTCGATGATGTTTGGTCAAATGTTAAGCCTAAAATTCCATTTCAACAACTTCCCATGATGGAGGCAGAGGATGGAACGCAGATTTGTCAGAGTATTGCCATTTTGCAATACATTGAGAACAGATCTGGCTTATCAATTTCTGATCCAATAAAAGCAGCAGAAGCCATGGCAATTTTACAAAGTGCCCAAGAGTTATTTGCGCCCTTAAACCCGACGGTAAATTTTGCAACTGGAGATGATTTCGTTACAAAGCGAGATGCCATGCGAGAGGGGTTAAAGAGTAGATTTGCGGATTTAGCCAGGTGCCTTGAAAAATATGATGGTAAATATTTCATTGATGATACGCCCAGAGCAGCAGAATTTGCCGCCTATCATCATTTTGACTTGTCGCGACATCTCGATCCTGAGATCCTAAATTCATTTCCCCGCCTATTACAGTTTATTAATGATATCGAAAGTATAAATAGTATCTCGTCTTATTTAGAGAACCGACCTAAACTAATAGACGTCGGAATAGAGCCAAAGCTAATTATAGATGGCAAAGCTCAACCAACTGGAGTGCAAAAGACCTGATTAGTAAATTAGATATTTTTTAAATATTTATGAACCTGGAGAGGTATTGAAAGATATGAAACATTTTATTGCAACTCACACATGCTTTTCTGAAGAGGCAAGGCGAGCGTTCATAGAAAACACAAAAGCACTTACACACAAAGAGATGATAGAGGGCACTCAAACTGAGAAAGCCAAGATGGTTGCGCATTGGATGGGCAAAGACGAGTTCTTTTTTTGCCACTGGTTAGCAGACAGTGAAGAAGCAATACATGAAGCCCTAGAAGCTCAAGGGTTGACAGATATTATTGTAACTAATGCCAATGAAATGGTAAGATTTGTATCTGCCTCAGATTTAAAGGATGATCCTGTTGGCGATCCAGATGATGTATTAAATTAATGAATTCTTTTGGTAAAATATTGCTAGCAACTTTAGTAATTGTACTCCTCTATTTTGTAATTGATGCTAAATTTAAACACATGACCCTCTAAACGGACCACAGATGAGTAATGACAAAAAAATTATTGAGGGTCGCGTTCTTTCTTTTGACAAAAATCCTTTTGACAAAGACTTTGATCTTTCATCATTGAAAATCCAAAGAAAGCGGATCTTCGTAATTGATGGTATTATAAACAGTATTGAAGAAGCTAATTTTAATCGTTCAGATTTTAATAATATTAAGGTGACGGACTATGGTGAGCATTTAATATCAGCAGGCTTTGTTGACGCTCACGTTCACTATCCCCAGACGGCAATTATAGCGAGCTGGGGAAAGCGCCTCATTGATTGGCTGAATGTCTATACATTTCCAGAGGAAATGAAATTTAATAATTTAAATTATGCTTCTGAAATTGCTAACCGTTACCTGAATTTTTCTCTATCCAGTGGCACCACAACTGTTGCAAGTTACTGCACGATCCATCCAGAAAGTGTTAATGCTTTTTTTGAAGCTGCAGCGGCCTACAACATGTGTGTTGTAGCTGGAAAAACATGTATGGATCGGAATGCGCCAGAAGGCTTATGTGATACTACAAAATCTGCATATGATGACAGTAAAGCTCTTCTTGAGGCTTGGCATAAAAAAGGTAGAGCACATTATGCAATAACACCTAGATTTTCGCCAACCTCAACACCTGATCAGCTTTCAGCACTTGGAGCTCTATGGGCCGAGTACCCAGACTGCTTGATGCAAACGCATCTTTCAGAGCAAGTCGATGAGATTGATTGGGTTCGAAAATTATTTCCTAAAGCTCGAGATTATTTGGATACTTATGAAACCTTTGGTTTACTGGGTACCCGTGGAGTGTATGGCCACGCTATCCACCTAGAAGCGAGAGAGATTGATCGTCTAAATGAAGTGGGGGCTTCGTTAATTCACTGTCCAACATCGAATACCTTTATTGGCTCTGGTTTGTTTGACATAGCAAGATTGGCCTCCCGGTCTACTAAAGTTGGGCTTGCTACTGATATCGGTGGAGGTTCCAGCTTTTCAATGCTTCGGACAATGGCTTGTGCCTATGAAATCGCCCAACTTCGAGGAATAGCGCTCCATCCAGCCCAGCTTATGTGGTTGGCCACTCAAGGGTCAGCCAAAGCTCTGCACCTTGACGATCAGATTGGTAGTCTTACAGCTGGAATGGCTGCTGATTTGGTTGTGTTGGATCTTTCGTCCACACCGGCAATATCGCAGCGGAGCAAAAGAGCTAATGATATTTGGGAAGAGATATTTCCAACGATAATGATGGGTGACGATCGTGCAATTGTAGCAACTCATGTTGCGGGAGAAAAAGTATATCAAAGAGGTGTAATTTAAAATGTTAATACTCTATATTAAGAACTCCAGCATTAGATGAAAGTAAGCTCACTCCCAATTTTGCTTATGATTGGTGCTGTTTTCTGCTTCGCCTCTATGGATGCAACAGCTAAATACTTAATGAAAGAAATTGGTCCTGCGCAGACAATTTGGGCGCGTTATACTGTTCAAGCTATACTCGTAACCATCCTTATTTTGCCAAAAATGAAAGTGTATGGGAGGACAAAATACCCTAAACTTCAGTTCTTAAGATCTGTAGCACTTATGATGGCAACCACCTTATTTTTCTTTGCCTTTTCCAGACTTGGATTGGCTGAAGCATCGGCAATATTCAATATAAGTCCCGTATTAATTACGCTTGGGGCTTTTTTGTTTTTGGGAGAAAAAATTGGTCCCAAACGTGTAATTGGGATCATTGTTTCACTATTAGGTGCTTTAATTATTATAAGGCCGGGAACAGGGGTCTTTACAATCTATGCTGTTTTACCACTCGGTGCTGCAATATTTTATTCCACTTACAGTTTAACCACACGTTTTGTGGGGACAGATGAAAGCCCTTGGACATCTTTATTTTACTCGGCAATATTTGGGGCAGTGTGTTATTCCATCTACATCACTTTTAATTGGAGTCCTATGTCCAATAATGCAATTTTGCTAACGTTGATCATTGGACTATTTGGAACTGCTGGACACTTGTGTTTGATAAGAGCTCTCACGCTTGGTGAGGCAAGTCTTGTGGCGCCCTTTATCTATACAAATCTGCTTTTCACAACTATCTGGGGTTTGATATTGTTTAACAACTTTCCGGATTTTTGGACAATAGCCGGAGCTCTTATAATTGTTGCTGCTGGTATTTTTGTATGGGCACGAGAGCGGGCAGCGAAGTCAGTTGAAATTTAATTTTGTAATTCTTTATTTCAGCACTCACCAAAATCAGATTGAGAGGAGGTAATAGCCTTTTGAGCATCTGCTTTAGCATCAAATTTTGCTGCTACATTTTGCTGAAACTCTTTCATTGATGGAAATGCTGCGTTTAAATTTTCGTTGGTGTCAAAGTAGAAAATAGACATCCCTCGATCAGGTGATATATGAAAAGATCGCATAGCTATCAAACCTTTTGGCGGCGGTGGCATATGCGCGTCAATATAGTCATGACAGCTCTGCATCAAAGATTTATTTATGTAACGCATTGTCAAAATGGCGCAAAATTTAACATCGTTGATCATGCCGTCACCTTTACACACTCAGCTACTGCCAATAAATTATATTAACGGCTGAACAATGACCACAAAATTTGTTGTAACTATTAATTAGCCGTCGATTTTTCGATCGCTTTTTTTAAGTCACGTTCAGCATTACAGGGAAGCCAACAGATTTTATCTATTTTTTCTAAGTTTGCTTTTGCTAACTCTATCTTGCCCAGTTGAATAAATAGCTCACCTTGATACTCAAGAGCGCCGGTATGTCTTGGGTTAATAGCGAGAGCTTGTTCGTAGAAGTCTCCTGCAGCAGTTAAATTACCTGACTTTCGTGCCGTAAAACCTAGCAAATTTAATCGATCTGCTTCATCGGTATTTATTTTTTTTAGACCCTTGAGCATTTTGTGTGCTTCAGCAAATTTTTCTAACTTGATAAGCTTATTTATTTCATTGAACCTACTAGTTGGCGCGTAGGGATCTGAGTTGTCAGAGGATGAAGAGTAACTGGTTGAGCTTGAAGAATTTGATGACGATGAAGAATCGCTCATAGCTGAAAATGCTATTTCAGAAGTAAAAAAAAAAGTTAAGATTGCGCATTAAATTTTGTTCATTGTTCACCCTCTCAAACGAAAGATATACGGTTGCTAGGAGAAACTGGATCAATTTAGCTTAACAGTATCAACGGTTGTTTCTTTTTGATAATTAAACACACATACAGATGATTTATTATTCTCTTTAAAGTCAAAAGCATCTCTAAGCTCTGAGACGAGAGAGCTAAGCAGTCCATCAAACTTTTTTAAATTACCTATCTCATCAAAGTTTGCCGAAATGCTTACTTCACTTTCTTTGCTAACGGTGATGGTCAAACTTGACATTTCGAGTTTCACTACGTGGCGGCTTAAATACTCTGTGCAGTGGCCAGCTGCTATTTTGGCTGAGGTAAATGAAGTAAACTTATAATTAACACTTTTTGAATACATGATCACAAATCCTCGAATAGAGCATCAAAGGCTGCTGCCTGATCTGTAAAATCTATTTTTCTAGAAGCAAATGACGTGTCATATAAGTTGAGTTTATCTAATAATTCTGCTCCATTGTCTGTAAGTTTTTCATGTTCACTTATCAACTTTAGTTTCTTGAGTGTTTTCAAGTCATTTGCATTCTTAAAATTACCATTCCGAAACTCAATAAGTAAAATTAAATCTTGTAGTGTCAGTTCGGGGTAATGCTCTTGCGCATGTTTTAAGCCTAAAAGCATTTTATGAGAATTATCTCGTTGGATATTACTTTGTCGCTGAAGATAAGCTCCCAATTTTGTAACCATGTTGTCGACTGCTGATACGACTTCAGTACTTATTGCTTTTGGGGTATCATTTCCTAAGCAATAGGTTCCCAGCACAAGATTATCTGAGGTTCTAATTGGAAACCCACAATAACTACCAGTCATTTTACCTGATACAACATTTGGATGTTTTCCAAAAACTGGATGTTCTGATATATCAAAGACAATAGTTGGCTCAAGGTCTGCTAGTATGTGTTGGCAAAAAGACTTCTCTACTGGCCAGGATCTATCTGCATCAGGCTCTAGAGAGATCCCAGAAAGAACACACTGATGAGTTGAGTCAATAAGTGACACCATTGTTTTGGAGTAACCCGAAAGTAACTTTCCTATCTCGCAAAACGCATAAAATTCATCTTGCTGGTCTGTTCCAATCAGCGCGAGTGCCTCAACGAAGGCAGCCCTCTCAATCTCATTTGGTAACTTATCTGCAACTGGATACATAAAACGCATCTCACTTTTTTATTTTATATAAAAGAAATTTTTATGATTTGAAAATATTTTCAGATTAACCTTTTATCAATTGAGAGAACTAAAAACTTTTAGCTAAAATCCAACTTTGTTTCGCCGCCGGCGGTAGCCACAACTTTTGTGTCCGTCATTTCCATTGCTGCGGCTCGCAAACCGTCCACAGCAGCTTGGGCTGTGGCAGCGTCTGGCCACTGGATCATTGTTCTTGCGGTATTTTCACCCGTTTGAACAGCTTTAAAACTTAATGCGCCCACGGCTTGCATCTTAGGCCACATATTGCTTCCTGTTTCTTCCATGGCACCGATGTCAGTAAATTCCCAATCTGTAAATGTCGTAAACATATATACCTCCTATTGATGAGTGTTAATGAGATTAATGAAAAATTTTCAACTCTGGAAATTACCTAACGTCGAAAAAGCTTTTGAAAAAAAGTGCCTAAGAATTAGTCACCGAATTTAATTTTTCTTACGTCGCATTTGAATAAGACATTATTAAAATCTCTATATTTCTTTAAAGCAGTTTTAGTGGATGAAAATGCAAGAAAAATTGAGTAACGTAGATTCAGAAAAAGAACGTTGGAATTATAAGCCTTCTGGTAAAGTAGAGTTAAATCCAATGTTCGCTCGCCCCTTCAATATCGGGGCTATTTTCGACTGGTATGCCTCATATTGGTTTCAATTATCGACAACAACTCTGGCATTCATTCTGGCTCTGATAGCGTGGTTTTTTTTCTTTCCTTCAGTATCATCGTTTGCACGATTAAATTGGGAGTCCTATGGAACACTGTATCTTCTAAACCTTATACCGCATTGTTTTTTTGCGGGGAGCATTCATTACTGGCTGTATCGCAAAAAGGGGCAAGATAAGAAATTCAAATTCGATAAGCGCGATCCAGCAAGAGATAATGGTGTTTATACGTTTCGTGATCAAGTTAAAGACAATATGTTCTGGACAATCTGTAGTGGTATTACAATTTGGACATTTTTCCAGGCTATCGTTTTATGGGCAATGGCCAATGGTTTTGCACCCGTTTTAACTTTTTCTGAAAGTCCAATTCTATTTATCTTAGTATTCCCTGCACTAGTTGTTTGGGCCAGCTTTCATTTCTATTGGATTCATCGATTTTTACACTGGCCGCCGATGTATCGCATTGCTCATGCCCTTCATCATCGCAATGTAAACGTTGGACCATGGTCTGGAATTTCTATGCATCCTGTCGAACACTTTCTGTTTTATACAAATTTTTTGGTTCATTTTATTTTGGCCTCCAGTCCACTTCATCTATTGTTCCACGGTTACATGCAATCAATTCATCCAATCTTTAGTCACTCGGGTTTTGAAAAACTTTATGTGGCAAATAAAGAACGTGCAAATATGGGTGACTTTTTCCATCAGCTTCATCACCGCTATTTTGAGTGCAATTATGGGACAGTAGAGATGCCGTGGGATAGATGGTTTGGATCTTTTCATGATGGAACTGCCCAGGCTACTGCCGATACGAGAGCCAGGAAAAAAAGAATGTACGAAAGCTAAGGGTAGATTTTCTCTATAAAATAAATACTTCTCAAAATACTATAGTTAGCTATTCTAAATTAAACCTTTATAAACCTTTAATTTAAGGAGGCTGAGATTGCTAAAAGAACGTTTCTCACGTCATTTTTTTGTTGTTCATACGTTTGTTTCTGAAGAGGCTAGGCGGGAATACCTTACGCCACCTGAGAAACGTGAGCCACCAGAGCCCAGACCAACAGAACTTCAATGGGCGGTTCAGGCTGTTGGGGAATACGCTCAATGTATGCAAACGTGGGTGGGCAACGATGACTTTTTATATTGCCATTGGGTCGCGGAGAGTGAGGAAGATGTTTACAAGCAACTCCATGCTTTTGAATTAGAAGAAAAGGTTGTTAATTCTAGAGCAAGTGAAATGCATCAATTTATGTCAGCTTATCGAGCATCAGACGAAATTATGAGACAGTATCCGTCAGAAAGTGATAAATGGTAAGTCATGGAAGCAAAATCAATGCAAATTCTGTGGTATTTTGAGTAAGTCGATAGAGCCTTAACTAGTCTTTGAAATTATAAACATAACTTCATTTCGTCTAAGGAATCCTGGTGTGCTGGGGTCATTATAGAAAAGGTATTTGGGTTTAGAGATTATCTTAAAATCTCTGTATTTTAACCATTCCATCAAAACCTTTTCTTTTTCTTTTATTAACAAGCTGTTTTTGTCAGTTTTGCCAGCGAACCGGATTACAGCCGTCATTATTGGTTCTAACGTCTCTGTGTATATTGTTTTGTTATTTGGTTCTGGCAAATTGTTTTTGTTATACTTTGAAGGCATTGAAAACGAGACAATCCACTGATCTTCTTTTTCACCCAACGATTGCATGACGGGTGCGGTCATGGAGATTTTTTCGCCATCACGCCCTTTTGCGCTGATGTAATTTACAAGTGGTCTAAACCCTTTTCTCAAAGATTGATACTGACTACCCGATACTTTTACTGATTGAAGCAACATACCTTCGTAAATTCGAACTTCTATATTTCCATCTTTTTCGGCCACTTTGTAGGAAGGTGTCTCGAGAAACTTTGGCACCAGATACCAAGCAGCCATAACGCCCACCACAGCAATAAAACTTACTATAAATATAATCTTAAAAGTAAAAATAATTGCCTCATTTATTCATTTGCTATCTTAGTAGATTTGGTAGCCAAGTTGCGGTTATAGGTAAGAAGATCATCAGGATACCATAAAATATTCCAACTCCAACAAATAATGGAACCTCTTTGAAAGCACGAGAAGGATCCTCTCGTATTACACCCGCAGCTGTGTATATCCCCACGCATACAGGGGGTGTTATCATTCCAATTCCAGCAAATGCTACGAATACAACATAGAGATGCAGTAAGTTTTGATTTAATGAAACCACAATTGCAGCAAAGATTGGTACTGTTAAATAAAACACGGGAACAATTTCTATGAAGGTTCCCAGGATTAAACAAATTAGAGCAAGCGCAAACCAAAAGAAATAAATCCCAGCACCCAGATTAGTAAAGTAGGTGATTATCTTTTGTGGGAGCTGTGTGTAAGTAAGGACCACACTAAGAAAAGTTGCTGTTGCAATTATGGCGAATATGACGGCCGTGATTGCTGCAGTCTCTTTCAAGCACTTTAGCAAGCCATCAAGTGTCAGTTCTCTGTAAACCAGAAACCCCATTATAAGAGCCCACAGCCCAGCTATCGCTGCAGACTCTGACGGGGTAAGCAGTCCTGCATAGATACCACCTAAAATTATGCCTGGTGTGATTAAAGCAGGTATAGCATTTTTGCCAGCAATTAGCCTTTCATAACCTGTTGCTTTTTGGCTTCCCTTGATGTCACTGCATTTAAAAAGCACAACGGCTATCATTAGAAATAAAAGAATTATGCCTGGGATCATACCAGCCGCGAATGTTTGAGACACAGGTACGTTAGTCAATGCGCTAAACAAAATCGCAGCATTCGAAGGTGGGATAAGTGCCTCTAGTAAGGCTGCCGATGCAGCCAGTGTTACGACAAAAGGTTTTGGATAGCCTTGCTCAATCATTTTAGGCATCATTATTGTGCCTACGGCAGTAATTGCTGCGAGAATTGACCCACAAAATGCAGCGAAAAAGCCCATAGAAATTACCATGGCTATACCTAGCCCCCCGGGCCAGTGTCCAACTAACGTTGTGGCAAAGTGCACCAAACGTGTTGCGGCTCCTCCTCGAAGCATGGCTGACCCTGCGAAGATGAAAAGTGGGACGGCGATAAGAACATGTTTGGTCAAAGCCCCAAAGGAAACTTGTATCAATACAGACCAAGGTAAATTCAGTCCAACTATTGCAGCTAAAGAGCTTCCAATCCCAAAGACCAAAAAAATTGGAACAGAAATGCATAAGAGAAAAAGCGATAATATGAAGGCAAAAAGATACATTAACTTTTCTCTTTGTCAGGCTCTCTTGCTTCAAGAAAAGATTGGATGGTCATTTCAATCGAAAACAGCGCCAGAATAATGAACCCGACTGGAAAAGATAAGTACATCCACCAGATAGGGATATCTAATTCGAGCTCCATCATTTGGCCTAAGCGATAATATAGCATTGTGGCGTCATATCCTGCTTTAAAGAAAACTAATGATGCTAGAAAAGCAGTCATATTCATCGCGACCTTAATGTATAGAATAACATTTGACGGTACTACAGATGAAATAAAATCAACTTGAATATGATTTCCCTCTTTTAAGAGTGGACCCAAAAGTGGAAACACAAGCCAGCAGACTAGAATTGGAGGTAATTCAATTAACCAATCGTAGCCTGTTCCAGATATATATCTGGTAATGGCGCTTAAGCTCAACGCCATTACCATTATTGCTACTATTAACATAGCTAATGAATAAGATAGTTTTGACAAAATAGTATTAAGCCTGGTCAAAACCCACATATATTTATCCTTAGCTTTATTCTTTGAGCTTCATCTACTTTGCAAACGCCTCAGCGGCTAGCAGAACATCTTGGTCAAACATATCCGCCATTGCCGGCATTACTTTTTCGGTCATCATAGCATCAAATCTACTTTTTTCGCTGCCACTAAGTTCGGTAATTATTCCTCCTCGTTCAGCAAACTTTTTCAAAGTATTTTCTCCAGCATCCAGAATAGTATTTGTTGCTAGCGCACCGACTTCTGCACCAACTTCCATTACTAGATCTTGTAGGTCCGCTGGTAGAGAGTCAAACCAATCTTGGTTTGCCATGATGTAAGCATCTGCAAAGTATTGATATGGTTTCTGTGCATATTTTAGATACTCCCACCAACTATAGGCTTCAATAGAACCTGGAGGGCTATTAATCGTATCGATCATTCCAGTCTGCAAAGCTGTATAAACTTCCCCAGTGGGCAATGATACAGTATTTGCTTCTAGAGCATCCCACATGGGCCGTTCACTTTTAAGAAGTGCTCTGGCTTTCAGGCCTTTCATAACATCTATTCCAGTAAGTTCCCGCTCACTTGAAAATGTCATCACAGGACCAACCGGGTTATACATTATTAATTTTGAATTACTTTTCTTTGTCAAATCATCCCAAACAGCTTTTCCTGCTTCAGAATCTTTAAAGAAGCTTCTTTGTTGTTCATATGATGAAAACAAGCCAGGGTATGAAGCAACATTGAAATTTTTATTGATAGGAGGAAAGCTAACCACTCCCACGACCCCACCTAATTCAACAGCTCCTGAGGTGATTGCTCCCATAACTTCTCGGATACCAAAAAGTTGTTTTGAGGGATAAAACTCAATTGTTAGTCGACCATTAGATCTTTTGGTTACTTCGTCTGCAAATATCTGTGAATGGATTGCACTTTGGTGTTTAGGGCTCCAATGCCCTGACATTCTCGCAACTAAATTTTCAGAATAGGCCACTGAGGCGAACAGTGATATTATTAGTGAAAAAGTTGCAGCTAAAGATATTCCAAAACGGCGTATCTTTGCTTTTTCAAGTATACTATTTAGCACTTTTTTATACTCCCTGTTGTTTATTTTTGAGATCATTATTATTAATTCGACTCTCATTTAAACGTTAGCCGCGTTTTTAAATTTTGATAGAATTTTTTTTAATCTCTGATTTGGACGTTGGGTAAAAACTTGTTGTGAATAAGCCTTTATTTCTAAATTGTTTCCAAACGATGTTTTCCAATTTAGAAAAACAATTGCTTTTTAGTCAGCTACCAACTTTTTAGTTAAAGAGTTATAAAACAATAAAATTGGAGAAAGTTTTGATGGATGAGCTACCATTTTTAGTAGTGTTGATAAGAAAGATTAGAGCAGCAGTTATTTGGATAGTTGCTGCAATTTTAGCAATACTTCTAATCATAGATTATATGGAAAATGAAGAAGTTGCTTCGATTTTAACATCCGTGCTGATATTTCTCTTTATTGTTATATTTTTGAACTATTTGTTTAAGAAATTTTTTTCACAAAGCAGCAAAGATAAGGAATAAATATGAATAAAAAAATTACTCACGAAATCAAAATCCAAAAGTCAGTTTTAATAGCCCTATACGCCATTCTAGTTGTTTTATCGCTAAATTTAGTTTCACCCTTTTTTAAGGTTGGTACAGCCTCTGCATTTTCAAATGAAGTTCACAAAATTGCTATTTGTCATCCTGTTCATTTTACAAGATGTGCAGAAATAAAAGATGGTGTTTTAATGGCTGGTTTTTATAATTAGTTTGTTCAACAAAGATGAGGCAACAAATAATTATCTACGATACCGCGGTACGCCAGAAGGTTTAGATTCCTTCACCGTGGTCTCTCTCCAAATTATATAAAGCCCTGATCCTAATATTAATGCTATTCCGAAAATAGTTACTTTATCGGGCCAATCGTCGAATATTACAATGCCCCAAAAGATTGCTATGGGAAGTGCGATATACTCGAATGGGGCGACAACTGCGGCCTGGCTAATTCGATAGGCTTGAGAAATGAAGAAACCACCAAAAGCACTTCCGGCTCCAATTAAAAAGAGGATTAAATAGTGTTCACTACTGGGCCATGACCAAGATCTAAAAAGGAATTGGAGAGAAGGGTCATTACTTCCAGAATATTTACCATCACCTATAATTAATCCAAGTAACAAACAGATGATGACAAAAGTTATCTGGATATAAAAAGACATTGCTGCAGCAGACTCAGTCTTTCCAATATAGCGGGTTAGCATATGTAAAGTAGCATATCCAAACGCTGCCATTAACGGCAGTAATGAAGCGATTTGAAAAGTTTCGGAACCAGG